>Ga0123353_10010665_pt1 | contig 12842 bp, 14 predicted proteins | sample TergutLab28metaG_3_FD_92763 | JGI IMG/M metagenome (GOLD analysis project Ga0123353, IMG submission 92763) | Labiotermes labralis P3 segment gut microbial communities from Petit-Saut dam, French Guiana - Lab288 P3 | ecosystem: Host-associated > Arthropoda: Insects > Digestive system > Gut ...
ATGTAGGAGATATTTTAAATCCATTTTAATCCAATAATGTGGTTTTAAATGGTTTGACAAGTATGTGCAATTAGTTGGTTTTAATAAATATTGTTATCACATTGCACGGTACTAAAATGAAAAAAAAAATTACCCAAAATTTCAGTCGCTACGTCACGTGCAACACACTACTTCATTATGAATTCATCCGGCTAATCTGGAGGCAAACAGTTGCCGTTTTTATGAGAATCATACGAAACGCTTCCTCTGCGTGGGCAGAATGCAGAATTTATAATTTTGAACCACATGTTACATATAGTTATCATGGTGTTGTGAAGTGTGTGCGGTGTAATATTAGAGAGATGTTTATTTTTCCAATGCACATTTTTTCACTTAAAAACTTATTAAATTCGTTCAATGGCTGCTGCCTTATTTTTTAAATCCCGTCTGTTGCCTAAAATCATAAGTGTTAAAGCACCTTTTACTTTTATGTTTCTACTGTTGCTGAGTTTTGTCTGTCACTTGCGGTTCATACTGTGGTTTCTGAATTATGACACCGTATAGTCTGGTAGACTTATATCAAGCTTTTGGAGGAATGTATTTGTTTCATACGTGCTAAAGTTGGAGTTAGTATGTTTCTAGAAAACTTGGGAAAAATATCTGACAGGCAATACGCTGTAACATTTCAGAATATATAATTTGTATTGTGACCTTTGTGAGAACGAGCGGTCTCAGCGAGATTCGTGTTTGCAGTTAGCGCAAATAAAGCCTAACGTAGTACAAATACCTGGAAGAACGCGTTTGAAATATATGGATAATTTGGCGGAGCACACTTTTCCGTTCTCAGACATTATTGAACAACCCTTTAAAAACGAAGCGCAGACCGCTTTATTTAAAGACCCAGTCCGTACCGCGCTGTAAACACTTTTCATCTCGGTTATAAAAACCAATCAGTTTATGCTGTAAGTGGCACAAATCTCTGTTTGTTTTAAGATAAATACAAAACACATAAATACAGTGTGGCAGAATGTACAGTTGCTGAATGTTAAACTGTTGGTGCATCACGTAACCAGTAGGCTTTAAAGGGCGATAGTGTAATTAGTTGACCAAAGTTGGCTTTTAAAGCCTATAAAGCCCAGACGTGATTATGTATACCACACATTTTAACGTTAAAAAATTATTCATTTTGACCACACAGTGTGTTTTTGTGCTTTGTATGATTCTTTCAATAAACAGCATTTGCTTATGCAGACAGCATTCACCGTTTGGTCTTCACAATGGAGACGTGTTGTTTCCCCTGATATAGGCTCCGAGTTGTACAGTATGCTTTTATATGATATAGATGAACTGGAAGAATTAACCCGGACATTCGCCTTCAGATACCAAAGCCACTCAGTGCCACACAAGGGAAGTAAGTATGAAGTAACTGTATATGCTAAGAAGTTAAAGTTCCTGTTGGACTTCACTAACTCGGGCTGAGAGCATTTGCAAGTACACGTAGGTGCCAGCCCGTAACGGTCGGATTTAATTAGCGGGGTCTCATGAAAAGTAAACAGGACAGTGAACTTACGAACTCGCCGTACATTCAGCAAAACGTGGTGTGGACGAACAACACATATACTGTATATGCCCGAGGGCTTAGTTTCTTCTTGAGAGTAAAATTAGTTTTTGAACGTGCCGAAATCGATTTCGTGTAGGCGCAAGTGAATGCATAAGTAATTAACCAACAGACTAACACTTTATGCAACTAAGTCAACAACCAATTCCCTGGAATAGAAACATTTAGAAGTAAATATTCATTCAGCAATAAAGGTGGTTGTAGTAGCGGATGGAACCCAAACATTACTGTAGCCAGATACAGGCCCGCGTTTTGAGTGGGTGAATCCAGTCCGTATCTTCACAGTGTGTATGTTTGGGCCTTCCATCGTTAACAGCGGGAGGTCAAACTCCCGAAAAAGAAGCACTGGGCTGCCCGAATCTGCAGTCAAAATGGACTAAGGCCTTGTGATTATCTGGGGAAACCACGGATTCTGGTAGCACACTTCAAAGACAGAGTTCTTTTTTTTCACTAAAAGTAGTCATACGCATACTGACATGATCAAAATAAAATTCGTTTGGAAAAAAAGTATAACAAAGAGAGAAACTGTCTTCCTCCACTCCCCTCCCTGTAATCTAGAAAGAATATGTCTGGGAATATGTTGGATGAATTCTTACAAGTGAAGTATGTTATGTTTCAGATGCACTGTCACGGAAGCAACGGACGTTGTCTTGAAGACGGCGCTTGGAATCACTGGTGACACGTGAGAAGGCCCCGTGCGATATCAGTTCAGGAACTCGGATATGTGTGTGAAGAGTGTAAATAGGAGGTACTGTTACCGCCCTGAGTGGACTGTGGAGGAATCCGGGTGCCGGAGCGGTTACAGTTGAGTGAAATGAAGATCTGATGCTGTCATTATCTCTCGCTTTACTTTTAATTAAACATTTTGCAGTGATTGTAATGAGATCTGCGCTTTTGAAGGCGGTGAAGGTGAGGTCAGCAGTTCTGATTAGAGAGTAGCTTGTGAGAAGCGTCATGTTCATGCTTGGCAACACATGTTCAGGGGGCCTGTAAAGTCTTAACAGAATTGTGTGTGCGTGAAGAATGGAAGCATAAAGTCTAAGCTTCTCTGAATCATTGGTAACGAACCCGCCTGCCACACAACGCGATGTCACAACCTTGAAAGCCTGTCGTTTGTGTTTAGTACAAGCCAAGTCTTAGTCTGATAACACAAATTTGATCTCCACTGATAAGCAACACGGGAAATTTCTATGTGAGGATGAAAAAAATTCCAGAAACACTAACTCACATCGCTATGTTCTGGGTTGTCTGGTAGGTGGCTAGCAAAGTTGCGGTGGAATACCGTACCTCTGTCTTCATGGTAGCTATTCCGTTACGTTGCAACCCACGTGGTAGATGGCACAGTGTCTTAACCTGGTAGACCATGACGTGAACTGTCATCACCGTAAAAGTCTCAGATTTTTTATATGTGTTCAAACTGTCAATTCAGGTGGTAATTAATGGATAAACGACATTTATTTCTGAGGGTACCTTACGTACTTGTGGCCCGTCATCACGATAACATGCTGTGACGATACGTTGTTAGTCTGCTACACCAACAGATCAGCCACTTCGGTTTACGATAAATTTTCGGCGCAATAGTGATGTCCGTCCACATATTACCATAAGATTCTGATTTTGGGTGAAATCGCATACAAGAGATGACTCCTTACATGGCTGCGCGCATCTAGCGTGTCACACGTCAACAGTTTTAACAACAAAAATTATACCTAATAATAGATGTACAAAGAAACGAAACACTCTTTTTATATCCAGTACTCTTTGTTCGTTAAGTCTTAAGGTTTTCCACGTAAATAAGGTTAGCGAAAGCGGTTGAATTGTTAATCCGTTGGCTTGAGTATTTTTTTAACTTATTAATAATAGACTGTGGTTAAAGGCCTTTGGAATATGGCACCAGGTGTATTAGTAAGCGGTTACACACATTTCAGAGGTTTTTTTTGCTTCCATCTTCAGGTTGAACTTCTTGAAATACCCTGAAGAATGAGGCAGCAAAATTCTCCGAAACGTTGGAAACTATGACCCAATCGGTACAGCGTTTTAATAGAATATCCGAATCTTACTCAGCACCCCTGTGTGATTCTCAAATATTTCGATGGTAGACCGACTTGTTCATGCGGTGGCACAGTATATCCTATAGTATGTGACAACACGAATAAAACGAGAAAATTTCTTTAGCACAAAGAATTCTTGACCTTTCGAATACCGAAGTATATAGAGTGCAGGTTTGGTTGGGCGAGACGCTGCTAGCAACGAGCCTGAATTATAATTAAATGAATGTGGAACGATTAACATGGAAAGAGTGCTTTGAGGTACCTTCTCCCAGAGCCACTTATTACGCCACAAATCCAACATAGCTTGTCCTGGAAGTGAACACATGCCTCTGGTGCGAAAATCCGGAGACTGAGCTGTGGCACGTCCGACTTCAACTAACGGACGTCCCCACACAACGGGATCTCAGCGAGAAGAGAAAATCAGAAGGTGAAGGTGAAAATGTCGCCGTAACTTACGCTGCTCTGGAGTTACAGCAAGGTAGAAGGTTCTTGGCGCACTTAAATTAATTTATACTCGTTGGCCGAATGGATGCATTTTGAATGGAATGCGAGCTTTAAAGTTTATTGTTACAAATTCTGTTCTTAAGAAATAATCACCGAAAAATTTTAACTGTGGTGTTGGTGAAGTTTAAGAGTCTTCCGGGTTATGACATCGTGTGGATTGGCACACAATTACCAACATTTGGAGGATCTTTTCGCCTCCATATCCATTGTAGACGAGAAAGATTTTGGTACCCTGAAATCTGTTCTGAGGCTGGATGAAGCAGGCTGTTGCTCAACGTTGGGAACTACTCATAAATCAACGGTGTGCTATGTTGTGGACGACTGGAATATGTAATTCTTACAGAGCCCTTATTTAGTGTCAGTATCTGAACATACATCTACGATCACAATCACAATGCATTTGTATTTAGCCTTAAGCAGGACTGGTGATAAAACTTGATGTCAGCTACACGCTTCTTCGTCATCTCAGTAATTACCAATAGTAGGCCTACGAGCATGTATTAAGGAACCCAGATTTTGTATGCATTTCTTACGCTAGGGATAGCACTACTTTCTACAGGTATAGACCCCATATTCACACAGGGCCACTGCAGTTTGCTGTTCCATAGTCTTCTACACTATAGCTTGGAAGACCTGGGTGTAAAAGAGAGAATAATAATGAAATTGGCTTTATAGAAATTGGATGTAAATTTAAAGATTAGATTCATCTGCCAATGATTGGCTGCAATGAACTTGATGATGATGACAATGAACCCTGGGGTATATTTTTTTCTTATTTACGGTTAATTTAACGACACACGATTTCTCAGACTATGCAGCATCGAAGCCACTCCTAGTGGCCTCGCGGTCTGAAGTGTGGGTCTGTGGCCGCTCGCTTGCTGGGATTGCTGGTTCGAATCCTGCCGGGAGTAGGGATGCCTGTCTCTTGTAAGTATTGTGAAATGTCAAGTAGAAGTATTTACGTCGGGTTTATCACTCGTCCAGAGGAGTCCTAACGACTGTGGTGTGTCTGAGTGTGATCGTAAAGTCTTGATAACGAGGAGACCCTGGCCCAGTAGGGAATGTTGCTTCATGGGGGAAAAGTACAACATCGAATTGTAGGGCTGTTAATCAATTATGAGTGTCAGAGGATGTGGAAGGAAGTGGTGTGGCCTACTGAAATGTGCCTAGTGTGGTTGTGTTCACAGGCAGCATGTGAGAAAGAAACGTCGTGGACCCCCGATCTTTATTCAATCCTTACCTTACATCCATGCTATACGTAGGTCACAGGTAGGATTGCACCCCACGAGAGTTATTTTATGTATTTAGACAACAACTATATATACACATCGCGCTTGTAAAAGCATGCTGCATAACCTCTGTTTTGTTGGCCACAAATTCTATATATTTCATAACTTTTTCTTTTTTTGTGAAAATAATATTTACGTTTGCGCTACAATTTGAGTGTCCAGCCCCGTTAAGTATAAGCCTAGAACTTTGCCGCTTGAGCCAGTTTGTTCTGTCCTTCGGGTGTTATAAAAGGCGTAGAGTTCCATGAGCAACTGTAAACTTCTTAACAAGGGACCTCTTTTGTCAATAATGCATGCTACAGTGTAGTGAGTGCAGATTATTATTTGCTGGTTTGTCCTCTAGCCACTAATTTATCAACTTCGTATACGGCAATTCGGATAATGGGATCCATAAATCGTAACCAGAGTAATAAGATCACAAGATATGTCAGAACGCTATGTACGTAGGAAAGAGCGGTTTGAATTACGCCTGTGCAGCTACCAAAAACAGTAGCCATGTTTGAGTACTGGCTGACTCCGCTGAATTAAGTATGATGCTCTGTGATCTTGTTTCATCTAGATAAAATGCCTAGTTTCTAAAATAGCATAATGTTCTTATATTTGTGTGTTGTAATGATAAAGGTAACGTGAGTTTGCTTTTTGTAATATGTAGCCACGTACATGTTTATTAAATTATATGATTATTTATTTATGAATATAAATAGCATTTATAAATATTCATGTTTATTAAAATATTTACATTTAGTGTGTATGATCTTAAAGTGTGTAACAAACACAATCTGTGGTCTTACGGATCGGCAATGGTAACTCTTCACGAAGGTCAAAACCGTCCATCAGAATGTGACAAATTTTGATGTGCCTCGTAAAACCAAATAAGAATGATGAATAAAAACAAACCTGGAAGTGCTGAGTATGTAAACGTACTTGAATATTTGTCTTATTACCTCAATTTTTGTACGTTTATTAATACTGATCTTGAAGGGAAGACACCTTTAGCAAAATCTAGGATTAGATGCAGAGATAATGTTGAAATTGTCTGTAAAAAAATGGTAAGGACGTCGAATAGCATTTGTGCTTTAGACTACATGGCCATGAACTGAGTTCCACATAGGTCTGTTAAGCTATCTTACTAAGGCTGTGTGCACTGTTTATATATTTATGATTCGCTGGGGATAAAGCAGTTCCAACATCCTACATTATGATAGACTCATCCCACCCCCACCTCGAATTTGGTATATTCTTCCAGTCCATCATGATTTGTGACTTACTCGGTGGAGTATATCCCTTTATGACAACTTCATATTATCCCCTTAATGTGGTAGACACTGAAGGTATATTACTCTATTCACAGCATACCGCCATTGCCACAGTGACGTGCCTAAACTTTGCTAACTTTTCGCTGTAAGAATCAGATTCGTAAGCAGACTTAAAAAGATAATAATATTGCGGACACAAATGTATTTAGAGTCTGAGTCTGAAGGCAGGCACATTCAGTTACAGTTTGGCGGAATTTATAAATAAATTTAAAAAATGCTATCAAAATATGTGAGCAAGACCAACAAGATGAGAAAATCATAACGTGTTGGCGACTTGACATCGTATACATGCATGGAAAATACTATATGCTGCTCGTACAGAAGTAACCTCCTGATGATGAACTTATTAGTTTCGAAACGTGCAGAGGATAGTATAAATGAAACAAATAAAGGAAATAAAGTGTGCATCTTGTTGGTCTTTCTCACATACATATTGCACGACGCACGGTTCTGAAAGTGTAAAAGTTAAAAAAAAAAAATCTATCAACATTTGCATGTGAGGAACGACCCTGCAAATATGACATTCTCACGACCATGAATATGAAGGTTATTGTCTTATGGGATGTGACGCCGTTTAATCACTTGCTGATTTCATGTTCAGAGTATCGTGACCTACCGAAAGTCCAGTCTTCATCGCGTCACATTTTAGAACTACTTTGAAGATGGAGACAGCCTATTTCTCCGAACAGTTGGTAGGCTGACCACCACTAAAATTACACGACGATACACCTCAGCAGTTGATGATACTGAAACTGACGGCCATTAGAACACCAAACCTCACTTCACGCGTGTTATAATTACAAAATGGAAGCTGAGATTTGAAGAAAGCTCCTGCGCAAGAGTGGCACAATTTTGCACAGCGCATATTTGAAATTACAGTCGCATGAAATTAGGATAATCAGACATCTGTTTCATATAAACACTCGATTCAGGACAGTGACAAAATGAGCTTATTTTCCTGACATCTTGCTGTAACTTTAAATCAAGCACATGTTATGGAAGTACAGGATGATTCAAAATAACTGTCTCACTTTGCACAGAAACAAGAAGAAGCGGGCCTTGCTTTTCTTGTTTATTTGACTCGCTGAACGACCAACAGCTTATCAAGGAGAACCCAGTTCTGTGTAGGTAGTTGATTTGGCTGTTCTGGTGTTGACGAAGGGGAAAAAGTTTGAAGATTAATATGAAGTTATTAACGTCACTGCAACGGAACGACGGTTTCCTGGTTTCTGTTGAGTTATCTAGTAAAGATGACGACTAAACAAAAATATGTTGTGAAGGTAAAATAAGCAACTAAACTTTCTCTGCAACTTTGTCTGGATTATGTTTTGCTTAGAGCAATATCTAACGAGTTACGCTCCCGTGCCTTCAGAAACTCTTGCATTTATGTCAGATGTTCGAGTTGAACTGGTCTTGAAAGTGAAAAGCATCGAACAATTTTAGTAAAACTACCCAATACAAAATTTCGTAAGAATCATTTAAGCATCATTTCGGGTTGAAAATTCAAGTCTTCTGCGGTATTTTGCCGTCACGACTGTTGAATGTTTTCCGACGTTTCGGAATATGATTGTGCTTCATATTAAGAGTCAAGTAGTCCAGTCAGTTCCTGTTAGACTTATTGACCCTGAAGATGAAATCATTTTGGCCATTGAAGTCGTTGGTAACGTTTACCAGTTGGTACGGCTAAACGTTCCAGGAGACTTGAATCTTCAGAAATACCACCGTAAGAATTCCATTTCTGTCACGGGTCTCAAATTGTCTTACATCGAACAGAATGGCAGAAGAGAGAGCACAGCATTACTGTAATTTCTTGGCGTCCTGTGGTGACGCGGATTGTGCTAATGTAGGTTAAGTGACCGTACCGAATTCCTGACCACCGGTTAGCATAACCAACTGCCTCAGATGAGGGGCCGACTGCACTTGCTAATTTCCTGCTATGTTTGTAGTTTTGCGTTAAGATTTACTGTTACAAATTAACATAATTCATGGCTGTGTATCAAAAGACTAATCACCGGGAGAATTAATTCCAGTTTAGCGATTAATTCTGTCATATTTGATAGGAAGTCATTCCAGCCAAAGAAAAGTAGCTCATTACAGAATTCCATCGTATTCAGTTTAACATTCTAAAGCGCAATGGCCACTATGTGTACCACCCTTTTAACACTAGAAGCTCTGCATTCTGCTGACACATATTACTTACATGCTTCGTATGATTTATAGAGTAAACAGGGATTATTTGCCCGAACAGTATTAGCAGATTGGTTTTTATAATAGAGAATGACTGTGTTCTGTGTGAGATGGTAAATCTGGTTTTGTATATTACGAGTAGATGTTTTTACGGAAATCAAAGGCATGTTAAAGAGGCGTTAGGTGATTTTTTTTTTGCCACGTTGCTGGCCAGGAGTCAATATCTGGAAGGTCCTTCCACCACCCATCTAGACTCGACACAAGTTTTCTTGATATTGTTCTTGTTTTCAACCAGATGCTGAGTATTGCCCCAAATAAAAGTTGCTACTGTATGCCTCTGTATTAAAGTTCATTAAATATAAGCCACTTTATTTTAGAGCCCATTAAACTATCTTTACAAGTTACGCATTTTAATATTTTACAGTAAATCACAGTTTCGTGGCTATTATGTGAAGTCTGTCTCATGGATTATTAAAGACCTCAAGGATTCAGCTTCGCTGCTACTAAATCCACAAGGAGCGACAAAGAAACCTAACATAAGCGACGTTATTGACAAAAGAAAACAAATGAAGAGATCGGTGCGATGTGTTGTAGCCGAAAGAGGAATCGGTATTTTTTGTTTTCTGTCACAGTTCGTTAACTCCGCTCTGAGCGATCCATTCAGAAGTGCCTGTTCAGAAACTACCTTTATTTTAACCTCACTGCCACAGAGGAACTCTCGAGGACTTGCGTTAATGGCGTTCCTTTTCTAACTTCAGTGAATAATGGCGACTCTTTCAAACGGACTTTTCGTCCAAACCTAACCTCACCGCCACGTGCCATTGTCCACGAGCCATGTATGTCTACACTATATCAAGCAACTGCAGTTTATTTTAAAGGCGCCTCTCCAGGTACTAATGTTACATAGTATCTAACTGTACGATATGTAAAGGTAAATTTGTCCCTGTGCAAGCCACAAAGGAACATAAAGAGTGGCGATACCTGTAGTTCCTCGACAGTCCTTGGAGCTGAGCCATCAACGTCACGCCCTGGTTGCCACCGGTATTAATTGAAGGCTGAATGGGCCGCAGAGGAATTGTGGACTCTTTGGAGAAGACGAAAAAATCTTTCATCTCCCGGGATTCGAAGCACGATTTCATGGTCCAGCTATTGGCTATCCCGACTTACAGGAGAAAATGTGTCACTTATGGAATGGAATGAATAAGAAGAAACGCAATCTTGGCCTCTTTTAATTTACGATACCAATAAAGGTAAAGTTCACCCCATAACTTGCAATGAAAGCATAGATGGGTGTTAGAAATATAACTCTACACTTTCTTTCGCTTCGGCCCTAGATTTGGTGGGTGCTTAAGGCCACGCACCGACAGTGTTACCCCTGGATGAGGAATAGGGTCGGTTTGGACGGGTGAGAAAAATTCCGCCCTTACTGGGATTCGCTCCCCAGATCGTCCAGCCCGTAGTAAGCCGCTATACCGACTGCGCTATTCCGGTCCACCTTTGCGATCTTGAAACTAAAACTAACGTAAACTCACTGAGGAAGCTAGCGATAACCGGCCCTTGAGAAGACAGACCGATCCACCACTTCCCAGATGAAAATCAGCCACTATTTGTTAAGAATTTTTTAATGACATGCTTTCTTTGTTTAGGAATTTAAACAAATAACAGGCTTAGTACCTCTCAGTACCTTCATGTCACAGACCTGTAAATAAGAAATTCGTGCATGCAGCATATGTCGAAACCAAGTCCTTCGAACTGCAAAACATATTCTATTTGACCATTTGCTACACGAGCTATCTGTTTTAATATTAAGATCTCTGCATGTTGTGCACGTAGTTTATTTGTATATTTCGTATGATTTTCACAATAAACTCCGATAATTTCATTAAACAGCATTAAGACGTTGCTCTTGATAACACACTAGGCGTTGTGCTTTTTCTATTAGATAGGAACTCAATTTTTATACATTATTTAGACGAAATTAAGCTAATGTACAATGTCAGCACTACATTCACGGCCAGACACTAGGTGACCTGTCCACCAGTTGTCAGAAGTTATAATTCTTGTTGTCAGACTCAATACGCTTTCATCTGTAGCCACTAGGATTTGCTGTCCAGCAACTTGTAAACATTCAAGCAGTTCTATTTCACACGTATTCAAACGATCCATGCACGCGCTGGTGGAGAGTTTACCGTTCGTTCCATTCGTTAATAAAGGACTTTTAAATGAAAAAGCCTAGTCTTTTGCGAATTTTGTCTTCCTTCCTATCTAATTCTATGGAGTAGAAGTAAGCGCACGTAATAGCTGTTCGTCTACAGTGAGACTGCAGAAAGAAGTCTCATGGCTCGACTCCTCAACGTGTCGGTTATTCTGTTTCCAATCGTCTAGCCATGCTGTTCACATGAATGTTACTAGTGATAAGCTGGGGAGTGGGACAAGTGCTTGGAACCTGCTGGTATAGGCCAGTAAGTGCTGGGGCAGATAGCAACAGTGAGTATAAGATGGGAAGCATCGATCATCGTCATAACCCCCCTTCCCCTCCCGTCTTGAGAATTCTTTCCCCTGATGCGCTAGCCAAGCAATTTCCCCCGTTCTGCGGAATTCGAAAGTTCATTATTGTGTTTGCAACATAAAGTCACTGGTCCCTATCTGCGATGCTGTATCCTCCTGGGATGAATGTGGCTGAAATGGGCAGAATAATGTGCCTGTTCCGTTCAGATACCCTCAAAATAATTGTATTCTCAAAGCTAGAGAGGCACCGTTAATGTGGATGATTCGTTATAACGTGGTTGCGCTGGGAGGAGCCGAAATTGTGCTGCCATCTGCTGGCTGTTAGTATGAAGGAAATTATGATGTCTCTGTGGCGAGTGGCAGCACTGCCAAGTACCTACTATTGCTGAAGTCGAGCAAGCTAGTTTTATTGCTGTTGCTAGTGACAGTCCAGCCAAGTTCCTGTTATCGCGCCATGCGAGTAAAGCATTCAAGTTTCAGACATGAAAGTGGGTTGTGTGGTTGTCGTTTAAAGTTTTTTGTATTAAGTATATTTATATTGGTCTACTGGAAGCCGATCGCTAGGAAAGGGAAATAGGTAACAATGACGCTTGTTTTCCACGAACTGAATGAAATAAAGTGTTTAGCCGGTGATGAAACACTGCAGTGTTTAAGAAGGTTAAATGGCGAGAAAGAAGAGTTTGGATGTGGGTAGGAAATTCAGAAGTTAGTAGAAATGACGGTGAGTTTTGCTACCTTTTTCATCATGACAGTACTCTGATCTTACACGTAAGAACAATTAATATTTCTTCTTATAATAAAAGCCAACGAGATGCACTATTTATGAACTTTGTTTGGTAAAGAACTCTACATGTTTCGGAAAGATTTACTGTCCATTGTCAGGAGTCTTAATACTGTATTCACAACAATAGGTATTTGTCATACTAAGTATGTTGCCGTCCGCTAGCGAGGTCATTTCCATCCTGACCTCGCTAGCAGACGTCAACATAATTATTATGACAAATACCAATTGCTGTGAATACAGTATTAAGACTCCTGATAAGGTAAAAAGTAAATTGCACCCTTGTACAGGCACTGAGGCTCTGTACAGGCCGTACGACCCATAGGGGACGTAGACTATAGCTGTACTCTTTCTTGACCACGGCACTAGAAGGGGGTGAAAGACTCCTTGTGATGGGACAGTAAATCTGTCCGAAACGTGTAGAGTTTTTTTTTTACATTCATTGTTCCGTGCATCATTATAATTGTTCCAAAATAATTACCAACTAGATGACACTTATGGACTATCCTTTATTTCAGGGTTAGTCGTCCTTCACTCTACATGTTTCGAGCTTCAGGGAGCTCATCATCAGGAGTTCACTTTTTTACTGTACAGGCAGCCTCTGGCATA
>Ga0123353_10010667_pt1 | contig 12842 bp, 10 predicted proteins | sample TergutLab28metaG_3_FD_92763 | JGI IMG/M metagenome (GOLD analysis project Ga0123353, IMG submission 92763) | Labiotermes labralis P3 segment gut microbial communities from Petit-Saut dam, French Guiana - Lab288 P3 | ecosystem: Host-associated > Arthropoda: Insects > Digestive system > Gut ...
GTAATCTGCCCTTGCGTATGTACTGACAAAAATGGCAGTTACTAAAACCAAAATTGAAATGCTAATCTTTTTCACGGTATTGTTTCCTTTCTGAATGAGTTGATGTGAGCAAACCGTAATTGCTCGTGGAGTGTATTTGTAGCAATTAGCGTGCCAAAAAGAGACGAAGAGCAATTTTTTCCCGAATTTCGCCGTATCGGCATAATTTGACTATGAATTTAGGGTTTGTTTCCTATTTTTCTGTCGCGTTAGAACCGGGTGCAAACTGCGTTTTCAGCGCAATGATTATTTTTGCTGTATCGAAATAATGCAATTTGTGTACAATTTTGCAATAATTGTATCGTTTTGATACAGTAGTTAGGAGATATTGGTTTTTTTTAGGATATTTGAGTTAGAATTTTTCCTTTTTTCTACATTTTGCTTTTTTTTTTCTACATTTAGTAGCCTCTCGTCCTATCTCGTGTAAAACCGTTCTAAATAGCGGGAGGTATTGACCTCAGCGGCGGTAGGGGCTATACTACACCCCATCGTTTCTGATGGGGCTTTCGCTCCCGTCAGTTTTTCTGCAAGTTAGCGTCCGGGACGTTACCTCAGGCAAGGACTGAGAACCTAACCTTGATTCATCAATCCCCCTTATGATGTCTGTTCTTCCCGAAAAGATTGCGCTCAGGCGTATGCTTCAAAATTACCTTCACCGTCTCGACGAAACGATTGTCGAATTGATGGGAACCGACGACACAGTCGTTGGCTCTCGAGTTCAATTTTGTGAAGATCATATCATCGTTTGGAGCGACCAGCCGCACATTTTCACTCCCAGTACGTACAATTTGTTGAAACAGTTTTTCGAGGTGCCGACCTTGATGCTTTCCAAAGAAGATATTCGACAAGACGTTTTGCAAGATGATGATGCTAAGGAGGGCAGTATTCGGCAATGTATTTTGGAAGCCCGGCGTGAGCTCAAACGTATCAGACGTGGCTTTTGTCCAAGAAGGGCGTAGCGCGTGGCGGACAATCGGTTGGCGTGATGGCACACTTTGCGAACAAGTATGGGCATGTGTTGCGGGGCTCCCAAACGGCATCGGATCGGCACCAATCGGCACTCGTTTTTCTGTCTGGCAAGGGTGATGAGTTGGCGGACAAGATTCGCCGTTGCAATCGGGCGGGTCTCGGTGTTGCTTTGGGCAATTCTACGGCGGTGAATGGAACGATGCTCGACAAAAACAACATGCAAGTGGTAACGCTCGGCGGGCAGTGGGCCCATGCGACTTCGTTCAATGCTTGGATGAGGCGCAATGGTCAGGAATACGTTTTTTGGACGAACAGTCATGGCAAGCGTTACATGAAGGGGACGCTTGCGGAGCCCAGTGATGGTGCGTGGATGCGAGTGGACAAAGAACTGCTGGCGTTTTTGATGACATGTCCGAAGTATGGCATGCCCTACGTTTGTTTGTCGGAATCAAATCAGAGTCGCAATGTTTAGTGTCTCTGTTAACGTCGTTGCCGATTCTCTCTCAATCGGATAGAATGAGCATTTAGGCATTGCCATACAGTATTATGCCGTGTTTCGGACAACACTGATTGTCCAAATCATCATTGATCATCTATGTCAAAACTTGGTGTCATCAGCGATACGCATGGATGTTTGAACGAAACGATACTTGCTGTCCAATGTTTTCGGGAGCATGACGTTCAAACGGTGATCCACTGCGGAGACATTGGAGGTATTGCCGTCGTGAGAGCATTTCAAGGACTCGCCACACATTTTGTCTTTGGAAATGTGGACGACGAAGCTGAGGAACTTTGGTTTGCTGCCGCAGAGACTGGAAACCGATTTCACGGTTCCTTCGGTTCAATCGAACTTGCTGGAAAATGCATTGCTTTTTTGCACGGACACGACTTCGCCAAGTTTGAGCAAGAATCGGCAAGCGGTCACTGGGATTTGCTCTGTTTTGGGCATACGCACGTTGCTTCGTTGCAGATGCACGGTTCGACGATGCTTCTCAATCCGGGCGCATTCAAGCGGGTATTTCGTCCGACCATTGCCGTTGTAACGTTGCCCGATTTGAACGTTGAGCGGTTTGATATTTAGGAACTCACGGCACAATATGCTGTGTCCCTTGCGTAACTTGCAGTCCACCGACAAAGACCGTGCAAGTGATTGCGTACCCCTGTTGGTCTATCGTGGGATATTGTAGTGCGAAATGAGCCGTTGTCCCCGCCGGCAGTGTAGGCACGGTCATTCTTACCCGATGATTGCGTTCTTCAACACCGACTTCCCAATCGCTCGGCTTCGTTTGAGACGAAGGCTCTCCGCCCGCCACCGTTAATGACCAAGAGTCACCTCCCACGGTCAGAGCCTGAATGTTTGCTGGCAAGGGGATAAATGCCACAACATTTTTGGCATCGGTTGTATCGGTATTGGTAATGCTTACATAAAATTGGAAGTAATTACCTTGCACAATCGGGGTCAACGGATTCGGAACAATCTGCACCGATAACTCCGGGCTCGTCGAAGGGAAAACCGCTGCCGGTGGCGGCGGCGGATTGTTCGCTGGCGGCGGTGGCGGCGGCGGAACCGATGGCGGATTTTGCTGCGTTCCCGGAAACCGTGTTGCCCCCGATTCTTGTTGTCCCGACTGACTTGGTGACGGAGCAAACGTACTCGGTGCAGGTGTCGGTACCGTGGGCGATGTCGGTACCGTGGGCATGGTCGTGACAGCCGGATTCGTTGGGTGGAACTCCGGTCGCAACCAAAGCGACCCTGGCGTACCCTGCCGTAACACTACGTTGATTCTCGTAACGGCGTTCGGTTGCAGATTGACATTCCACAGCACTGTCGAACCTTGTGATTGTCCTGTCGGGTTGCTCACAATATACGATGCCATCGGCGGAATTTGCAGCGCAATGACACCCTGCACCGGTGTGGATGACCGATTTTCGGCGGTGATTTCGTAAGGCAACTCTTCTCCGAGTCGTGCTTCGCGCTGACCTGATATATTCAGCAAAATGTTCGGATTCCCCGCCCATGTTTGCCTAACCATTTCGCTTCCGACCGTGATGCGGCGGTCCGTCCCGTCCACTCCTGCCGGACGGATAATTTGAATGCTGATCGTGTTTACTCCCGATTTTTGCTCTCTTGGCGTTAAAATTGTCGTTGCTTGTCCCGACCAGTCTGTTTCGATTTCTTCGATTTGCGCCCCCGATACACCCAAACCGGCGGCGGGTCCATTGAGAATCGCATACCGTACAATCCACCCCTTTCGCGGTTGACCATTGGTTGCCCGGAGTACCGTCGTGGTTAACATTCGGCTTTCCCCGACCGGGGCGATTGCCAATCGCGGCAGTACCCACTGGGCATCGACCCAATGCACGATGCCCGCGTCGGTTCGTTTCGACCAATCCGTCATATTTGGGGCGAAGGCGGTTACATGCGTTGTTCCTTCCTTCAACGAATTGATGGAAACCCAAGTTTGTCCCCGCAGGAGATGAATGTCGTCCGTCGTGTCAGGGGTTCCCCGATCAATCGTTTGATAGACGCTACTTGTTTTCGTGATGGCATACCGTTCCGATACTTTTTTCGCTTTTACGTAATCGAAACAGAGATAATCGCAATGTGAGCCGGCATCGAATTTTTCGATGGTGCCGACTCCTTCGAGAGCCCACTCGATTTTTTCGTTTGTGATGAGTCGGTCTTTGTTGCCGAGACAACTGGCAATGAGGACAACTTCGCTGCCGATGGGAGCGATTTGTTCCCGGGGTGTCATAATCAGTGCTGGACCGGTAACGGGCACGGTCGGCAAAGCATATCCGCCGGTATCTGCGAAGACCGGAGTTGGCCCAGCATCGGGATGAGCGATCAGCGCGGTGGTAACGGCACGCGCTCCCGGCGCGAGGGGTGTTGCAGTTGAACCGTACAGCGGGACGGCGGGATTCGTTCTGGAGGCACCCAGATCGCCGGGCAAAACCGAGGGTGGCGGAGTGAATATGCTTGCCCCTTCTGGGTTTATTCCTTCCGGTTGCGGCATCGCGGCAATCGGCGTGCTACTGATGGTGGCGGGTGCGGAATCCGTTCGTCTTTTGAACAGGGGGCAATCGGCAATGGGTCGGGATTCAAAGAGTCGCTCGCCGTAGGGATCGAAACCGCTTCGGGGTAGATTTCGGCAACCGGCAAGGGCGCAAATGCAGCCTGTTCCTGCGAAAAGCAAGAAAATCGCCTTGCGGCTTAATAGCCGGTTGTGCCACGAAAACGAAACCACGGATGTTTTTTTGACTCTACAGGGTCTCTACGCCGTAGGATAGGTTACGATAGGCAAAAAGGCAAAAAAAAACGGATTGCGTAAGATTTTCCGCAGAAATTTTGTGTGTACAATCGTTATAACAAATACATTAGCCCCAAAGAGTCGGGGCTGTAGTGCGGCGCACCCCCCGGTCTATTCTTGGACTTTCAGAATTTGGTCGATAAGATCGCGGACGGCACCGTATCCTCCGGGACGTTGCGTAATGTATTCGGCGGCATTTTTCAGTTCCTGCGGAGCATGGGGCACAGTAACGCCAAGCCCAACAGCACGGATGGCAGGTAAGTCAGGATAGTCATCGCCGATAAACGCAATTTCGTCAATGGATACGTTCAGTTCGTCGGCAATTTCGATGACCGCCTCCCACTTGGCAAAGGTGCCGCAACGAACAATTTCGATACCGAGGTTTTTCGCCCTGTGATAGATGCATGGACAATCTCGACCGGAGATGAGACCCATTTGATAACCGGCTTGCCTCCACATTCGGATTCCGTAACCGTCCAGAGTACTGAATCGCTTCGATTCGTTGCCGTCGTGATCAATTTCGATGGTTCCATCAGTCATAACGCCATCGACATCGGAAAGAATCAACTTGATCTGTCCCGCCCGCTTTTCCAGAGACATAGATTTTTCGCTAGTTTACTTTCCCGAAGCATACCACCCTTGCCCAGTGATTGCAAGGGGATTGTAGATTTTTGAGCAACCGCGGGCACATTTTTTGGTGCTTTGTGTTTTTTTCTAAACGACATCGGATATAATCCCTACTCATAAATGATACCACAACCTCCCTATTCCCAAACCGACTTCGGCACCAATCCTTTGATGTTTTACTACGAGGTTACGCAAGCGTGCGATCTCGTGTGCAAACACTGCCGTGCTTCTGCCCAAGAAAATGCGGCGGACGACGAACTGCCGACCGAACTTTCCCTTCGCTTGATCGATCAAGTCGCTTCCTTTCCCCGCAAGCCGCACATCGTTTTCACAGGTGGCGATCCGTTGAAACGTGCCGATATTTTCATGTTAATCCGCTATGCTGTCGAGAAGGAGTTGTCGGTGGCACTCACTCCGTCGGCAACGCCATTGGCAACCCGACAAGCATTTGAGCAGGCGAAAGAGGCGGGCGTTCAAGCGTTTGGCATTTCGCTCGATGGACACACCGCCGATATTCACGATTCATTTCGCGGTTATACCGGTTCGTTCGACAAAACAACCGACATGCTGGGAATTGCCAAGTCGCTGCAAATACCGGTACAGGTCAATACATCCCTCACTCGCCGCAATGTCGATTTCATTGACGCAATGGCGGAGTATCTCGTCCAATTCGGCGGCGTGATGATGTGGTCGGTTTTCTTTCTCGTGCCGGTGGGACGCGGCATCGAAGAAGAGCGTATTACGGCGGACGAGTACGAAACCGTCTTTGCCAAACTTTGGCAACATGCCCGGCAAAAACCCTTTTCGGTCAAGACGACAGAGGCACCGCACTATCGGCGTTTCGTGTTGCGGCAAGGCGGCAATCCGCTCGATGTGCCGCGACCGTTCCGCTTTGGCAGAGAGGAGTTCGACAATTCGGGCATTGTTGCCAAAGTTCGCCATCGTGCTCCGCTGGGGATCACCGACGGTCGGGGAATTATGTTTGTTTCTCATAATGGTTCGATCTATCCGGCGGGTTTTTTGCCGTTGGAATGCGGTCGTTTTCCGCGGGATTCAGTTGTCGAGGTCTATCAAACCCATCCGACGTTTTCGGCGTTACAGAATCCCGACAATTACAAGGGCATCTGTGGACGTTGCGAGTACCGTTATGTTTGCGGCGGCAGTCGGGCGCGTGCCTTTGCGGTAGCAGGTGATCCCCTAGAAGCCGAACCCGATTGTTGTTATCAGGTAGGGCAAGACCCGATCTATGGGAGAGAATGACGGAGCGTGGGGGCTTGACGAATCTGCTTCCGCCGGTATAATATGCCGAAATTCGATAGGAAGTGTCATGGCAAGTAAAGCAAAAATCCTGAAAGCACAGCGAAAGCCGAAATTTTCGAGCCGATCTGAAAACCGATGCCAACTCTGCGGTCGTCCGCGGGCGGTCTATCGTAAATTTGGTATCTGCCGTATCTGTTTTCGTAACCTCGCCAATCAGGGACTCATTCCCGGCGTAAAAAAAGCAAGTTGGTAAACCTCCTGAATACACCCAAACAGTTATGATGACCGACCCGATAGCCGACATGCTGACCCGAATTCGGAACGCTGTCCGCATTGAAAAGCCCTCCGTCGATATGCCCCTTTCTCTTGAAAAAAAGGGGATCGCTGACGTTTTGAAACGTGAAGGATACATTTGGGACTGGGAGACGGTGGACGAAAAGCCGGTGCCCGTTCTTCGTCTCCATCTGAAATATGGACCCAACGGCGAGAAAGTCGTCAACCAGATCAGGCGTGTTAGCAAGCCGGGTTGCCGGGTTTACGCGGCAACGACAGATCTGAAGCCGGTGCTTAACGGACTGGGAATTCGTATTTTGAACACCAATCGCGGAGTATTGAGTGATCGGGAAGCCAAATTGAAAAACGTTGGCGGCGAAGTCATTTGTTCCCTCTGGTAGGGTAAAACAGTATCTGCCCATCGGGTGGAGAGGGGACGCGGATTGGAATTTATTGGCAGAACTTCCACCGTTTTATGACACCTGTGGCAGTTTCGTGTCTGACTGCTCTTTACCTTTTGCCCCAACACAATATAATGGAGTGTCTATGGCGTTGGGTTGTGCCTCCGCTCAGACAGTTTGTCATGGAAAAATCACTCACCCACTATCGCTCCCAAGTCAATGATATAATACGCTGGGAGGGATTTGCACATTGGGAGTTCCACTCCGAAACTAGTGTTTTTGACGTTTCCCCAGAGTTTATTGTTGCTTTTGGTTTTGCCGATGATGTCTTACCGATCACCATTGACCGTTGGAAAGACCTGATGCATCCCGATGATGTTTTACCTACCCTATCCTCTTTTGAGACACTCGTTACCGGACAAACCGACGTACTGGATATAATTTACAGGATAAAAATTCCTTCGGGCGCGTGGCGGTATCTTCGTAGTCGTGGCGGAATCGCCGAATCATTCCACGAGGGTAAAAAAGCAGTCAGAATATCTGGGAGCATTCAGGATGTTACCGACATACGAAGTGCCGAAATTGCTCATCAACACATGGTTCGGTTGCTTGCAGCGGGGAACAGTGCGTCGCAAATCCTGTTGACCACTACGACCGATGATTTCGAGATGTCCGTCATTGAAGTTCTTCACATTCTCGGGGTGGCGACCGAAGTTGACCGCGTTTATATTTGGCAAAATGAATGGGTTGATGGTGAACTTGGTTGCACTCAAATATATGAATGGTCACCCGTTTCGGCACCCCAACAGGGAAATGACCTTACGGTCAGAATTAAGTACCGCGAATCGATACCGGGCTGGGAAAAATGTCTCACCGCTGGTGAATGCGTCAACAACATAGTTCGGAATATGTCGCAAGCGGAACAGGATCAACTGTCTCCGCAGGGGATCATCTCGATTCTTGTGGCACCCATTATGTTCCAAAACGAATTTTGGGGATTCATTGGCTTCGATGATTGTCAACGAGAACGGATTTGGAGCGAAATCGAAGCCAACATCCTAAAATCGATGGGAATGTTGATTGCATCTGCCATTCGGCGGCAGCGGGCAGAACTCGATTTGATCAAAGAAAGGCAAACGCTCGATTGGGTTCTTGAAACCAGTCCTATTGCCGCGATTACCGCTAAGAACGGCAAGATCAGTCACATGAACAAGCGAGGGACCGAACTGTTTGATTTTTCCGAAGAGAGCAGTGTTTTGGCGATAGGGCGCACGATTCTTGGTGAACATAAAAATACCTTTGGGCAAGGTCTTGTCATCAAGGAGATCCGCGAAAAGGGCAAATTTACACGACGTGGTATTCAGTTTATGTGTGTCGATGGCGTGAAGCGCGATTTTTTGTTGACGACGGTACCGTTTCAGCCCAACGACTTTCAGAAATTGATATCTTGGGTTGTTGACATCACCGAGTTAAAAGAAACGGAACGAGCGTTGGTACAGGAGCGAGACAAAGCCGAAATCGCCACCAAAGCGAAAAGCGATTTTTTGGCGAGAATGAGTCATGAAATACGAACGCCCATGAATGCCATTTTGGGTATGGTTTATCTCTGTTTACAGACCCAGTTAACCGAAAAACAGCGGGATTATCTCACCAAGACGCAAGCCGCCGCCAATGGTTTGCTTGGTATCATCAACGACGTACTTGATTTTTCGAAAATTGAAGCCGGAAAAGTCGAATTGGAAGTGATTCCGTTTTCGTTGCAACAAATGATTGACGAAGTTGCGGGCATCATGGGAATGAACGCAGCAGAAAAAGGGTTAAAATTGGTGACGAAGACCGATCCCGACACACCTGACCGCCTGATAGGCGATCCCCTTCGACTGCGTCAAATACTTTTCAACCTAACCAGTAACGCTATCAAATTTACCACAAAGGGGGGGATCTTTATCACAGTCAGGCAAGATGATTTGGATTTTCAAAGAGATTTCCAAGGTGGTGCGAATAGGGTTTCCATTGCCTTTGAGGTGCGAGATACCGGCATCGGGCTGAAACCAGAGCAACTCGACACCATCTTTGAATCTTTTTCCCAAGCGGACGGTTCGACAACCCGCAAGTATGGCGGTACAGGTCTCGGCCTCGCCATCGTCAAGAGTCTCGTCGAATTGATGGGAGGTAAAATTTTCGTTACCAGTGTTCATGGTCAGGGGGCAACGTTTGCTTTTACTATCGTGTTCACGGTATCGCAATCAGAGCCTGGACAGTTTTCATCGGCAGTATTGTTAAATCAACGACGAGTTTTACTTGTTGATGACGATGCCAACGACCTGGAAATTATGACGAACCTAATGCAGTCAATGCACATGAACGTGGAGTTTGTTCGTTCAGGGGCGGCAGCACTGGAAAAGTTGCGAGAGGCAACGCAATTCAGGATTCCTTTCGAGTTGGTTGTGATTGATTGGCGAATGCCTCGTATGGATGGTGCAGAAGTCATTCGAACAATCCGTCAAAGCGAGGATATTTATCCGCCGCATATTTTGATGATTTCAGCATACGACAGGCATGAGTGCCTACACCATGTGCAAGGGTTAAACGTTGCCGACGTACTCGTTAAGCCGGTTCAGCCGGAGGTTTTCAAAGAGGCAATGAAAGCGGCATTTCGGGGCGATTTATCCCGGGGAACGAGCGAAAAACGTGCTGACCTTCGAGGAGCAAAAATTCTTCTTGCGGAGGACAACAAAATTAACCAAATAGTTGCGTCGGAACTGCTGACAATGTTAAAAGTTGAGGTAACGGTGGTGAACAATGGCATTGAAGCCATTGAGGCAGTGAAAAAACACGACTTCGATCTGATTCTGATGGATATACAAATGCCGGACATGGATGGACTGGAAGCGACGCACATCATTCGTAACCTGAACAGACCGGGGACCGATAAACTACCCATATTAGCAATGACTGCCAATGCGATGGACACCGATTACAAAAAGAGTTTGGATGTTGGCATGAACGATCATTTGACGAAGCCGATTGATCCTGACAAGCTCCGAATCGCCCTCGAAAAGTGGCTTGGACGGTAGGAGATATTTCTCATGAAAAATTGCTCTTGCCCGATTTCCATTTTTTTGTTATCCTTTCGTCGGTACGTATCATAGTTGGGTACGTGTAGGGTCAAGGAGGGCAAATGACAATGATACAAACATCGGTATCCCAAGATGGGGCAATTCACCGGTCATCGGGAAGTGTCGGACTGCTCTACCGTAGCGAGCAGTCGGGAGATGAGTTGTGGACAACACTGGACATCATTCGAGAAAACGTTCGCACTAACGGGGGGCAATTTTTTTCCTTTAATTTAGCCAACCCGATGGAGGAGTCGCCGTTGGCAACGTTCTACGATGCCTTGAAAAAAGAGCGCTGGGAACAGTCCGTTCACGTTCGTTTACTGAGCAATAGGCGACACAATCCGCAGATTGCGTCGGTATTTATTAACCGTGCGATTCTTTGGCAACGGCTCTGCGATCTTCTCATTGCGGAAGACGAGTCGCTCCGTGAAACCGTTTTGGTATTGGAAAACATTGACCATGCGTCCCCATCCGCACAACAAGAGATTGCCCGATTGATTCGGTTTCATGAGAAACACGTTCTCAACCGGGTGTTCGTCATGACGATTGAAGATCGTGCACACGTAGGACTGATTCCAGAATTGCGTGACGTTATCGAACAGAGAACCACAAGTGTAGCGGCATAATTACAACGGTAATGGAGAGCAAGAGACCCATGAAACTATACGAAATAATCACACTATTACTTTTCGGTATTCTCGTTGCCGGTTGTGTTGGCACACAGGCTCGGCTAATGCACCGCGGCGAAGTCGATAAGGTTGGCAGCAACCGTGCCGGTGCCGAAATCTATAATCCGATGGTGCGGGATGCCACCGGAAGACTGCTCGCAAGAGCTGCGATGGAACCGGCAATCCAGCAGGTCAGTTACCACAATTCGTCGTCGAAACGAAAGATTTGTTTTATCAGTTTGGAAAATGCGAGCGTGGAGGAACTCGGCGATTTCAAGGAACATATTAAGACGGCAATTCTCGAAAGAATATCGGAGTCGGATCAGTTTGAAATAGTGAGCGACCGCGCCGTTACGGCGGGACTTCGGGCGTTGAGTCTTCGTGCTGATGATCTTTTTATGCAGGAGAATATGCGGATGTTCACCAGTGCCATGGGACGCGGCGGAACGCCGGTGGATTATCTGCTTTTTGCTAAAATCACTTCGGGAACCACGGAAAGCAATCGGGACATGCAACGTGATTACAAGTTGACACTTGAATTAATCGACACGCAGACATTTGTTCCGATTATTGAGTCCACTCCGATGCGGAAAGAATATAACAATTCGATCAAAGGGAAACTCGGAAATTGGTTTAAGAAGTAGATCAGAATCGCCTGTTTATCACGTTACCGGGGATACAAATGTATTTTTTGCAGTCCTTTTTTGAACATTCGAATCGCCAATGCTTTGTCTTCCTGCGAAAGGATACCCGAAAACCAAACCAGTACGCCCCAAAGTACCATCACGCCCGATTTTGCCATGATCGAAAGCCATCGGAAACGATTCCATGCGTCCATTAGTTTTTCCCATCGGGAAAGGGCTTTGAATTCTTCGATAGACAGTGAACTCAATTCGATTCCACTGCCGCACAGCAAACTCACAAAGTAACAAAATACAGTGATAATAAGAAGCATTGCCATTTTGCGGAAGGGATAGCGGACATAGAAAAAGCGTTGGGTGAAGTAATAAACAAACCCTGCATAAGCGATATGAGCAAGCATTTGGGCAGTGATTGCTCCCGTGATTCCCCAGCGGGGAACAAGGAGGAGCATGAAAAGAAAAATAATGGGTAGTGAAAACATTGTGGCGAAAAGAGTATAATTTGTTTTTCGCGTAATGGTAAAGGTACCGAGCATCTGAATGGCAAAAAGATTGAGCATCGAATAGAGTCCAAAGAGTGGAATGAGTGCGGCGGCATGGTGAAATGAAGAATCGCACATAATCCGTACAATTTCCCAAGAAAATAGAGAGATCAATAAAGCTGCAAACGCTTGAACACAAAGCAAACGGAGAGTAAAATTACCGAAGACGTATGTGGCATCTGGTTGTTTATAAACTTCGTACATTTCTGCCGTCCAAACTTTCTGCATGGCTCCCACCCCCAAAGCCCCGGCAATGCCGAGAATTCGACTTGCCAGTGCATAAAGTCCCAAGGCTCCCATAGCAGCGGATTCTTCACCGTAAGGACCGAAGTCAGCATAAGGACCAAAGTGGAGAATGGAAAACCGCCCCGATGTCCAATACAGATACGCAAAGATACCATTCGGAGCAAGCGGCAAACTGAAGTGAAAAATTTCCTTCCACTTCGTCGTGTCGGGATAAATGGAGCCGATGCGGAGTTCCCGGTATGATAGATAAATGCCGAATACGATCAATACGATTGCTTGTGCCGAAAAAATGCCCCAAACTCCCCAGCGCAATCCGGCAACAAAATAAATGCAGAGTCCCAGCCGGGTAAGCCCCATGATGAGATTGATCAACACGAATCGAAAGGATTCCAATCGCGCTTGTGTCAATGTCATCGGCACTGCAATGATGGCTTCTAGTAATACCGTTACCAGTCCGAATACCAATAACTTTTTATCGTCGACCTTCAAATAGAGGTCAAGATAATCCACAAAACAAATGGCTAGGGTAATAGCAGTGGCGACAGCAGCCCACAGTAACAACGAAATGGTGATAGCAACGCGACGGCGTGCTTCTTCGCTTTCCGCTTGTTTGTAGAATGTCATTGCCGCTATACGAATCCCCCCTACCAAAAAAACGGTGTTGATAATGTCCGATGCCATGTAAATGACATCAACAATTCCATACTCACTGGGAGTCAGATAATTGGTATAGAGCGGAAGAAGGA
>Ga0123353_10010669_pt1 | contig 12840 bp, 6 predicted proteins | sample TergutLab28metaG_3_FD_92763 | JGI IMG/M metagenome (GOLD analysis project Ga0123353, IMG submission 92763) | Labiotermes labralis P3 segment gut microbial communities from Petit-Saut dam, French Guiana - Lab288 P3 | ecosystem: Host-associated > Arthropoda: Insects > Digestive system > Gut ...
AGGGAGTTAAGGTTCCCAGATTTCGTGACAACGGCACAGGATGGTGGTAGGTTGTCTGCCTTACGCACCGGCCGCCTTTACCCCCAAGAAATACTCCTGGTACTCATTTCTGTTAGAGGCTGAGTCGACCCCAGGGTCATAGTGCGATCGGAAGGATTATGTCAATGAAAAATCCACTGACACCAGCTGGGGTCGAACCAGCGACCTTCCGATTTGTAGCACAGCGTCTTAACCACTGTGCCACCGCGGTCCCCTACAGAAATGAGTACCAGGAGTATTCGATATACAAAAAAAAAAAGTCACTTTCTGTACGTTTGTCGTGGATTTATAAATTTTACGCAAGGCATCCCTGTTTGTTTTGATCCAATAATTAAAATAAAATTATAAAATACAGTTTAAAATATATATATATATATATATATATGCACTGCAAATTTATAATTTTCTTTCTTAGGTTTTCGTACTGGTGGATGGAAGCACGACTAGCAGCGTTATTTATAATTTTCAGGCAAGGCTGCCCCGTCGTGTTTTGATCCTACAGTTAAATAGATTGACAAAATATACAGGGTTATTCGGGGTTTTAACAACTTCTCATACACAATACACTTGAGATAGGAGTATGTAGTTGCACCGATGGATCTAGAGGTTTATATTCCTCCTCTTCCCGCAAGTATCCCGGAAATGAAGGTACGAATCAGAACCGCCACTGAAACCATCACCGCTGACATGCAACAAACATGATTTGATGTTTTGTTGACCGTGCATCTCAGTATATTTATCTTAGCAATTAACCAACTTGATGCACAAAATTGGTTAATTGCTCAGATAAATGCTACAAACAATTTGGAACGAACCCGATTATCGTGTTGATGTTTGTAGAATCACAAAGGGTGCACATATAGAGCACCTGTAAGGTATGTAACAAAAACTTGGAGTGTTGTTCTATTAAATAAAGTGTATTGCGTATGACAAGTTGTTACAACTCCGACGATCATTTTGAATAACACTGTATATGCCGTCTTTTATGTTGAGTCTGAAGATGGCTGCGAACAGCCGAAACATTTAGCCGTAAATTCTTGAAAAGAATAAAACTAATAAAGTCGTTAAACAATATTTTAATTATTTATAATTTAATTATTTTTTGTCGTGAAGCCGACCTGAGCGAAACGTACAACGGGCATGACCCTGAAACGTGCATCAACTTTATACGCCTCCACGTGACAGTGTTTAAGAATCGGCGATGACATAAACTGCGCCTAATCTCGCAAACGTAAGATGATAGGTTATGACACAGAAGGGCGTTTCAATTTACTTTAAGTTACAAGCCAAAAAAGGACTTTTTTTACCATCTCACTAAAGGTAAAAGTAAAGGTAAAGCAGTCCCGTTAAAGGTCTGGAGGGGCCCAGAGGGTTCCAGGAAATTAAGATTCTCAGATTTCGTGACAACGGCACAGGATGGTGGTAAGGTTGTCAGCCTTACACACCGGTCGCCTTTACCCCTCAGGCAATATTCCTAGTACTCATTTCTGTTAGAGGCTGAGCCGACCTCAGGGCCATAGTGCGATCGGAAGGATTTTATGTCAATGAAAAATTTCAATGACACCAGCTGGGATCGAACCAGCGACTTTCCGATTTGTAGCACAGCACCTTAACCACTGTTCCACCGACCATCTCACTAGGTTTGTAATAACCAGCAATGACAATGCATTCCGGATAACAAAAATGTGTGTTTCGCTGTCTGTCGCTCTTTCACGTGGAACTGTAATGAGGATTGGACAGTTTCTAAAGCCACGTGTCTTTGCACAAAGCATTCCAAAGCCCTTCTTGAAGAGCACATGACAAGACATCTAATTTACAGAAATGTGTAGGGGGAGATGTAAGGAATTTTAAACTATAGAAGAAGTTAAGTTCGTTCCCGACGTTTCGACGTAACGCAGTGGTCACACCTTCAAGGGTCTGAATGTTCAAAGAAGGAAGAAGAATTCGCCTTTTTTAAATCACGGGAATACAAACACCTTAAACAAACGTGTCCTCCTACTTTCACGGTTCCTAGATCAAATCGAAATTAATTTCTGATACTAAAAAACAGCAGATTTCCCTAAGTGGGTGATAAGCTTATCGCAACTCATCGACCTTTATAACACAACACAAAAAAAAATTGAAAAGAAACTAAGAAAACGGATCTAGCAGGAACGCAGGCATTCAAGATACCAGGTTAGAATTTCTGACAGGTATTATATTGTTTTCTTTTAGCTATTTTACACAGACGCACTAACACAATGTTGAAACAGTAAATGACATTATCCTTCCCCATCCCTTCCAGCTCATAATGTACACTGAATACAGCGTCAAACAACTGAACAAACTAAACCAATACAAAGAAACCTGAGCAGACACCCTTCCATTCACCAACATTTGAAACCCTCCCATCGTAGGATATTCATATGTAAATCGTCAGCGTGTAGAACTTATTTGTATTCTTGCTTGGTTGGAACAAAAATAATGTGTCTGTTACTTTGGCGGAATCAAATTTCGTATTTGGAGATTTCATTAAATTTTTGTTACGGAACAGAATTCATTCTGTACCGTGCAAAGAAGGGTGTTGCACTGTGCTAGAAGCACAAGTTGCTATGTAAAACACTTTTAAAGTGGCACAGGCGTAGACTTATCCACAATTAGAAGCTTGTCTACATATCCGTGAGGGTCACTTCCAGGATCTCTTATAACTGTGGCTTCTACGCTAACCTATATCCCACTTCAGGCAGGTGCACAGGGACTCTTAGATCACCCTGTATTTTTTTCTATACAATAATGTAAAATCTAATAGTATTAAAAGGACATAAAATTCACACAGCATATAAAAAGTTAAGTTTCGCCACTTAACAGGCCACGAAGGCCCAGAAGGGGAGTAGAGGTGTAGCTGTACTCTTTCTTTAACCTTGGCACTAGATGGGGTTGGGTGGTCAACGCCACGCCCCGGCCGCTTTACTCCCGGGAATGACACGGTTCACATCGTATAGGAGGGTGGGTGGGCCCCACGGCCGGTCTGGACGGGTGCGGAAAATCTTGCGTCCACAGGGATTCAATCCCCGGACAGTCCCGTTCGTAGCTCAGTCACTATACCGACTGAGCTAATCCGACCCACTGTACACAACATATAGAAATCCACTGTGACATTCCTTTGAAGAACTTATTATTTTAACGTCGGTATTGAAGTCCTCTATATTAACTTCATCAGCCACACCTAACCTCAAAATTTCACCCCGTCAAAATATTTTTTATATGAAAGCGTACAAACCGTATTTCTCAACACATCTGTTAGGTATAAAACGGTAAATCAGTCCCATTAATACAGGTCCGAGGTGCCCAGAAGGTCCCAGGAAGTTAAGGTTTCCACATACGTTACAATGGCCCTGGATGGTGGTAAGATTGTCAGCCATACGTACCGGCCGCTTTTACCCCCAGGAAATACTTCTGGTACTCATTTATGTTAGAGGCTGAGACGACCCCAGGGTAATAGTGCGAACGGAAGGATTATGTCAATGACAAATTCCAATGACACCATCTGGAATCGAACCAGCGACCTTCCAATTTGTAGCACAGCACCTTAACTACTGAGCTACCGCGGTCCCCCATCTATTAGGTATACTCACAATAAATATACATACCAAATTTATTATTCCCAGACATAAGCAATAAATACTACATAATATATTTGCACGACTGTATCTTCCTTCACTAAGCACCCTGTACATACAGACAGTTACGAACAGCAGAGCGTAAGGCAATAAATACTGAATACAGTGACTGTGTTTTATTTTTCCGTATTTGTGGTATAATGCACCGACGATGCTGCCAGCAGGCAGCATCGTCGGTGCATTATACCACAAGCTGTAAACACAGTCTAGTGCTCCTGAGGATGGGCGAAATTATCGCCCGAAACATGATGAGCTGATTGAAATTATTAATAAACTGTCATTGTCGCATCTAGTTGGTTGTTTAAATTATTATATCATCGCCAGATCTAGTTCGCATATTTACCCATTACACATCGAGATGCCATAACAAATGCTCGGAGAACTTGTGTCAAATGTCTGTTGTTTCCAATTTTAAGCAATCCTTAACATGGCCGGCAGAGTTTTTTAAAAATCCCAAACACGAAATTTTCACGAAAATCGGTCAAGTGAAAACGACTCGTTTCATGCGAACGGACAGACAGGCAAGACAAAGATAGGTCGTTTTTCGCATACATTTTGCATATACGCCTAAATACGAATATATAAGATCCAAAATTAGTGCATAAAATAGGTGTTCCTCCGACGCCTTCAACTTTTCGACATCTGGGTTCAAAGGAGAGACCACGTTTCTTACCCATACACAACAATATAACTTGAAACACATATGGTTTTCACTTAACAGAACACATCCCTTTGTGTTACGGTTTAATCGAGAAAATATAATAAAATTCCAGTCGAACACAGTGAACACACAACGAATGTACTCGTGGTGACATGTCGTTGACATTGTTCTTGCTGTTTGTCTTGCATGAAAGGCCTGATGATTGGAACGTTAATTAACCCGAAACATGTAACCTATACACCTAGTTGAGAATGTAAGATACATAGTTCAGTAATCACATAAGGTTTCTAGGTAGCTTAAGGCATGGTGAAGATTCTAACTTGAGTGGAACCAAAGATTCCACTGAATTTAATATTTTCTTAATATCTATTAGTCTCATTGGCGAAATTTCTGAACTTGGCTTAGTCCAGTTCGTCTCAGATACTGTCTTTTGTGAAATCAATCTTATCATCAGTTGAGACATGCGCATTGAGAACAATAAAATCACACCAACTATACAAAGGGTGAACGAAAAATGCACAGCCAAACCTACAGAAGGCGAATTTACAATATTAAATACATATATATATACACACACACACACACATATGAATATATGCCTTCTGAAGCGTGGCTTCCGAGTTACGACCTCCGGAAGATTAAAGAAAATTCTCGAAGTGTCCACCTTGAGCTTCCAAGCAGGCACGGCAGCAGACAGACTTCCGGGGCCCTACTTTCTTCCGGGACCCTACTTTCTTCCACCACGTCTGACTGGGGCTGTTGACTGCAGTTTCCTACATAACGTCCTTCCAGAGCAGTTGCAAGATGTGGATGTGCATTCTACGATTCATTTATGGTATATCCACTTGGTACTCCACTATATCTTCTCCTTGAACCTCGGGAATTCTTGGACAACTTGTCTCGGGAACAATGGAACAGATAAGGTGGACGCGGGTTCCACTAGTTGCGTCCCGCGGTCACTTTGCAGATAGATCTCCTTGTCATTCAGGGCTTCCCCAACTTTCGTTTCCAAAAACATTTTTGCTGAAAATATGGAACGATGGTGTTGTACTGACACAAAATGTAAATGCTACATAAAATGCAATGAGAGACCAGAGATTATCGGGGAGGAATGTGACGCACAACCATGATGCAGACAGCGAAGCCTGCTTAAACCGACAGATATTCAATAGTTATGTCAAAATGAAAGCAATGGAGGACTTGTGTGCAAGACCGCGCGAACTGATTCACAAAGAACTACGAAGTCAGTGCTTGGATACTGTCACTTATAAAGACATAAGGAACATTAAGCAGGAACATGCACAAAGCGCGCTCCTCCCACCTGCTTCCTCTCCCAACAGATACTGAAGAAACTCATGTAGCATTAAGTGCTGTACAAGTGTTAACAAGTTCGACAGAACTTGCTTGTTAATGACTCGGAATAAACTACTGTAAAGTTTTCTTGCAAAAACAACTTATAGTTTTTTACCTCCACTGATGGGATGTACGTTGACGGGTCATTCAAATCAGCACCGAAGTTTTTCCACCAACTATTTACATTTCATGGACTCACTGTGTGCAACTTGCTTTTTACTTACCGGCCAGTAAACATCCAACGTCCTATGAGGATGTATTCAGACATACGGTCTCAGAGGTTGCAAAACATGGTGTAAATGTTTTTACAACAAATGTATGCTGACTTCGAAACCGCCATTCACAACGCAGTGACAACAGTGTGGCCAGGCTGTGAAGTTAAAGCATGTCGTTTCCATTTAGGACAGAGCTGGTGGCGGAAAATACAATCTTTGCGACTCAACAAGCAGTATGGAAAGAAAGACTCTGAAGTAAGTCATTTCTCGAAGAAAATATTCGGACTGTCGCTTTTACCACCGGCGGAAGTCTGCGACTGCTTTGCGTTAGAATTTTTATCCATTCTTCCGAACGACAAGAGAGTGGAACAGTTTTGCGACTACCTGCTAGAAAATTTTATTGATGCAGACTCCAATTTTCTTCCGCCTGTTTGGTCCGAATGTTCTGCATCATCATTGAGGACCATAAACTCACGTGAGTTATTCCATGCCCACTTCAATGCACTATTTTACAGTGCGCATCATAAATGTTTTTTCTTGCATATGCACTGCAAAAAATACAGAATGAGACCTACATCAAAATGACAAGTGTCACTACACGAAGATTTAAAAAATCAGCTCCAGTCAAAAAAGAGGACTTCATCTCCTCAAAAACTGGAAAGTATAGGGTTCACCAGATTTCAAGAATCGAATGTGTTTCATCAGTGTCGTATAAATTTCTACCGGACACACACTTGTAGTTCCTTATTGCTTGCATTTACGATACCACTTGCCACTTCAGTAACAGTGCATGTTATTGCACAATATATAACAGATACTACAAATGTCAATCCACAGTGTGCTAAGAAATTTGACGTCGGAAGTTACACATTTTAAAAATAAATATAAATTCGTGATACTAAAAATTACCATGATGCCTCAAATAAAGGAAGCATTTGTTGGATCCAACGTAAATACAATATCTACATTACAATATTCAATAAAGTCCTGTTCTGATGTCTCATTTATATGCATAATATTTTCAAGAAACTGGCATCTTTTACCTGTGCTCAATTTATTAATTTCAGATTTAACGTTTGTGTTCTCGCTACTATCATTATTGGTGACAAATTGGTATATGTTCATCCTGATATTTCGAAGATCTTTTTTTCGTTTCATGAGTGAAAAGAACTGTTCACACAAATATGTGCTACCAAAATTCAAACATATTTGGAGAACCAATTGAATAACTCCTGGACATGAAACAACAGTACGTTAATGAAATATCACACAGGCGATTCTGCAGAATGGATAAGAATTATATGAGCACAGTTCGGGTGTCAGGTGCTTGGTACTCCGAGAGTTACTACATCAAAACTCTTTCGGGAGAAAGTTTTTTCATCAGATCATAACAACAACTTGAAATGGGTGATACTTGTTACGTAACGTGCCTGTCTTCTTCCCAAAAAGTTTTTTTTTAATAGGGCCTAAACATTAGCCAGTAACATGACATACCAACTGTGTTGTCGATATCATTCAACAATTCTGTACGTGTGCATATAATTGTGTACAAAGTAGAGCACAATAAAACTGTGTACGAACCTTCGAACTGTTGGACAATTTGTACAACCATGTCTTTCGATGCAACTGATACAATTCCTTACTAGCCGTGGAACACAACTCGTCATGCTTGGGGTTGACTACTCGGGACGCAACTGATACATGTGGAACAGACATCTTGGGACGCAACTGATACAATTTCTTGGCCTCGGGACGCAACTCGTACTATACCAACACCGTGGCCTGCTTGTTCCACTGTCTTGCATCCCCCATATTTCTATCTCTGGGGACATTTGAATTCTACTGTTTGTGCTACAGAGTTCAGTGACTTCCAGTACAGTGATACCTCGGCTAAAGAAGTCCCATTACAGGCCTGGACAGGCCCAGAGGGTTCCAGGAAGTTAAGGTTCCCAGATTTCGTGACAACGGCACAGGATGGTGATAAGGTTGTCAGCCTTACGCACCGGCCGCTTTTACCCCCAGGAAATTCTCCTGGTACTCATTTCTGTTCGAGGCTGAGTCGACCCCAGGGCCATAGTGCGATCGGAAGGATTTTATGCCAATGAAAAATCCACTGACACCAGCTGGGATGGAACCAGCGACCTTCTGATTTGTAGCACAGCAACGGTCGGTGAATGTGGACTCCGTTAATGTTTCCAGGGAGTGGCGCTGCATTTTTCGGAAATATTTGCATTCCGTTCCATTAATTCACTTGGATGTGTTCAACGACACTGCGTAGCTGTGAGTCAAACGACCGTTGAGTTCTGTTTGTTCAAAATCGCCGAATACAACACTTCTTGTGTAGAAGTAAGCAATATTTTTTCCTTCTAAATTCACGCAATTTTCTTTGCTCCCTCAATATCTCAGCTGCAGTAAGCAAGCTTGGATGGCAGACACAAGGTTTTAGCACTGACAAGGAGGAGCACAACAGACGAAGGATCCACTTTAACAAGCCAATGCGACAGAAGTTCACTTTTTAGTCGTTTCACAAATTTCAGTTTATCTTCCTGACAATTGAAATTTGGACTAATTTACTACCCTTGCAAAATAACTGACACTTCATCTTTTATTAGTGGGCCGGGTAGCGTATTCGGTATAGCGACTGTTTACAGGCTGGACGGTCCGGGGATCGAATCCCGGTGGGGGCGAGAATTTCCGCACCTGTTCAGACCGGCCCTGGGGCCCACCCAGCCTCCTGTACAATGGGTACCGAGTCTTTCCCAGAGGTAAAGAGCGGTCTGGGCGTGACGCTGACACCTCACCCCCTTCTAGTGCCGTGGTCAAGAAAGATCAGAGCTATACCTCTACTTCTCCTATGGGCCGTACGGCCTGTACAGAGCCTCAGTGCCTGTACAAGGATGCACTTTTACTTTATCGTTTATTATTTCTCGTAGGACAAAATATTCCTACCTTCAAAGAGCAAGACTGACTCAAATTTTACGAACAAAGGACCACATTCACCCACCTTCCTCTCACAGCTAGATATCCGTAGTCAATGCAGTTTCAAATCACATACTACATACAACGATAATAAATAGCCAAACAATAAAAGTCCTTAAAAATGAACGATGAGTTCCCAACAAGTCAGGCACTATGAAATGCAAATTAATTAATCAATTAATTAATTAACAGACGATACCAGAGTTATATTGGACTGCTTTTACCTCGTAATTATGTAATAATCAAGCGGCATGTATATGAATATAAAAATTCAATAAATGATGTAGAAATACGACAACGGAAATGGGTCTATACACCAATTTGGTGTAGGACTTATACGTATTTTAAATATACACATTCGGTGACTTTGCGTGATTCATTCATTTAGTTACTGCGTATCAACTGTCGCAAACATAATGAACAGTGTAGAACATTAATACCGTTTACGTGGTCAGATTATTTTCATTTTATTTCGTTAAGCATAGGCATATAAAACAAAACAAAAAATCCATAAAGACATACGTTAAATGTTAAGGAGCGCTATTCCATCATTCACTTGTGGTTATGTAGTGGTCACTGTTTTCAGTAATTGACATATACCAAGAGGTAGCAGCAGTAATAGGCAGCGAGAAGTACTGCAGTTGCGTCCTTTGCCAAAAGAAGACGTCATCTCTGTCTAGTACCAAAGTCGATTCAAGCAGGACGTTCCAAGCTCACAGAATACATGAAATAACTATTGAAATTGTCCAAAGAATGTATAAAAAGTAGACAAATGGAAGGGTATGAGAATCTGTAAAAATTTGTTTCCAATCAGACTTTCAAAAAGCTTTCAGAATGCGTGATTTCAGGCTTCCGCCATAAAGAAGACGAGATCTGCGCTCTTCTGGGATATTACGCAGCGTGTGGAGGTAATTCCTAACCGATGTTTCGGAACAACCTATCGGTCCCATCGTCAGGGGTCCCGAAAGGTCAATAAGGAATTATCACCACACGCTGCTTGATATTCCAAAACAGCGCTGATCTCAAGCTTTCACCAGTTCCAAATAAGATGGTATACTGTAACAAGTGCATGCAATGTAAGGGTGCAGTGATCCAGTTACAGGCCCGGTGTGGCCCAGAGGGTGGGTAGAGGTATACCTCTACTCTTCCATGACCGCGGCACTAGAAGGGGGTGAGTGGTCAGCTGCACGCCCCGGCCGCACTTTACGCCCGGGAAAGCCCCGGTACCCGTTTTATAGGAGGCTGGGTGGGCCCCAGGGCCGGTGTGGACGGGTGGAAAATCTCGTCCCCACAGGGATTCGATCCCCGGACCGTTCAGCCCGTAGCTCAGTCGCTATACCGACTGAGCTACCCGGCCCGCAGTGCATGCAATATGCTAACATTTTTTAAGAAGGGATAACAAAATAGAAAGAAAGAAACAAAAGTAAAAGCAAGAGGAATTTGAGAATCGTTGTACACCGCAGCATAACGCACGCTAACTATGAAGCAAAGATATATCCCAAGGATTTGTACGCTCTTCTTACGTACGAACAATGTAATTCAACTTACGCCATTCTGGCTCTGAAGTTTGTATTCTTATTCCTGTCCATCCCTTCCTTTTACGTAACATTCTTTCGGCAAATTCTACTGCTTTTATATTGCATTACGGTTCTTTGTGGTGAACCGTGACAAACAGTGGATGGTAATGGAGACAGGAGTATGGCGACATGCCATAGAGATAAGAATTACCAGGTTTCGGCAGGTGTCCTTTGTTTGAAGTGCTGCCACGCCCCAGCATTTTAAAGACAACTGCTTTTATTTATTGAATGTTTTGAAGTATTATAATTAAGATCAGAATACCACAGCAAAGCTGATGAAAGCTTTCTTATAACGAATAGTTGAACACTGAGCGAACGTCTGGCATCTGACATCTACGTACTGCACACAGAACTGGAGTATATCTGAACTAGCAATTGCCGATAAGGCGATATACTAGAGGCACGTGCTCGCGTGTAGATCGGGCTGTTTTGGGAGCAACCTGAACGCAGAGCCGTCAACCCTTATGGAGGCAGAACTTTAGTCTGAGAAGTCACTGTCAACCCACGAACCTACACGGAATCAAGGAGAAACCGAGCGCTAGCCGTCATTAAAACCTAAGACCTATCTAAGTGGACCTAGCCTTTTGTTAAACAGCTGTTTGTAATCTCGAGATAAGTCTTCTTAACATCGTCTCTAACTTCGGCGACCATTCTTAGGCGCTTTCGCTAAACTGCGAAAAGCGACTACTAGCTTGTCACGTCTGCTGTCTGCCCTTCCGTACGCACGGAACAACTCGTCTCCCTCTGGACGGACTTTCATGAAATTTGACACTTGAATATTTTTCGAAAATCTGTCCAGAAAATTCAAATTTCATTAAAATCTGACAAGAATAAAGGGTCTTTTACGTGGAGACCCATGTACAGTTATGGTCATATCTCGCTCAGTTCTTCTTAGAATGGGAAATGTTTCGGGCAACAGTTTTAGAGAAAATAAAAACACACATTTTGTGTTCGATACATTTTTTTCTCCCAAAGTCGTGCCGTTTATGAGATAACGTGGAACAATGTTGTAGAGTTGGACAGGCTACAGATGACAATTTGGCGCGTGCGCATTGCATGCTGGATACCTAAGGCCACATACACACATTCAGAGTATGTAATACTTATGGCTTTTCCCCTGCAACAATGGTTGCACAAACGTGCCTCAGTGTTAAGTTATACGTACATTGCCATTGTCGTTACCCTCGTATTGAGCACGGCTGCAACCCTTCGCCTTCGAAAGTGCAGTTGCGTGTCAGTTGCCACGTTTGCCACGTGTCTAATGCTGTTTTGCGGCTCTTGTGTTTCCTGTCGAAGAAGCTGGTCTTAACCATGGTTACTTTTTTTCCGGTCTTTGCTTTATCCCGTAATTAGTTTTTACATAACTTACTCTAAACATTAGAAGTTGTGTGTTTTAAGGCGAGCACAGAAACTTCTTCGAACTTTCAACCTTTTAAATCCTAGCGGTTTCTTTATAAACCACCAGGTTTTAAACATTCAAAAATTATACATGGTGCTCGATGTGCGTTGAGTGTTTTGTACGTATCACAGAACAGACAGCGACTTTTGCTTTATACATCTTTAACTGATTGGTTTCTATAACCGTGGTGGAAAGTGTTTACTGCGCGGTACGGACTGATTCCTTATATAAAGCAGGTAACGTTTAGTGTTCAAAAGGGGAAATTCGGCCTCCAGAAATTCTTGCTTCAGAACCTCTTATCAAAAACACTCGGAATTCTAAGTTTCATCACTAATTGTACTCCTTGCAACTCATAATCCGTGGTTCGAATCTTGGCAAGGGCAAGAGCGGTTTCTCTTCTCCAAAACGTCCAGAACGGCTCTGGATCCCATCCAGACCCTACTAGGATTCTATCCCCAGTGGTAAAACGGCTGGAGCGTGGAATTGACCACCCACTACTATCTAGGGTCGAAGTATAAGTGGATCTGCATCTCTTCTCCCTGTACCTACTGTCATGACGCGGACAGGGATAACTTTACGTTAAGGTTTACGTTTACATTTAGGTTTACCTACTTAAACTTTGTTTACAGCATGTCACCGTAATACAGATGTCACACGTTAAATTACAATGGCGAACCTGCGAGGGACGGCGTAACCAGAGGCAGGGGAAAATTATATCAGGAACACAATAAACTGCATTCTGCACCAAATGGTATTAGCGTGACCGAAAAAAGGAGGATGAGATTGGGGGGGGGGGGCCTTGGGTCAATTTTGGAAACAAAAAAAATGTTGTCATTTTAATTGCCTCATTTTTTACATTTTCTCTTGCTTTTTATGTATTAACCTTTGTTGGAATAATAATGTTGTATTATAATACTAGCATTCGGAAGTTAATGAGTTGGCTTCTTGTTATTATTAT
>Ga0123353_10010670_pt1 | contig 12839 bp, 9 predicted proteins | sample TergutLab28metaG_3_FD_92763 | JGI IMG/M metagenome (GOLD analysis project Ga0123353, IMG submission 92763) | Labiotermes labralis P3 segment gut microbial communities from Petit-Saut dam, French Guiana - Lab288 P3 | ecosystem: Host-associated > Arthropoda: Insects > Digestive system > Gut ...
CAAACTCCAATACAACGGCACCCTCGACTGCACATACCCCGCCTACGACAACGGCTGGAACGTAACGGCCCACCCCGACGGCACGCTTTTTGACCTCCGCGACAACAAAGAATATTCCTACCTGTTCTGGGAAGGCCACGGCGAAGCAAACTATGACTTCACGCGCGGCTTCGTCGTCAAGGGCGAGGACACATCCGCCTTCCTCCAAGAAAAACTCGCCCGCATGGGCCTGCTGCCGTGCGAATACAACGAATTCATCGTATACTGGCTCCCGCAAATGCAAAACAACGCCTACAACCTGATTACCTTCCAGGGCGAAGCCTACACAAGCACAGCCGAACTAATCATCACCCCCACGCCCGACAGCATACTCCGCGTCTTTATGGCTTACATCCCCCTCGATGCCCCCATCGTAATCGAAGAACAACCCCTAACCCCCTTCACCCGAAGCGGGTTCACGGTCATCGAGTGGGGCGGATGCGCGGTTGCCCCATAAATTCAATCTCATCTTGACTGCATGGATTGCTTCGTCGTGCGGGTAGTTTTAATATGATAAATTCTGCTCCTCGCAATGACGAACGTCAAACCTGACTGCGTATACCGTCATTGCGAGGAGCAGGATAAAACTTGTGGCGACAACCCTCACGACGAAGCAATCTATGCAACAATGCAATGTGTACAGTTTTGCGAACTGCGATTCGCAATGCTATAAGGAGTATATTATGCAGAAATTCCAACGGATTATCCCGATTGTGCTTGCCGTTCTCACGGTGGCCGCAATGGCCTGCGGTACCGCCCCCGCTCCTGCGGAGACCGCGGAGCCGGAGGTCACGCCCGCGCCATCGCCTGCCCTCAGCGAGATATGGGATACGCCCGTTCCCGCTGTTGATGAACTCCTGTACGGAAAACCCGTTATCTACCTATACCCCGAAACCCCCACCGAAATAAACGTCCAACTCCAATACAACGGCACCCTCGACTGCACCTACCCCGCCTATGACAACGGCTGGATCGTAACGGCGCACCCCGACGGCACGCTGATTGACCTGCATGACGGCAAAGAATACTCTTACCTGTTCTGGGAGGGCCACGGCGAAGCAAACTACGACTTCACGCGCGGCTTCGTAGTCAAGGGCAAAGACACCGCCGCCTTCCTCCGGGAAAAACTCGCCCACATGGGTCTCCTGCCGCACGAATATAATGAATTTATCGTATACTGGCTCCCGAAAATGCAAAACAACGCCTACAACCTGATTACCTTCCAGGGCGAAGCCTACACAAGCACAGCCGAATTGATCATCACTCCCGCCCCCGACAGTATCCTGCGCGTCTTTATGGCCTACAAACCCCTCGACGCCCCCATCGCAATAGAGGAACAGCCCCTAACTCCCTTCACCCGAAGCGGCTTCACCGTCATCGAGTGGGGCGGGTGCGAAATAAGTAACAAGTAATAATGCAGAATGCAGAGATGCTTCATATGATGAATATGCGTTAGAACGAGCAAGATCATACCAACTGTCTTTGCCCGGTACCTTTCTGCATTCTGCATTATTACCTATTACTTGTGAATAACCCATGTAATATCCATGAAAAAATAATTGCGCCAAAATTATATATGATATATAATCATGAGAACTTCAATTATTTTGGGAGGGACCATGAGAAGGGCGAAAAGTTATTTTTCGATCATTTTGGCCATCGTACTGTTGATCGGACTGTTTCCGATTGCGCGGGACTTGACCGTGAACGCCGCCGAGGCCGCCGTTGCGGCGCCGGGGGGCTTTGTGCAGGAGGAGCGTAAGCCGCTGTCCGAAGAGGACGCCTACGTTCTCGAAGCGGCAAGCGTCGTGACGGAGCCCGCGGGCCTGCAAATGGACGCCAAGGGCATGGATACAGTCCGCGCCATCGTCTGGCTCTCCGAGTTGCCCACCTCCCTGCGTCCGCGCTATGAAGCCTTAGGGATGGAAGATCCCGCCTATGAGCAGGCCGCGCGGGATGCGGTCGGCGCGCGCGCTGCCATCAACAGTTATGCCGAGAGCATAGAGGATTTTTATATTCTCGCCGAATACAGTTATGTATTCGCCGGTTTCGGCGTGCTGGTTCCCGCCTATCGCCTGGCCGAACTGGCAGATCTGCCGGGTGTCTATGCCGTCACGGCGGACAAACTGCATACCCTGAGCTATAACGCGGACCCGACCTATGCCAAGCGCGGCAATCGCGGCGCCCGTGAGTTGTTCGGCATCGGCGCCCTGCACGCGCAGGGCATAGATGGCAGGGGTGTGAACGTCGCCGTGCTTGACAGCGGTCTCTATACAAACCATCCCGACTTTGCGGGCGTCTATAAGGGCGGCTGGAACTATTCCTATGGCGCGCAGGGCGGTAACTATACCGGCGGCAACAGTAACATGGCGAGCCCCGACGGCAACCACGGCACGCATTGTGCGGGAACGATCGCCAGTCAGGGCGCCGGGGGCAACACATCGTCCCTCGGCATGGCCCCCGGCTGCAACCTCTATATCGGGCAGGTTTTCCCCAATGCCTATGATTCCGTTATCATCGCCGCGTTTGAAGACGTATCCCAAACGGGCGAAAGCGGCGGGCATCTGCCGAAAGTGGATGTCGTCTCCTGCTCCTTCGGCTATAATGACGAAACGGTCAACAGCGGCACCGCGTACAGCGCGGAGGCCTATACCATCAACAATATGACCCTGAACGGCATCAGCGTCGTCATCGCGGCGGGCAACGAAGCCGATATCAGAGGTTCGTACAGAGACCTGTATACGCTGGGCGTACCCGCGTCCTCCGCCAGCTTTGCCATCGCGGTGGCGGCGGGCGAACCGGGCGGCGATGCAACCGCTGCCGGCAGTCAAGGTATACGCAACGAACCGGCCTACTTCTCCTCCTGCGGCCCCGTCGTGGAAACTTCCTATATCAAGCCGGACATTATGGCGCCGGGCTGGTATATCTGGTCCACGAATTCGAGCACCGGCTATGGCCAGATGAGCGGTACCAGCATGGCGACCCCCTGCGTGTCCGGTCTCGTGGCCCTGCTGAAACAGGTATACCCCAACGCGACACCCGCCGAACTGAAGGCCCGCCTGATGAATACGGCAGACATAAGCAAGGTGTCGGCCAGCACGCGAAGGACGAATGCCAGCTCCTGGACCCCGTATTTCAATTCCTCCGCCACCCAGGTCTCCGTCTGGGAGCAGGGCGCGGCTATGCCGATATCCAGAAGGCCATCGCTGTCCCGAACTATATTACGGTCTCCCACGTCGTACCCACGGGCCAGGAAAATAAGGCCACCATACACGGCACCATGGCCAGCTTCAGCTTCGGCAACGTCCAGATCGGTACAAACGCCGGGCCGATCACGGGCATGATACACGGCGGCTATACGAATTACAGCGTCAGTTATGTCACGCGTACGACGCGCTATTCCCGCGCGGCGGGCAGCAATGTCGTCCCGCAGATCACGGATCACGGCAACGGCACTTTCAGCGTGCGACTGCAGATCGCTTCGGGTACCACCGCGGGCCTGTATGAAGGCTATATCAAGGTCAGTGTCGACGGGCGCGACTATCACCTGCCCTGGGGTGCCTATGCCAAGGCCGGCGTCACCGCGACGGCCACCCCGCCGCTGACGGCCTCGCCTACGCCCAAAGTGACCGCAACGCCGACGCCCGTGGGCTGGACGCCTACCCCCACGCCTACGCCGACCCCGACCCCGACGCCCACGCCGACCCCGACCCCCACGGCGTCCCCGGTTCCCGTGATCGTGTTACAACTGAACACCAACGTGAATGCCGCAATCGCAAGCGGGGTCAGGCGCCAGGCCCAGTTCACGGCGCCGTATGCGGGCGTGTATACCTTCACCAGCCTGAACCGAAGCCCGGTCACAGCCGCGAACGACCCGGAGCCCTTTGTGAACCAGACGGGCAACACCTATCACACCGGCACAGACCAGACAGGCAGCAACTACAACGACGCCGGTGGCGGATTGGACTATCAGTTCAGCAAGACCCTGACGGCAGGTCAGACCTTCACCTATTGGACGGGCGTGTATAACAACAATACCGCGAGCGGTTCCTATGATATCCGGGTAACGACCAATGCCACGCCGCCGCCGACCGGCCCCACGCCGACGCCGACGGCCACCCCGACGCCCTCGCCCACACCCACGGCATCCCCCACGCCGAGCGCAACGCCCACGTCGGCGCCGGGCTCCTATATCACGCTGCTGTTGGATATAAAGGTGCCGGTGGCGATCACAAACTCGGCGCGCCGCGAAGCGCACTTTACGGCGCCGGAAGCGGGTGTCTATATCTTCGAGGCCTACTTCAATTCGTCCACAGTCGTAACCGCTGCCATCAACGATTCGGAAGCCTATGCCTACGCCACGGGCGCGGGCAGATATCGGCCCGATGGCAGCATCAATATGGATACTGGTTATTATAATGACGATGGCGCGGACGGATACCACTATCGCTTCATCCAAACCCTGGCGGCGGGTCAGGAATTCGTATACTGGTCGGGCGTGTATGGAAGCGGCGCGACGGGTATCTACGATGTTAAGGTTGCAAAGGTCCCGGCACTCACCCTGACGGGCGAGGATAAGACACTGGACCTCGCGAGCTTCGATCCCGCGACCGGCACGGTCAGCTGGACCCTGAACCTGCAAGCCCTTTCGGGCGTACAGCTCTCGGCCTATCGCTTGTTTGCGGCCTGGAACAGCAGCGAGCTGCAATATGTCAGCCATACGGTCGTGGGCAGTTCGGCCACCGCCTGGGTGGGCGGTACCCCCGCCACCGCCCAATTTGATGATACGGTTACCGCAAGCACCTACTATGGCCGCTGGCTGGCCGATTGGAACAAGGAACTCAACTGGGCCGCGGAAGCACCGGTACTAACCATCACCTTCAAGGTCGTGAAGCCCAATATCACGGTCGATGACGTCTTCCACATCACGGTGGGCGGGCGCAGTGCCGCGGGCGAGAAGTTGTTTATCCGAACCTGGGACGGCGCCGAGGAGGTCTCCAGCACGGAGGAGAGCGACACCCTGCTGTTCAGCAGCGGCGCGATCCGCTTCATCGACACGACGCCCATTGACACCCCCATGCGCGGAGACGCGGACTGCAACGGCGCGGTCGACGCTGCCGATGCCGCGGCCATCCTGCGCTTCCTCGCGGGCCTGTCGGATCTCTCCGATCAGGGTGCAATCAACGCCGAGGTGACGGACCTGACGCCGCTGTTGCCCAATCGCGCCGCGATCACCGCCGAGGACGCCGCAAAGATCCTGCGCTATCTGGCGAATATTATTACCGTGCTCTGATACGAACGCCCACAAGGACGCCCCCAACGCGCGGGGGCGTTTTTTTATCGAAAACATCTTGACATTCCCCCGATGCCGCGCTATGCTGTATACGTACCTGATGCGAAGATTTATCGACGCAAAAGAGAGAAAGAAAAGGATTGCCCCCACTCTCTTTTGTCGCGCAGGTGCGGAAAGGAGAGTGTTTTTTTATGGAAACCAGAGTGGCCATCATCGGCATCATCGTGGAAAACCTCGAGAGCGCGGCGGCCATACACGCCCTGCTGCACGAGAACGCGGCCTACATCGTCGGGCGCATGGGCATCCCCTATCGCGAGAAGAATATGAGCATACTGAGCGTCGCCGTGGACGCCCCGAACGACGCCATCAACAGTCTCACGGGCAAGATAGGTCGTCTCCCCGGCGTCTCCGCGAAGGCGGCGTATGCGACGAGATGATGCAAGCCCACCGTAGGGGCGCAATATATTGCGCCCTCCCGGAATCCCTGCTGCCTTGTGTCGGCAGTGTAGGGGCGGATATTATCCGCCCGCCATACAGAAAGGAACCCCAAAATGAAGAAGAAAATCCTCCGCATCACCGAAACCGCCGTACTGCTCGCCCTGCTCGTCACCCTGCAGTGGGGCCTGTCCGCCCTCATCCCCGAACCGACGACCAAGCAGTTCGTCGTCGGCTCGGCGGTCAACCTGATCCTCGCCGTCTCCGTCCTCGTCGGCGGGCTGTGGAGCGGCGTCTTCGTCGCCCTGCTCTCGCCGCTGTTCGCGTTCCTCGTGGGCGTCATTCCCGGCATGCAACTGCCCATACTCCCTGCCATCTGTCTCGGCAACTTAGTCTATGTGCTCGGCATGCATTTTTTGATCCGTAAACCCCTGCGCAACAAGGGCCTGTGGAACACAACCAAGAGCATAGGCGGCCTGATTATCACAGCAGCGGCCAAATTCGCCCTCCTGTACTTCGCGGTGACAAAACTGATCGCCGCGCTCTGGACCAGCAACGCGGGCTGGAACCTGGCAGGCGTACCCCCCGCAATGCCCGCCCCGCTGATAGCCGCGATGAGCTGGCCCCAATTGGTCACCGCCCTCATAGGCGGCGCCCTGGCCCTCGTCGTCGCGCCGCTGTTGTGGAAGGCGTTGAAACGGTAGGCAATAAGTAATAATGCAGAATGCAGAGAGGTTCTGAGCGAAGGTCGATGGTATAATCATGCCCATTCTAAGGCATGTTCATCGCATGAAGATTCTCTGCATTCTGCATTATTACCTATTACTTACTTGACAACCATCAAATTTATGATACAATACGCAAGTAAGTTGGAGGACTGCGGGTGTAGCTCAATGGCAGAGCTCCAGCTTCCCAAGCTGGCCACGTGGGTTCGATTCCCATCACCCGCTCCAGACCCAAAAAAAATTATTATAAAAGGTAACAAGGAGACCAAGTACAAATGGCAAAAGAAAAATTCAATCGGACAAAGACGCACGTCAACGTCGGCACCATCGGCCACGTTGACCACGGCAAGACCACGCTGACGGCCGCTATCACGATGGCTCTGTCCCAGGCGGGGCATGCCAAAGTCATGAAATATGACGAAATCGATAAGGCGCCCGAAGAGAAGGCGCGCGGCATCACGATCAACACGGCCCACGTCGAATACGAGACCGACAACCGCCACTATGCGCACGTCGACTGCCCCGGCCACGCCGACTATGTCAAGAACATGATCACCGGCGCGGCGCAGATGGACGGCGCGATTCTCGTCGTCTCCGCGGCGGACGGCCCCATGCCCCAGACCCGTGAGCACATCCTGCTCGCCCGTCAGGTCGGCGTACCCTATATCATCGTCTTCATGAACAAGGTCGATCAGGTCGACGACGAAGAGCTCTTAGAGCTGGTGGAGATGGAAATCCGCGAGCTGCTCGATATGTATGAGTTCCCGGGCGACGATACCCCCATCGTCAAGGGTTCCGCCCTGCAGGCCATGGAAGCCCTGCTGGCCGGCAAGGTCGCGAAGGACGCGCCCGAGTGCGCCTGCCTGTTTGAGCTGATGGAGCAGGTGGATTCCTATATCCCCAACCCCATGCGTGAGAACGATAAGCCCTTCCTGATGCCCGTCGAAGACGTGTTCAGCATCACGGGCCGCGGCACCGTCGCCACGGGCCGTGTCGAGCGCGGCACCGTCAAGGTCGGCGATACGGTTTCGATCGTCGGTCTGAAAGACGAGACCCGCAACGTCGTCGTCACCGGCGTCGAAATGTTCCGCAAGCTGCTGGACAGCGCCGAAACGGGCGACAACATCGGCGCCCTGCTCCGCGGCGTGCAGCGCACGGATATCGAGCGCGGCCAGGTTCTGGCCAAGCCCGGCTCCATCAAGCCCCATACCCACTTCACCGCCAACGTCTACGTTCTGAAGCAGAGCGAAGGCGGCCGCCATAAGCCCTTCTTCCCGGGCTATCGTCCGCAGTTCTACTTCCGCACGACCGACGTAACCGGCACCATCGAGCTGCCCGAGGGCGTGGAGATGGTTATGCCCGGCGACAACATCGTCATGACCGTCAAGCTGATCACCCCCATCGCCATCGAGCAGGGGCTCCGCTTCGCCATCCGCGAGGGCGGCCGCACGGTCGGCTCGGGCGTTGTGGCCTCCGTCATCGAATAGTAAATCGGAAATTATCGGAGAGAGCTCGCCCAAATGCGGGCTCTTTTATGTCGATATGCAAACACCAAGCATGGAGTCTATGGAATGAAATCAAAACTCGTCACGATCCTTCTCTTTATACTGCTGCTCTGCGCGCTCACGTCCGCCTGTTCCGGGCTGTCGCTCGTGCAGGGAGACGGGCGCACGCCCGAGGCGACCACGCGCAGCGTGGAGATCGTCACGGCGACGCCCTCGCCTTCGCCCACGCCCACGCCCGAGCCCACACCCGAACCCACGCCCACGCCGGTGCCGACCCCCGACGGGCTCTGCGGCGGCCGCTATGACGTGTTCACCGACGGGGAGGTTATAGAGACGGAGAACTCCTATCAAACCGACCGCATCGCCCTTTTCTATGAGGAGTTGGTCTGGACCAAGGAGGATTCCCCCATCGGAAAGCGCATGTATATCCACATCTGCCACATCTATGTGCAGGATATCGAGAGCTTTCAGGCCTTCACCTACAGGGAGCATACGCGCATGAAGGCCATCGCCACCAAGGTGGACGCCGTATTCGCAATCAGCGGCGACTTCTATGCGTGGCGCGACGAGGGTCTCGTCGTGCGGAACGGCGAGGTGATACGCGCAACGGTGGACACGTACCGGGATATCTGCGTCATATACCGCGACGGGCGCATGGAGAGCTTCGAGCGCGGGCATTACAGCGCGGACATCGCGCAGGACCCCGATGTGTGGCATATACTCTCGTTCGGCCCGATACTTCTGGACGAGGAAGGGCGCGCGCTGAAGCAGTTCCATACGGAGGGCGTGTCCGCGAGCGGGCGTCCCGTGACGAGCAACCCGGGGCATTATGCGACCCGCACGGCCCGCGTCGGCATAGGCTATTACGCGCCCGGCCACTATGTTATCGTCAATGTGGAGTTTCCGGGCAAGCGCTCCGCAGGCATATATATGACGGAGTTCGCGGAACTGATGGAGAGCTTGGGCTGTGAAAAGGCCTATAACTTGGACGGCGGCCGCACGGCGCGCATGTGGTTCGGCAACGCATTGCGCTGTGACGGCGAAACCCCGGAGCGCTCGCTGCTCGACGTGCTCGCGATTTGTCGGGTGGCGCCGTAGGGGGGGAGTGGAAAGTGGCGCCCCCACGCCCCAAATTCCCCAAAATTATAAGAATTCCCGCAAAATCTACGTGTTACAATACCTCCATCAGACAGACGGAGGTATTATTACATTGGACAACAGCTTGATTTTTGCGGAAGCGGCGCAGGACGTGTATTTGCTCGGGACTTTGGGTTTTCGCGCGGTGCAGACCTTGGATTGGACGCACGCGGACGTGCAGGCGCAGTTCTGCCATAAGGCAAAGGGACGCGACTGCCTGTTCCTCGTATGCAGCGAGGAGGGCGGGCATGAGATGACGCGTATGGCGGGCGGCAAGCTTTGGGAAACGGCGAAGAGCATACGCTTCCTGCATCTGGAGCGCTATTGCAGCCTGTCGGACGCGGCGCGCCGCGAGGGGAACGAGGGGGTCGCGGCCCTGCTTGCGCTGGTCGCGGCGTCGGACGGCTGGATCGAATCGGAGGAGGCGGGTGCCTGGTATGCCACCGCGAAGGTGGAGGTTCCCCGCGCCGCACCCGGCCACTCCGCGGCGGATATCCTCAATATGGACCTGGCGCCGATTGAATATCTGGTGGCGGATATCCTGCCGACGACGGGCCTGGCCCTGCTGACGGGCGCGCCCAAGCGCGGCAAGAGCTGGCTGGCCCTGCTGCTGGCCCTGCGCGTGGCGGGCGGCGCGCCCTTTCTGGGCCGGGAGACGAAGCGGACGGGCGTGCTCTATTTCGCGCTCGAGGACGGGTACCGCCGCCTGAAGGCGCGCCTGCTCAAGCTCCTGGACGGCCAGGCCCCGCCCGCGGGCCTGCGCCTGGATATCGAAGCCGACAGAAGCGACGCCGGGCTCTTCGATAAAATCAAACTCTGCACGGAAAAGGAGCCCGATACGGGGCTGATTATCATCGACACGCTCCAGAAAATACGCGGCAGCCGCACCAGCAGCAACGAGTACGCGAACGACTACGCCGAGATCGGCAAAATCAAGGGCTTCGCCGACGGGCAGGGGATTTGCATACTGCTCATCCACCACAACCGCAAGATGCGCGGCGCGGACGACGTGTTCGAGATGATCTCGGGGACAAACGCGATCTTGGGCGCGGCGGATACGGCCCTGTTGATCGAGCGCGAAGAGGACAGCGACAGCGCGATCCTCCACATCACGGGCCGCGACGCCCCGGAGCAGGCCCTCTGCATGGACTTCCGCAAGGAAAACTGCGAGTGGCGCGTCACGGGCAGCGCCGCCGAGCGCATAGAGCGCCGCAAGCGCGCGGAATACGAGGCCAACCCCTTGGTGCAGCTGATCCGCCGCCTGACCGCGCAGAACAACGCCCGCTGGGAAGGCACCAGCAGCGATTTGATCGCCGCGGGGGAGGGGGTGGATATGTCGCCGGAGAAACTGACGTCCAAGCTGGCAAAATTGGATGCGGATTTACTGCGCTTCGACGGGATACAGCATGCGCGCGGGACGGGGAGTACAACAGATAAGCGCAAGCATGTTTTTACAAGGACATGCCTGTATATACCGATACAACTGTCCTAACTGTCCTAACTGTCCGACGCATACAAGGGTGTTCCTGCAATACAATATGTTTCTTTTATATATAGTATCATCGAAGGACAGTTAGGACAGTTAGGACAGTATATTTATACAGTAGGGGGGTCGCGTCTCCCGCGGGATACGCATGATATTGCGCCATCCCGGAGCACATGAAGGATGTTTCAGGGCGAATCGCAATTCGCCCTGCGCGACTATATCGCGCCCCTGCAATTTATATGGCATCCAACCCATTGCGCATCACAGCGGATCAATCAACCCCGCCAAAAAGCGCAATATCATTGCCGCATCGGCGGCGCTGAGGGTGTTGTCATAGGTGACTTCGGCGTTCAGCGCGCCCTGGGGGGTGAGCGTGGCGAGGTCGGCCAAAACGCGCAGGACCAGCGCGGCGTCCTCGGCGGTCACCTTGCCGTCGCAGTTCGCGTCCCCGCGGAGGATCGGGGGCGCCGGGGTATAGTCCGCGGCTGTCGTCGGCGGGATAACGACCTTGCCGTCCTTAAAGCCGACATAGATGAGCTCGGCGTTCGCGCCCGCGGGTACGGTGAAGCTGCCGCCGCTGACCGTGAAATAGATACAGCCGCCGCCCTGGATGGTCGCGGAATTCGTGGAGCGATAGCGCGGGCGCGTGATCTCGCCGTGCGCGCCGCTGCCCAAGCTATAGAGCCCGCTGCCCGCCTGCACGACGCTGGCGATATGGAAGGCCAGCAGCATCTTGGACAGGAGGACGTTGTTGTCGCGGATATAGGTATTATAGGGGCTGACATTCGGCGTTGTAAGCAGCGAACTGTTGGTGGCCGCCGCATAGGCCGCGATATTCAGAATCTCCGTCCGCTTGGCCGGGGGCGTGGCGGCATGGAACGCGTTGGGGTCCATCAGTTGATTCTGCGGTGAATTACGCCAGTGGCTGAGATAGGCGGCAAAGGCCGCACTGCCCGCCTGCTTGGCATACCAGTCCATAAAGGCCCAGCCGAAGCCGTAGTTGGCGACGCCGCCGGTTCCGTTCCAGTTATAGGGGCCGAAGCCGTCTCTATATTGCGTGGAGCTGCTGAATGTGTAATTATAGCCCTGCTCCGCCACGGAACCGGGATAGAGCAGCTCCTCCGCGACCATGGCAAAGCCCTCGTTGGTCAAGACCATGGATTCTTCTAGGTTCCTGTTGTTTGGGTTCAGAATGGCGGCGGTGAAGTGGAGCAGGTGCTGAAACTCGTGCGCCATCGTGTTGCGGGCGGTCATCCATTCTGCCGTGATCGCATACTGGGAGTTGAGGTGGAAGTGGGGCGCGCTGTGGTTCCAGTCGGCGGGGTTCTCACCGTAGATATTCTGCAGCTCGGCGGCGGTCATCAGTTCGGGACCCCAGAAATAACCGCAGATCCCCGCGCCCATATTATAGACCAGCACGTTCAGCTGCGCACCCTCCGTCATATAGCGGGCGGGGCCGAAGAGGGTGGTCGTTTGCGGATAGATAAAGTTGTCAAACTCGTTCGCCAATTGCTGGGCAAAGGTCGTGTTCGTAAAGGCGGACGTCCCCCATATCACGCAATGCGTGCTCACGGCGCGGGCGGTGAAGGTCTGCTTTCCGTAGTCTGTCCAGAACTGCGCGGTTTGCCCCACAGTGACAAGGGGCTTCACGATATCGGGCTGTTGTTCCAGCTTGCCGCCCGATTTGAGGTAGGTCTCCAGACGGCCCCGGTCAAACTCGGCAAAACTCTGCGATCGGCCCTTCTGCGGAATCTGCGGCTGCATGCCGCTCGGCTCCGAAACGCCCGTGGTGACGATGCCCGAGCCAACCAGACTGCCCGTCGCCATGTTGTTTGTGACATAGTTCAGGCGGTTGGTCCAGTATTCATAGGTCAGGCGCGGGTTATAGATGAGCATGGCGTCCACGCCCTCCATTGTGACGGCGGCGCGCGGGTTTTGCGCGGACAGGCCGGGCAGCAGTGCCGCGACCGACAGCAGGATGGCCAGGAGGAGGGCGGTCAGTTTGGTTCTTTTCATCGGGTTCTCGCTTTCTGAGGAAGATTGCGTGTTTATTATATACGGATTTTGCGGGGAGGGCAAGGCAATTGCGGCAATGCTCAATGTTCAACGCGCAACGCGCAGTGGGTTGAATGCCGTAAAAATGTAGGGGCGGATAGTATCCGCCCGTGGTTGGCATGTATTCGGCGGGCGGATGGTATCCGCCCCTACAATATACCCGC
>Ga0123353_10010671_pt1 | contig 12839 bp, 9 predicted proteins | sample TergutLab28metaG_3_FD_92763 | JGI IMG/M metagenome (GOLD analysis project Ga0123353, IMG submission 92763) | Labiotermes labralis P3 segment gut microbial communities from Petit-Saut dam, French Guiana - Lab288 P3 | ecosystem: Host-associated > Arthropoda: Insects > Digestive system > Gut ...
TCGAAAATTCAGTAATAATGCTAATAATAGCCGTTAAAGTTTCCAATAATCCAAATTCGGCAGGCGTAAAAATACGTGCAATAACAGGATAAAATAAAAAAGGAATGATTTGCGCCAAAGCAGTTCCACTGGTTAGTGTGAGAATGTTTTTGCCAAACTCGCTTTTGTTTATTTTTTCTGTATAGGATTTAATAACAGGCATTATTGTTCAAATAGTTTATTTCATTTTATTACAATAAGAAACATATTCTTTTTCATGCAATATAGTTAGCAGAGAACGGGATGTTTTTCCTTGTTTTGAGCAATACATTGAAGTATAGCCGTTTAACATTTGAAGTAATTGTTTATATTCTTCATTCATATTATTTTGTCCGTATCGGTTTTTGAAATATGGAATGGTTTTAGTTAATTGATATTTTATTATATCTTTCAAATTTGCAGGAAGTTTTACTGTAGTCAAAAATTTTGTAAAAACATTTTTTTCTTTAAGAAAATCTACCCTAAATTCCTTGAAAAAACGTGTAAATATAAAACGCTCAAAAAGTAAAAAGTTTCTTTTCGAAACGATATTTAACCAAAAATCAACGTGTTCATCATCCCAAAAGGGAACTCGCCATTCAATACCGAAATACTCATAAACTCTTGCAGAATTAATAATAAAATTAGATTGTCGAGCAACAAAGTACCAGTTTGTTAAAAGAATGAGCGAATTTAAAGTTTTATGCTCTTCTTTAATAGATGCAAAATACTCGTCTAAATCTTTTTTAATAACTTTTTTCTGAGATTTTGATAAATGATTTAAGTGAAAATATTTATTCAAAACCAATTGACTGATATTTCGTTCTTTTCCGGAGATATTCCCTAGATGTTCTCCTCTAAATAAATCTCCTTGGTGTCCCGGAATAATTACACAATTTCTATCTATAACATTCATTTCAACCAAAGATTTTACTGCTATAAAATCTTGATAATGACAAAGAGAGGAATAATTAACAGCATGATTAAAATAATTAATAAAATCCTTTTTTTCAAAAAAATCTCTTATAACACGATCGGAATATTCCACAAAATGCCATGGATAACCTAATTCCTTGGCAATTTTTTCAGAAATTACCACATCCTGACTGCCTTTAACTCCGTAGGTATAACAAATTACGTTTTTTAACCCAAAAGCCTTGCATAAACAAGCAATTAACCTAGAGTCATAGCCACCGCTTAATGGTATTACAATCGTTTTGGATTCAATAGAACGAAGTGTTCTTTGAAAAGCGCTTTCAAGAATCTGCTTAGCCTTATCACATAAATTCTCATCCGAAGCAGGCAATAATAGTTCTTGACCACCATAATGATGGTACTTCTGTTCAGAAAAACACCCTGTATTGTTAATTTGAACAAAAGAACCCGGTCGCACTATAAATACATTTTCATAGACTGTTTCCGAACAGGCAGAATAACCGGTAGAAACAAGATAGAGCATACCTTTTTCATTTATTTTTCTGTTCGAAAATTGTGTTATAAGCCATAATCCATTATCCGAAATACAAACATGGTCATTCTCAATGGAAAACAACAATGGAAATGATTTTAGCTTATCGGATATGAGATAATAAGTACCGTTTTTATGTATTATTGCCGAAAAAGAACCATTTAACTTTTTTAGTAATTCACATAATTCTGTCTGATCTTTTCCTGAATTAACAGTATCGGAAAGTGTTACTAAAAGTTCATCTTGTTTTAACAAAACATGATCAAAAAAAGCATAACCTCTGATATAACTTTTGTCAATCTGAGTCCATGCCTGTTTATTATTTTGAATATTTACCGTAAATACATTATTTTTCATGAATTATAATATTAAGAACTTTGTCGTGGCAGCAACCATAAAAATAATCCTAAAATCAAAACACCTCCGGTTAATAAAGCTGTAGTTATTGTTGAGGATATTAATGAAAAACAAACATATACAATAGGAACCATTAATATTTTTATATCAATATTTTTGGAAGCAGCAGATAATAGTTTTAAGACATAAACAACCAATACCGGCGTGATAAATACACCCCAAAAGCCAAAATTGGAATAGGCATCCGACAAAAGTCCGTTATTTGACCTCATTTCGGGTCTGTTAAAATAGTCTTCTCCAATTAAAAAAGGAATACTTGTATCATAATAAGATTCAAATCCGAAATGACGCAAAAAAGATTGATAATAATAATCGACCGGATAAGTGGAAAAAAAATCATAATAATAATAATCTAATAAATTAGGAATCAACATAATACGCCTAACCAATAAAGAGGTAATACTATAGGTATCAAAAACTGCAAATTCAAGATATCCTAAAACTACCATACCTATTATTACTCCGATAATCCATTTGAGATATTTCTCCTGGAAAAAATAGTAGATAAGCAAAGTAATAAACAACAAGAAAATAACACTTTTAAGTCCTGCAATACTGAAGTTCAAATAAATAATTACAATCAATGCTAAAGCTAAACCCCATTTTTTTTCATTTAAAGACCAGATTAATACTAATGGCAAAATGACTCCTGCCCAACCGAGCAAATATTTGAATACCGTGGACATTTCCCAGTCCCGTGCGGTTAATCGAATATCATAAACATCAATTAGAGAGGTTTGAAACTGCGCACCTGCATAAATCCACCAAACATAAACAATAACTACGCTTAACAAAACAGTAATACCATATAAAAGTTTACTATTATAATTTTGAAAGTTGAAATTTAATTGAACAGGAGGAAGTCTAAATGCAAGTACTAATAAGATCGTCCAAAAGATAGCCTGAGACAACCATAAATTCCAACACATGGGTTGATATGCCATCAGGCAGGTTGAAGGAACAAATTTTATTAAGAAAAAAAGATAGATAACAATGGACAAGAAACGTTCTTGTGTTCGGTTCAAAAAAGCGATAAAAAATGGAGCAAAAAGCAATAAATATATCCAAGATAAAACCTTGCTCCCCAAGGAAACATTATTAATAAAGCCCATATACTCAAAAACAGGATAAATAATGATTTCATATTGCCAATCAAGTAACAATCTTAACAATATGACCCCTATTAGATGAGGGATTAAGCCTTCAAAGTGTTTCTTCGTTTCTTCCATGGGTGTACAAAACTAAACAGTTTTGTTAGAAACTTTTATGTCATCTAAAAATTGCCTCCAAAACGATTTAAACATGGGTACTCCTAAGTCTATGATTAAAAACAAAGAAATACTTACAACAATACCTAAAACAAAAAGCTCAATGATTAATTTTAGCAGGTGCAATACTTTCTCCGGATTTTCTATGTCGGATTCTGAAAAAATACTGATATAATTATTTTTCAGGTCTAATTGTGCAAAAATGGCATTTCGTTGATTTATCTGTTGATTAAATTCAAAAATATTATTAAACAACATAGTCTCTTCTGTAAAAACATCTACTCCTTTTTCAGTAGAACTCCTATTATTAAGGGAACTCTTATCAAAACTATTAAGATAAGAGTTTGGAGTATAAGTTATTTCACTTTGTTTATACAAACCACTTAAAAGTTGTTTCAGAGAGTCTATTTGTTGTTGCTTCAACATTATTAAGTAATCAATTCTTTCAAGATCAAAAAGAACGAACTCATTTACAATGCTGTTTATTTTCTTATTAAACATTTCAACCAATTCATTTACAATTTCTTTTGCCAACTTCGGGTTGGAGTTTATCACAGAAAAACGAATACTTTTATTTTTGCCGAAAGAAGCACTAATCTTTGGGGATTTTACATTAAATTTTTCAGATAATGTTTTAAGAACGGATTTGTTTTTTACAAAAAGAGTGGCATATTTGTTAAAGTCTGTTTTGATATTATTGGATATATTCACCACATAAAACTCTATATTTATTTGATATTCATTATTTTTGATGGTAGGAGCTTTGATAATTAGTCCTATTATCATTATTCCCATAGTGATTCCAAGTATCCAATATTTTCTTGGCCATAGTTTTACCAAAATATTCACTAAGTTTTTCATAATTTCATTGTTTTTTATTTAATATTAATTGATTTAAGGCGCGCAAAAATAAGATTTTTATTCCTTTTTGCTTCGAAATTTAGCAAGTACAAACATTTTCAACGCTGTTTTCTCCGACTTCGTTAACCCAACGTAATAAATAATGAAAGCTGAAGAAACCACCGTTATTGCAGCTACTCCCACAACTCTCCAAAACGAGGCGGTGAAACTGTAGTAGAAAAGCAACGGAAACACGAAAGCCAACAGGGTTACTCCCAAAATCGGGAAAATGACCTGTTTGAAATAGCTTAAAATATTCATTTTTAACAAATTATTCATAAAGAGAGTGCGACTTATATGCGCCATAATCGTAATGACGATACTGATGTACATCGTGCTTTGCGGGGGGAATCCTAATTTTAAGAATAGATAAGAAACGGGTAAAATAAGTAGGATAATAGAGCCTGTAACGATTTGATACAGTTTAATTTTTCCGGTGGCTTGAATGGAAGCGATGAATGGATTTGCCAACGATTCGATAATGGCATTGATAATGATTAAGCGTGTGAAAATGACCGTGTATTCGGGTACAACACCATTCAACCATAAGTTTAAAATGGATTTTGTTTCAATGAGAATGGGCAGCGACAGTATTAAAATCAAGTAGTAGCAAAACTTGGAGCTTTGAAATACCAACTTCATCATTTCGCCCGATTTATCTTCATTATCAGCGGAATATGACTTGATGATTTGCGGGCGTATGGCAGTAAAGAAGTTGTTTACAAAGAGTATCAATGCACTGTAAACGCGGTAAGCAAGCCCTCGTGCGGCATTCACTAATACGTCGAAAAAGTTGTTGAGTAACAAGTCAATACCTTTGCTTCTTATGGTCATTGCCAAAGCACCGATTAAGCTCCATCCGGCAAAACTAAACACATCGTTAAACGTGGTTTTATTCCAATAATATTTCACTTTACATTCCGGAAATTTTATTGTAGAATATGCAATGTAAGCCGCTGATATCAAGATTTGTACAGCAAACATTAATACGGCATAGAGTTTCAATTTGTCAACAGGTAAATAAATAAGCACAAAAACGATTGCCAATTTAAAAATGACCTCAAAAATGCTCAAATAGGCGTATGCCTGCATGTGTTCCCGTGCGGTAATGATTGCCAAATAGGGAATGGTGATAATGCTTACCATAGAGGTAAATATCGAAAATTGATACACCCAGGCGGCAGCTTCAAATCTGTTGGGAGGGATATTCAGTTTTGTATTAAAGTACCACAAGCCCAACGTTTCTGCAAAAATAAAAATAACAATGGCAAGCCCGATAAAAATCAATACATTAATGCTAAAAACCTGTTTCAATTTCACGTGATTTTCCACGCCAAGCTCCATTGCAAAAAAGCGTTGTGCGGCAGTAGCCATAGTACTGCTCAAAAAGGCAAACATGGCGACTATGCTACCCACCACTTCATAAGTGCCGAAGTCGCTTTTTCCAAGCACATTCAACAATACCCTTGTGATGTACAGTGTAATGAGCATAATCAGCAACATCCTGAAATAGAGGAGGGCGGTATTTTTGGCGATGCGGGTTTTGTTGATGGGGGGCATGGGGTATAAATTGCCGTCAGTTTAATTGCCGTCAGTTTTAACTGACGGAGAACGAATTGGGTTGCAAAAATAGATTTTCTTATCTATAAATCTTCAAATAAAAGATTATTTTTGCCATCCCATTCAATAAAATGTTAACCCACTACTCAAAAATTCTTGAAAACGCAGTGAATGAAATTGCCAAACTTCCGGGCATCGGGCGCAGAACTGCCTTGCGATTGGCTTTGCACTTGGTGAATACGGAAGCGGCAGAGGTGGAAACGCTGACCCACGCCTTAACCGAGCTTAAACTGTCGTTAAAAATCTGTAAGCAATGCTTTGCTATTTCTGATGGAGAAATTTGCGACATTTGCGCCAACTCGAAACGAAATGCCGGTATAATCTGTGTAGTTCAAGATATTAGAGATGTCATTGCGATTGAAAACACAAACCAGTTTCAAGGCGTGTATCACGTGCTGGGCGGTGTTATTTCTCCCGTTGATGGTATTGGTCCCGGGCAACTAAAATTGCAAGAGTTGTTCCGGCGTATTGAAACAACCGGCGTGGAAGAGATTATCCTAGCGCTGCCCTCCACTGCCGAAGGAGACACGACCAACTTTTATATATATAAGCATTGTATGAAAAAAACGCCCAAAATCTCTCTGTTGGCGCGGGGCGTGGGTATTGGCGAAGAATTAGAATATATTAATGAAATAACGCTGGGGCGATCCTTGCTCACACGCATCAATTTTGAATCGCAATACGGAAATACTTTGGGATAAAATATTATTTTTGCACCACAATTTAAAAATCTCTTATCATGAAAAAAATTCTTCTATTCTTATGTTTGAGCATCATCACTTCATCGGTTTTTGCGCAATTCGGCACGCTAACCGTAAGTTCCAATACCAATCAAAGATTTTGGCTATTTGTTGATGACATTTTACAAAACGAGTATTCTACGCACTCCATTCGAATACAAGGCTTGCAATTGATTCCGTATCGGGTTCGTGTGGAAATGGATAATCCTGCAAATAATTGTGTAGGGCAAACCGTATTGATTTCCAATATGCCGAATCAGAATAATTATACAGTAATCGTTGACAGAGCGAATAATTACCTGTTCAGAAAAGCGACCACACAGGCAAATCCATTTTTTATTCAAAACATTATCTTACCCAATTATTCTTATTATTCTCATTATCAACAATATTTATTTCCGGGTTTTAATCCGAATGTGAATTACGGGCAGGGATTTAAAGGCAGTCAGTATAAAGGTAACCAACAGGGTGGATATGGCTACGGCGGAAATCAAGGCTATGGAAATCCGGGGCATGGAAGCCCTGGATATGGAAGTCCTAATCACGGAAACCCCGGCTATGGAAACCCGGGCGGGTATGGAACACCACCACCGCCTCCACCGCCATCTCATTACGGAACGTGCATGCCGGCCGGAGACTTTAACAGAGCATTATCTACCATCCGAAATGAGTCTTTTGAAAACTCAAAATTAAATACTGCCAAGCAAATTACTTCCAGCAACCGCCTTTGTGTTTCGCAAATAGTTCAAATATGTAATCTCTTCTCCTTTGAACAAACAAAATTAGATTTTGCCAAATATGCGTATAGATATTGCGCAGACCCCAATAATTATTTCCAACTGAATGATGTCTTCTCCTTTGCCCCCTCAAAAGATGAACTAAGAAAATATATTGAAGGAAGATAATCCCCAAAACCCATAAATCTATTCAATCTTTAAATTTTAAATCTTAAATATGAAAAAAACCACCCTCCTTACCCTCGCATTATGCTTCATTTTAAGTCTTAATGCACAAAAAAAACATTCAACCACAATGAATAACAACATTCAAAACAATCCACTCATTAAAGAGTGGAACACGCCACATCAAACGCCGCCTTTCAATGATATTAAGACGGAAGATTTTATGCCGGCTTTCAAATTCGCCATTGAAACGGCTGAAAAAGAGATAGAAGGCATTGTAACATCAGGGAAAGATCGCAAACCTACTTTCGAAAATGTAATTGTTCCATTAGAAAATGCGGGGAAACTGCTAACACGCGTTTCAGGCGTATTTTACAACCTGTTGTCCTCAAATACCTCTCCCGAAATGCAGGCACTGGCAAGAGAGGTCAGCCCTATAATGACCGAATATTCAAACAAAATTTCTCTCAATAAAGAGTTGTTTGCACAAGTACAACAAGTTTATGAAGACAAACATCTGCTAAAGAATGATGAGGATTTGATGTTGTTGGAAAAAACGCATCAAGGTTTTATTCGTAGCGGGGCGCAATTAAATGAAGAAGATAAAGAAAAGTATCGCGAACTTTCAATGAAATTGGCAAAACTTTCGCTCCAATTTAGCGAAAATGTATTGGATCACACCAATAGCTTTTCTTTACTTTTAAAAGATGATTCTCGCCTAAAAGGCTTACCGAAAACAGCATTGGAAATTGCAAGAAGCAAAGCAAAAAACAAAGATATGGAGGGTTTTCTGTTCGACTTGAGCCAACCCAGCTACCAAGCTATTATAACTTATGCCGATGATAGAGAATTAAGAAAAGAAATATTTATGGCATATAATGCCCGCGCTTTTGGAGGAAAATATGACAACTCGGAAGTGATTAAAGAGATTTTGCAAACCAGATATGATATATCACAGCTTTTGGGTTATAAAAATTTTGCTTATTACGCATTAGAAAACAGAATGGCGGAAAATCCTGATAATGTGTATAATCTATTGAATAATTTGACAGAGGTAGCTGTGCCGGCAGGGAAAAATGAAGTGCAAGAAATACAAGAGTTTGCCGAAAAATTAGGTTTTAATGAACCCATTCAACGCTGGGACTTCAGTTATTATGCCGAAAAATTGAAAGATGAGAAATACAATTTGAATGACGAATTGTTAAAGCCTTATTTTAAATTAGAAAAAGTGATTGACGGCGTGTTCCAACTGACAAAAGATCTGTTTGGCTTAACTTATAAAAAAAGTAATAAAATCCAAGTGTATCACCCCGATGTTACTGCTTACGAAGTGTCTATAGGCGACAGATTTATGGGTGTCCTCTATTTGGATTTTCACCCACGCGAATCGAAACGTGCCGGTGCCTGGATGAGTTCCTTCCGCGAACAACGCAAAGACGGCAATATTAATACTCGCCCGATTGTTACGCTAAACATGAACTTTACGCCCTCAACTGAAACTAATCCTTCTTTATTAACTTTCAACGAAGTAACCACGTTCTTACACGAATTTGGACACGCGTTGCACGGCTTGCTCTCCGATGTGCGTTACGAATCTCTGTCCGGTACAAGTGTAGCCCGCGACTTTGTGGAGTTGCCCTCTCAAATTATGGAAAACTGGGGAACCGAACCCGATTTTTTGAAAACATTTGCCTACCATTATGAAACAAAAGAATTAATTCCTCAAGATTTGGTTAAAAAACTGAAAGATGCGGAAAACTTTTTGGCAGGCTACTTATTTTCCCGCCAACTGATGTTCGGCTTTACCGATATGATGTGGCACACTATAGACCCTGCAAAAGTAGATGGCATTGCCGCATTGGAAAGCCAAGCCATTCAGCGCGTAAACTTACTTCCCGAAGCGCCCGGAACTTGCTTCAGTACATCGTTCAGCCACATCTTCTCCGGAGGTTATGCCGCAGGCTACTACAGTTATAAATGGGCGGAAGTATTAGATGCCGACGCATTCTCCTTATTTCAAGAAAAAGGCGTTTTTAACAAAGATATTGCCAATTCATTCGTAGAAAACATCCTTTCAAAAGGCGGCTCCAAAAAACCAATGGAGCTTTTTATAGGCTTCCGCGGCAGAGAGCCTAAGGTTGATGCTTTGATGATTAGGAGTGGGTTTAAAAAATAGACCGCAAATATCCCCTTCAAATTTTGAAGGGGTGCCCGCAGGGCGGGGTAGTTTATATAAAAATCTAACTTACAAAATTATACTCAAATGAAAAAAGCCCTAATCAGCGTCAGCGACAAAACCGGCTTGTTAGATTTCGTAAAACAGCTCGTTGCTTTCGATTACGAAATCATCTCTACCGGAGGTACTTACAAACTTCTACACGACAACGGTATCCCCGTGAAGATGATTGATGAGATAACCGGATTTCCGGAAATTATGGATGGTCGCGTAAAAACCTTACATCCTAAAGTGCACGGCGGGTTATTGTGCTTGCGAAATAACGAACACCATATTGCACAAGCCAAAGAGAATTTCATTGAAATGATAGACATGGTGGTCGTTAACCTTTATCCCTTTAAAGAAACTATCGCGAAAGAAAATGTACCCTTAGTAGAAGCGATTGAGAATATTGATATTGGAGGGCCTAGCATGTTGCGCAGCGCCGCCAAAAATCATCTTTTCGTAACGGTGGTTTGCGATGCTAACGATTATTCAAAAGTAATTGAAGAGATTAGAAATAACGGCGATACCACTTTTGAAACACGGCAACAATTAGCGGCAAAAGTGTTTCGGCATACGGCAGCCTACGATGCAACCATTGCCGGTTATTTAACCGACAAACTGAACGAAACCGAACCGGAGAATTTAACGCTGACTTTCACCAAAAAACAATCATTGCGCTATGGCGAAAATCCGCATCAAAAAGCGTGTTTCTATGCCGGAAAATCGCAAGGATTTTCTATGGCTTTTGCAAAGCAGCTGCACGGAAAAGAGCTGTCGTACAATAATATTCAAGACGGTGATGCCTCATTAAATATTGTGAAAGAGTTTATGAATGAACCGGTTATGGTGGCAGTGAAACACAAAAATCCGTGTGGTGTAGGAATTGGGGGAAATGTAGAAGAAGCATGGCAACGTTGCTACGATGCCGATCCGGTTTCTATTTTCGGAGGCATTGTGGCAACCAACCAAACCATTGATGAAACCACTGCAAAATCTATGCAGAACGTTTTCTTAGAGATTATTTTAGCCCCAAAATTTACCGAAAAAGCGTTGGAAATTTTAACCGCCAAAAAAAATATCCGCTTAATGACTTTCGACGTTTCTCGCAAAAACGAAGATAAAAATGTACTACTAAGCGTAAATGGTGGTTTGTTAATTCAAGAAGCAGACCACATTACCGTACAAGATTATGAGTATGATGTGGTTACTGAAAAAACGCCCACAGATGCGGAAATGAACGATTTACTATTTGCGATGAAAGTGTGCAAACACGTAAAATCGAATGCGATAACTTTGGCTACAGACTTGCGCACGGTTGGCGTTGGCGCCGGGCAAATGAACAGAGTAGGCGCCGCACACATCGCATTAGAGCAAGCGAAAGCTGCCGGTTTTACCAAAAACATTGTACTTGCCAGCGATGCTTTCTTCCCATTTGATGATGTTGTAAAAATGGCGTACCAATATGGCGTAACCGCTATTATTCAACCCGGCGGTTCCATGCGTGACGAAGATTCTGTAAAAGCATGTAATGAGCTGGGAATTAGCATGATTTTTACGGGGAAGAGACATTTTAGACATTAGAATTCTCGCAAAAACGCAAAGGCGCAAAGTTTTTTTATTCTTTGCGCCTTTGCATCTTTGCGAGAAATAATCAAAATTATTTCGGAATATCCAATAATTCAACCTCAAAAATTAAAGTTGCCCCCGGTTTTATCATACCACCACCGGCACCTCTTTCTCCGTAAGCCAAATCATAAGGAATGTACAACATGAATTTTGAACCTACAGGCATTAATTGCAGCCCTTCAGTCCAGCCTCTGATTACTTGGTTTAGTCCGAAAACGATAGGTTCGCCGCGTTGCACGGACGAATCGAAGATTTCTCCGTCAAGCGTTTTTCCGGTGTAGTGCACTTTTACTTGGTCGGTGGCAGTAGGTTTTGGACCATCTCCCATCACAATCACTTCGTATTGCAAGCCCGATTCTGTTTCTCTAATGCCTTCACGTTTTTTGTTTTCTGATAGGAACTCTCTTCCTCTTTCTTTTTCAGCCTCGCTTCCAATATTTTGCTTAGCTTCAATTTTTCTTTGAATATCATCGAAAGCCGCCTGCATTTCCTCCATAGAGAATTTATTTTCGCCTTTCATAGCGTCCATAACGCCTGCTTTAAAGGCATCTAAATTAAGGTCAATTCCTGCATTTTTGAGGTCATTTCCAATGTTAGCACCAATCGCGTAACTGTTTTTTTCTTCTTGGGTCATGTCTTGTGATTTTAAGGTAAATGTTGCTCCCACCAGGAACAAACTGATTAAAATAAGTACTGATTTTTTCATATTTTTTAAAATTGATTTTGATTTTTAATATCTTGAAGAAACGATGGTTTTTAGAAATTATTACATTAATTATGACTACTGTTCAAATTTTACAAAACCCCTGCATATAATTGAATTATTTTATGAATATTTGCAAATTATTTGCCGTAAGCAAAAACATTTTTATAACAAATTAATAATTAACAAATTAACACTTTTTATGGAGCAGATTGGTACGCAATTAAATTACATTGGGGTTACAAACCCGTTAAAAATCTATTACAATTTATCGTATGATGACCTTTACAAACATGAAACTAACCCGGAGTTGACCGGTTGTGAGCAGGCATATCATACAAAATCGGGCGCTTTATCCGTGGACACCGGAATTTTTACAGGTCGCTCGCCCAAAGATAAATACGTAGTAATGGACGAAGAAACAAAGGACAACGTTTGGTGGCACGATCCGGTAAAAAAATCACCGGATAACAAACCGCTTACTGTTGACCAATGGAATGAATTAAAGAAACTGAGTCAAAATCAGTTAAGCAATAAAGCACTTTATGTAATGGATGTGTTTGCCGGTGTGAATCCCGATACCAGAATGAAAGTTCGTTTTATCACCGAAGTGGCTTGGCAGGCGCATTTTGTAAAAAATATGTTCTTACGTCCAACGGAAGAAGAATTGAAAGATTTCACTCCCGATTTTACTGTTTTGAATAGCTGCAAAGTAACCAACCCGAAATGGCAAGAGTGGGGCATGAACAGCGAAGTGTTTATCGCATTTAACCTTACCGAAAAAATGGCGCTCATTGGCGGCTCGTGGTATGGCGGCGAAATGAAAAAAGGTATTTTTTCCGTAATGAACTATTTCCTGCCACTTAAGGGCATTGCTTCCATGCACTGCTCAGCAAATCAAGGAAAAGACGGCGATACTGCTATCTTCTTCGGATTATCAGGCACCGGAAAAACAA
>Ga0123353_10010672_pt1 | contig 12838 bp, 4 predicted proteins | sample TergutLab28metaG_3_FD_92763 | JGI IMG/M metagenome (GOLD analysis project Ga0123353, IMG submission 92763) | Labiotermes labralis P3 segment gut microbial communities from Petit-Saut dam, French Guiana - Lab288 P3 | ecosystem: Host-associated > Arthropoda: Insects > Digestive system > Gut ...
GCGCCCAAACCAGCTCTAAAACCTACACGGTCTTCTGTCCAATGGGACAAAAGACAGAGCGTGAATCTAATCACTCATCTCAACCACTGCTTTGAGCAACGAAAGATGCCCGAAAGGTTCTACAACACAATTTGTTATTGCTGGTAATCTGTTATATAATGCTTTAAACATAAACATAAAGTAACTACATTCATGTATTTCACACCTTATTTTTCTACATACTCTCCATCAACTTCAACAGCCTTGATCCTGCGAGCAACAAGAGCACCTACCCCCTGCTTATCTTATGTATACAATATTAGTTCTGTCACACTCCCACTTTGGAATTCCGCGATCCGCAACCAGAAGGCAGGTAACCTCACTGGGTTGTATGTTGGAGTTTCACAGAACATCGCTAGATGGAAGGAGACGACAATACACAGTTCAGTTTCTCGGAAGCGCCGATGATATATAATGGACATCACAAATTGAGGTGTTCACGATAACTACGAAAATGAGTGTGCCTGGCCTGTCAGGTTCGCCCGACACCAGCACTCTAGCATCAAATTGAATTTAGTACCCGCAGCCACATCTTAATGTCAATAATTTTGTTCAAAAATTCTTGGGATACTGACAGCTCAGTTGCAGGATTCCTGGTTATAATTTGGTTGTCGTTTCGAGTGAGTTCATAAGAACTTTGTAGCAACACCTGTGTGACTGCTCTTGTTGGCCGGCAAGAGAGACGCGTGTCACTGAGCTCCGCTTGACCTTCCTCAAATTCTGCAATTCGTGAAGCCCAGCGACTAAAAGTGCTTGTATCAACAGCGTTGACACCAAGTACACTTTTAAGCGCTTGCGAAGATTAATGACGTATTCTTCTCTGCCGCAAGAAATTCAGTAATTCGTTTGTTTAAAACGCACGTCACCAAACCACGACATTTTGACAGCTTCTGCGCATGTGCGAGAAAACGTATTGTTCCGCGGCGATGCAGTAACAGCCGGGAAATTTATATTTAACAGCAGAAAAATTTGAAAAGATATCCTTTTGATTTTGGCTTTTGAGTAACCCTCGGATTGTATTCTCTTTTCGGAAACGTCCCCATTGAATTGTGTTTAATTAAGCATAGACGAAATCTTAGTTTATTGTTTTCCTAATTTCCGAATATATGGTTTTAAAATCTCATGCGAAAACAAGAATTAAAGAATAATTCAGGAACAAGGGCGAACGCTATTGTGTAGTTGTTATAGCGACTTGTTAGGGAGTGGATTGTCCGGGGATCGATTCCCGGCGAATTTTCCGTGCCTGTCCCCACCGTTCAAGAGGCCTACTCACTCTCCTGTCAAATTGGAACCGGGTCTTATCCCGGGGTAAAATTGACAGGGCGTGGTAATCATCACACACGCTCTCTTCCAGCGCCGAGTTTGAGTACGGGGTGAAGCTATATTTCCGAGTCCGTCTGGTTTTCTTAGCCATGTTATGGGGTGATCTTTACCTTTACAGCGACAAGAGAGTCAAATAAGTAAGTTGCGTAATTGAAGGTTCTGACAGCGGCACTGCTGAAGATTTTGGTATGTTGTGACATATAGACTGGTACATAATTAACGACGTTTCGAAGGAAAGTAACATCGTCAATTTCAGGAAATTTAAACTCTGCCTGAAGTGTGAAATTAATAATTAAATTTATTATTACCAAACCTCAATGACTTTTATGACATGGTGTGACGCGAATGAGTGTAGTAGGCAGAATCAACCTGCAATTTTCTAGGTAACAAAGTGATAACAATTATTCAATAGTAAAATCAGAGGCAGTAACAACAAAAATGGACCCAAAGAAGTGCGATTAATTAAATGTATAAATGCATAAGAATATTGATACAAATTCTGTAGCATGGCAGTGACACAAAACAAACACATTTGAAAAACTTAGCCTCACCAGAGTTAACATTGATGATGACGCTAGTACGGTCGTCGAAATTTGCACGTCATAATAACAATACTTGTGACAGAATGCTGTGTAGTTTGTTCTTATTTGATAATAAATTCAGTTTCAATTTCTCCTTCACTTAAGGTAAAGTCATTAGGTTTCTACGAAACCTCCGTACCTATCTACTAGTAAACACGGCCCGAAATCCCAGAATGCTTCTATCATCAGATAGATGAGCGAATGAACTACATATAATTACACGCTGTAAAGTATTCTGTTCTGAAAACGGAGGTAGAAAGTTACTCTGAAACTTCGGAAAGGTTCTACAAGAACACACACCCTCTGCAGCAGTACAGTTTGCGGCAGACCTATGAACTTGTAATCGACACAGCCTCCAACAGAAATGAGAACAAGTGATATCCTGGCAGGTAAAGTCTGCCGATGCTTAAGGTTGACAGTTTTACCGCCTTCATGTGCTCATCGACTAGAAATTCAGCGAGCGTCAAGTTCCTGAAAATCTAATGGTTTGTCCAGACTTGTAAATGGGATAGCTCTAACTTTAAGGGATAAAAGTAAAGCAGTCCCGTTACAGGCCTGGATTGGCTCAGAAGGTTCCGGGAAGCTAAGGTTCCCAGTGTCTACATGAAAACGGCACAGGGTGGTGGTAAGGTTGTCAGCCTTACGCACCGGTCGCCTGTACCCCCAAGAAATGCTCCTGGTACTCATTTCTGTTAGAGGCTGAGTCGACTCCAGGGCCGTAGTGCGATCGGAAGGATTTTGTCAATAAAAAAATCCACTGTCACCATCTGGAATCGAACCAGCGATCTTCCGATTTGTAGCACAGCACCTTAGCCACTGTGCCACCGCGGTCCCCACTTTAAGGGGTATTACAGTAATTTTTTGTATATTACATTTTGTGTGATTTTCGGGGACTGCAGTTTTGATTTCTCTCTGTTATACTTTCCTGAGACAGTAAGATATGTTTATAACGACACATAAGTGTTCTGTGTGAAGGATTTTCTGTCTGTAATGCTGTCAGTTCTCGTGACTGTGACCGATGTGTGGTACCGTTACTGTGTAGCTACTTACATTTTCGTTGTGCGTTGTTGAATTTTAAGCTAGAGAAATTCAACATTCCTGCTGTGTGAAGTTTCCACTTAACCTGATCAAAAATAAGGTCAGAAGCGTAATATTTCTGACAGTTTACCTTCCTTCAAAGTCAGTCTGCAGTTCTGTAACTAATTCCGACAGATGTATTAGTTCAGCAACTCGCCATTAAAAATACACCGAGGATAGATTAACTTCTTCTTTGCCAGTGCTTCAGATATTGGGTAGTTTGTGAAACTTTCTGACGGGAATTTTTATTTTTCCTACCTTGTCTCATTTCTCTCGATTCCAATAAGGCCGTGGAAGGTCCCGTAACGTCTTGGCAGAATTCGAGATAGGAAAGTGGGGAGGTGTTTTATTGGAAGGGGAAGGTGACAAGAAGAGTGTAGTGTGAACCGAGGTACGGCACTGACACTCGATTACTCTTAGTTGGTTCACTCATTTCTTACTAGAAAGTAAGACCAAGGACATGTTTTTTTCCATAACGGAAATTAGAATTCCATTTCAGACATTGCCTTTAACCGCTCTAACACATAAAAAAAGCCCACTGTTTCTACAGCGTTTGTTATTTATTAAGCAGTCTTGCTTTTATTACTCTTCTGTGAATGTAACGGAGGTAGGAATGTAGGAGACCGAATTTAACGTCCTGTGGACTTCAGACATTAAATTGCTTGAGACAATCACAACAGTAACAACACTTGTTACGTGACGTCCAGAGAAATAGGGTAATGGTCCCATTCTTTGTTTTGGGGTGCAGTGTGTAGCGTAATGTGGCCTTTCGTTTAACTTGCCCTCGTGCCTTCAGACATATATATTTGACTGAATTGTATTTTAGCGGAATGTAATGGTAATTCTTATTGTAAAATAAAGTCTCTTTGTCTATGAGGCTCATTAAACCTATACAGTACACACCACTTATTGTAACATTTTTTGCTGTGCTTCTAGTATTATGTGTTTTGCAATACATACTATGCAAACAGTGATTATTTCCTTAAACAGCGTTAATACTTATTTTTATTTTTAACTTTAGACATCCCGTTGCGTTGTATTAATTACAAATTAGCTATTATTCGCCATTAACACAACTAACTATGTTTTATCTTATTATATTATATAAATATACGGCTACAAAATTAATATTAATGTTTGTCACAGATAACTATTATTTTTTTCTGTGAAGTTTTAATTGAATTATTAAACATTAGTGGGACTAATTTCATACTCTGTCATACTATTAGCATAATACGCAATGACATACTTCACTTAGGATTACGTTTTCGAATGCGTTTCCTTGTGCAATTGTACCAAATTTACTTTCCTGAATATTTGTCTGTTTTAAACACTCATCAATTTTTCTTCGGCCAACTGCGCTATGAATACACTATGAACCTAACTGAAATAATTTATTCTTTATATTTAGTTCAAGATGAATTGGAGGTTTATTTAACGATGCTGCCTGTGGCACACCTTGCAGTGGTATGGTGATTAGTGAGTAGGTGACTTGGGGATTGTGTGGAAGGAAGGGATAGTGGCTTGATTTGGGTTATTAACCTGGAATTTGCTTGGAGGTGCTGACGAGAACCATGAAAATCTCACTCAGAATAGTAGATGCTCAAGCCGACGTTGAAACCGAGAAATTCAGCCCATTTGTTAGATGGCGACATTTGAGACCCAGCTGCGACTATGTATATTACTGAATTCCGGAACGTGACATCGTGTAGTCAGGTACAGATTTAGCTGCGACTTGTAGGATTTTATTGTCTTAATCTACAGGAGCTTCAAAACACTCAAATTCACGTCATTTGATTTATTAAAAGCTTTCAATCTTTTTTTCTGTTTTGGCCTATCATATATGCAATCGGTGCATACTATTTGCACAACGTAGGGGTTCTTCGTGAATGAGTTAGTAGACAGAGCGATCTGCCTTCAGTTGGAGAAGGCTTTGTGATCTGTCAGCAAGTCTTCTACTTCATCAGTAAAGGAGAAACGGAACATAGTTGTCGTTTATTTTGACGTTTTGTTGACCGTGCATCTCAGTATATTTATCTCAGCATATGTGCTCGAAACATGTAGAGGCATGAAATAAAACTTATTGTGAAACAAATTTTGTGCATCAGGTTGGTTAAATACTGAGATAAATTGTTGTCGTTGTCAATCAATGAGACTACCCGCTAATACGCGAACGGCGATGACAGCTGAATACTTAAAGTCTATGACGTATTGATCAGAAAGCCGTACAACGGAACATATAAAAGCGGAACTACCAAACGTATCGATCTTGCCACTTAATGTTGTGTGAAAACTAAACATAAAGTTACATTATGTCAGGCCTTTGGATGAGAGGTCACATGAGTGTACTGTAAAATCAGTGTGTGACTCCCACACCCGTATTGACACGTGGCAGTATGTACAGTTCATCGTCTGCCTATCAAATGTGTATGAGAAGTGGGCTGTCGAAATGAAGCTATAACTGGATTGACTTGAGAATAATTTTGTCGGGGAAGTGGAGGTATGGTAGTAGGTATAGTACAGTAGTATTCCTAGGCTCGATACTTCGTGGAGGTGAAGGGACAGCTTCACGTTGTAGACGCTTTGCTCTCGGGGGAATGCTCCAGGCACCCATTGTTTAGCAGGCTGAGTTGCCTAAGTGGTGGTCTGGAGGCAATGATAAAGATGTGTTTTGAGCTTTCAGTGGCGGTTACCATATAGCTTGCTGTCTTTGGGAATGTGATATATTGTAATGTGGTAGAAGTGTAATCTTCAAGAGGAAATGTTCTGGCCGGAAATCGAGCCCATATTCTCTGGCTAATACCGTCGTTATACTTAGGGAATATCCGAATTAATACTTTCTCTTAGACATGTTCCCAAACCCATGAAAAGTGACTTTTAGCTTCGTTATATCCGCCTGTCCGCGTGGAACGACCTGGCTCCCAATGAACGGATTTGAACGAAATTTGATATTGATTGTTTTTAGAAAATCTGTCGAGAATATATAAGTTTTATTAAAATCTGATAAAAATAAAGGGTAACCTGCATGAAGACCAATATAAATTTATGATCCGAACTCGCACAGTTCTCCTTAGAATGAGAAATGTTTTAGACAAAAGTTGTAAAAAAAATCAAAACAAGCGTTTTGCGTTCAATAACATGTTTTAGAAAGTCTTGCCTTTTACGAGATAATGTGGAAAAGTATTGTAGAGCCTGACAGGCCACAGAAAATATGGCCCATGCGCATTGCATGCTGGACACCTAACGCCACAAACACACAATCAGAATATATAATAGTTACTGCTTTCGAACTACAAGAATGTTTACCTGAACTCGCTTCAGTGTTACGTTATACGTACATCGTCTGTCTTTTCATCGAAAGCCTCATTTCTAAAGTCGTTCGTCGCGACAGTATAGTTGGCGTTTCTGCTTCGTCTTCTGTAGCTGCTGGATCCAGTTCTTAGCCTGGAGTCTCTCATATTTAAATAAAGTGTTCTGTAGCGCTTCCTAGAAAATAAATTTTTATAGTACCTGCAACAAACCTAGACGGCCGCCCTCAGTATCCTGCACAGCTGAGTGTCTGCAGCCACTGCTTGCAATGTTTCGCAGCGGAATAACGGAGCGTCTTTAAATAAATAAAGGAATGAACAAGATTCCCTTTACATGATTTCTGTAGATTATTTATAGGTTCATTACCCTCTTCAAAAATCCGCCAATGGCGTGCATGCTAAATCACCTCTGAATGCAGTCCACAGCCTCGTAGACTATTTATCTAAAATCCACCATATCGCAAATGCTGCAGTCTCATTTATGCCTACATACAGCAGGTGAAAGTTCTATAATAAAATCAATGATTTTGCCTTTTCATACTATACGGCCAGCCTATTTAATCTCTCGTTTTCTTGATGATTATTCAAGTGACTTATTTTTAAATTTATCATTATCATCATGCAACTGATTGGTCTACACTCAAGGATTTAAAGTTGGATATTTTGTTGGGTCTAATAGGTAAAGGGACAAAAAAGAACTAATTTTTGTCACTAAAATTATTAATATTATGTAAATTCTCTATGAATAGCATTTTACAATCCATGTAAGTAACAATGACATTTGTAGGAATTTCCATGTTTTATGTGACTAAATTTTGTAAATTTTCATTACGAAATATGTGGCTGAACTTAAAGCGTTGTCTTTGTCGAAGTTACTTGTCTTTGTAGTTAAAATATTATGGGTGACTGATTCACCGTTGACATAACTATAGAAGTTCATAACAGAATTTCTTTGTGTCAGTCGTTAAGTGTTCAATGGAATTAAACGAATATTATTTAGACACTAAAATAATTAACATCTTACCTTAATACTCAAATAGAGCGTTAACATGGAATTATTGTATGCATTTCACAGCAAGTAATAGAAACAAATTTTAATATAGCAGTGAGCCTTATGGAGTTCGAAAGTTGCCAGCCAGTCCCTGGTGACAGAGGCAGCATTAGTTTCCTTAACGCTGTGATTCTATTCAGTTTTGATGCGATTTACTGCTGGAAAATACAATTACGCGAGTATTACCTGACACCCGAGTAACATGGTTTGAAAATCGTTAACGCCAAGCAATTTATTATCCTATGCAGCCACGAAATAATTATGAGTTGATATCGATTTAATGGATTGTAATGTTAGCCTATGTAGTCCGAAAAGCCAGTGTCCTACCTGTAGAGCATCCTCTCCTGTCGATCGGCTTCTACGTAAATGCGGTAATACATGAAGATCATGATGACTCCGGGGACCCAGAAGGACACACTAGATGAGATGACTGCATATGGCTTGTTGACGGTGAATCCGCAAATGTCTTGGTGTTTCCTTCGGTATTCCAAATGTTCTTCCGTTGTGTACCAGCCCATGAAGATTGGAAAGAAAGAAACAAGTGCAGGGGAGCACCACACAACAGCTAACATGATTGCCAACTTCCCGTGTGTCATAATCAAAGGATAATCCAGTGGCTGAACTATTGCGTAATAGCGATCGACACTTATGCAACACAGATGGAGGATTGATGCGGTGGAGAAGTACACGTCTAAGGAATTCCACACATCACACATGAAGTAGCCAAATAACCACGTTCCTCCCATGAGTTCTACGCTAGCATTGAAACACATGGCACATAAAGCCACCAACATATCGGCTAGAGCTAAAGAAACCACGAAATAGTTCGTTATAACACGTAGTTTGCGGTGTCTCATGACACTAACAATAACTAAGAGGTTGCCAAATAAAGCGGCCATTATTATGAAGCCCATGATGGAAGATTTCAAAGCGATTATGAAGAATTCTTCCCATGTGTCTTCTTTTTGATCGCCGTCAGATGTCGAAATTGTGTCTATCAAGGTTTGATTTGTGTTGTTGAACAGCAATGGGCTCGTTGTTGATGTTGTATTATATCCGGCAATATTGTTTATATTCGAAACGATTTCTCCTGGGTTTTTGATGGAACCGCTATATAGTCTGTCATATGCTTGAATAATGCTTTGGCTCGTTATGAGAAATGTTTGTTTGTGAATTGAATTCCGTAGCTCCATTGTTTTGGCTATCATCAGTAAAGTATAAACAATTTATTCAAGTGACAGCCATCGCCATATGATCCAGCATAAACCATCTGGATTCTAGAGTAAAATTTCTTTGATTTTCAAGTATATAGTACACTGTTTATAACAAATGTCTATGTGTAATAACACATTTTACAGAAAGAGAAGTTTAGAGTAGTTTTGCTTTCCATGTACATGTAGATGTTCTAGAACATACTAGTAGAACGCTTATTCTGTTCCTTTTCATTGCGAAATTTTCTTAAATTTCTTCCGATAGCTCTTTATGTCTTATATTAATTGTGCAATAAAGTAACTTTAATAACTGTAGATAATGCTCTCTTCTATGCTCAAGTATTGTGTTTTTTATGAGTGAAGATCCAGAGTTACAGTAAATTTCATGTTCAGGTTTTGTCGTTTTTGTGAGTGGAAGGCCAGAATTACAGTAAATTTGCAGTTCATTGCTGTTATTCTGTTTTGCCATAAATTTTTCTAATAGCAAAAATATTGTGTTTTATTTGATGCCAGGTACAAAACTTGGCTTTCTAGATTAGTTCTAAGAATGGAAAACACAATGCTGAGAAATTTGTACACTTGTCGGACAGTTTTAAAGAGAGCGATACGAATTTTGAATATGTAATTTAAATGCTTTAAAAAAAGTGTGGTTGGTCATCATACGCACAAAATTATTTGGGTTTTTTAAACTTTATAACTTAAACATTGTCCTCAATTATCACGAATTTAAATTTTACAAGAATAATTATTTCACATTTTAAGAAAAATCGCCAAACGTTCAACTTTTACTTCAGTGTTTATGATTGTTTTTCTTGTATAAATTTATGAGTAGTTAATCACTTAAACAACTTATTTATTATTTGCGTAAAATGCGCATTGCAAATTGGTAACATGAATGTGGACGAAGGTTTTTGCCCAAATATAATCCCATATATTATGTTGTTTAAAAACACCGACCTTTTTATATTTGTGCTAATGTTAATTCTTTGTTTGCGTGATAGGTCGCCCAGGTCACGTGGTCTCAATACCGTCAAAAGGTTGTAACGATAATTTATACGTCCCTAATTGGTACGGTAATTTATAAAGCTTCTTTCTGTACTTCTGAATTTGATATTCACAATTTTATGTCCTTTGCTACCAGATTACTGCATATAACCACACAATTATGCTTATGATATTCTCCCATTCTTTAGTTTGGAATGTCTTCGAATCGTGTAAGCGCTGTTTTTAACGTAATGAATAAGCATGCGTTATTAACATCTTGAATACGGTTAAAGTCGCATAGGTGGTTAATGAAAAAAGTTGTTCGAAGAAGAGAAATACACCAGTCACATGTGAACGATTGTCATTATGCACTCGGAAAACACAGTTTATTTACAAATGTAATATTTTTTTTTGAGTTGAGTAACCGTTAAAATATTGTTTATCATTAGGAAAAAGCACACGATTCACTTTTAAAATACTTGTATTTTGTCTACATTGACTGAAGAATATATCATTATTATTTCTTGAACCACTCCTGGCACTGAAATTGATGTCCAGATATGAGGCGATATGGTACACTTTTCCACACACACACACACACACACGATAACACTTTGCGGTGTAATAAGTAATATGTTGCCTATATGGTGTGGACTGCGATCAATTCGTTAATTGCCTGCTCCTTAATGTGCACTGCTATTTACCACGAATTCACGTGAACGGCAGAATAACAAAACTAACGAAACGCGTCTCTCATTGTTCCGGAAAGTAGTTTTGGTTCTTCTGTGTCTTTGCAAGTTACAACATTCTTCAGGAAAAGGTACAAGGTTTAGGGAAGTCAGTAAGGCTCGCGGAATCATTTATGCTTTCTATGATCACTTGGATTTGAAACACAAGAACAAGTTCGGCAGTGACATTTATACGATCCGAATCATGTCGTAAATTAGAACGTCTTTATCGTTCATGTGTTTATGTTCAAATGAAATATATCTGCAGTAAAGCTAATAAAATTAACACCACTTAACATATAAATATATTGTTATCATTCGACACAAATGTTCTGTTTATTTGTACTAAAAGTTACTTTCAATTTATTAAAATATTATTTCATCACTTTAGGACACTGTAGAAAGAATTTCGTCCGAAATTTTGTTGACTGATGCTGATAATTGTTTGTCTCACATTGAAACCTCCGAAAGGGTTGTCCGTATATCGAATGGCAGACGCTTGGCGTCTGTTCAGGTGGAGCGTCGCGAAGTCTGTGTCGGCTCTAGACGTCCCGGTTTGCTCGTAGCTTCCCCAGGCGCTCGGGGATTTCCGCCTTTGCTAGCCGATAAAGGTAACGGAGAAGTCCGAAGTTTCGCATCGTTGCTTCGATTGTATTTTTCCTCGCTCTGTAGGTGGAGATGTGTGAAAATATGTGCGCTTGTGTGTGCACACAACAGCGTTGGATTACGTTTGATTTGACGTGATTTTTTCTCTCTTCTTCTTCTTCTACTACTACTTTTCTTCTTCTTTTTCTTTTTCTTCGCAGTTAAAGCTATTTTACAAATGTTTAACTCCGCGGAATAAAATGTCTGCTGTAAAGTTTACAGTTGATCAGCTAGTTAAGATATTCCCCAGTATAAAACCGGGGGAATAGCCCAAGGTTCGCTACCGTGTTCACAACGGCCCACCAGTTATCCGTATCCAGAATCAGAAGCATCCACTTCACACTCTCACTTCCTACTTCGTCTTTCTTAAGGCTCCATTTTAATATTATTTTCCCATGTACGTGTAATTTTTCCCAACATTAGTGGAACTGGAAGGGGCAAACGTTTTGGTAGGATTATATAAAATATGGGCGATACCGGTGACCTTGTGGTCTAAGGCGTGAGTGTGGGGCCGCTCGCTTGTTGAGACTGAGGGTTCGAATCCCGGCGGTGGCGTAGGTGTATTTCTGTTGTAAGTGTTTTGTGTCTGTTGTCATTTAGAGGTCTCTGCGACGGGGCGATCACTCGTCCAGAGGAGTTCTTTCGGGGGTGTTACTGAGCCTGATCGCGTAACCTCAACCCCGAAGGAGGCCTAGGCCCACTACGTTTGTCGAGCCATACAAAAGTATAAAGAGGATAAAATTAAATATTTTCTCTGGTTGTTTCATTAAAATCCTGCTGGTTTTTGTATCTGAATTGTGACCGAGTTTTACCCATTCCAAGTCATGTTATTAACTTCCACAATTCATAGTAAAAGTAAGGTAAATCAGTCCCACTACAGGCCCGAGATGTCCAACGGGTTCCAGAAGTTAAGGTTCTTAGATTACGTGACCATGGCCCAGGATTGTGGTAAGGTTGTCAGCCTTACGCACCGGCCGCTTTTTACCCCCAGGAAATACGCCTGGTACTCATTGCTGTTGGAGGCTGAGTCGATCCCAGGGCCACAGCGCGATCGGAAGGATTATGTCAATGAAAAATTCCAATGACACCATCTGGAATCGAACCGACGACCTTTCGATCTGTAGCACAGCACCTTAACCACTGTGGCATCGCGGTCCCCTACAATTCATAGCAGTAGATATATATTAGCTACCGCTGACAAAACCTAATAATAGGTTCGTACACTCGTGTATAAAAGCAGTTGTAAAGACGCAGGTTGTCAGTGATACAGAACTGATATATTTCCGTTAAATACAAATCTGAAGTCGTCTGTCTCCCTTGTGCCTGAGGATGGAAAAATCCACTGATCATGAAGTTGTGTCCTTCTTCCAGTAAGAAACGAAGGAAAATATTTAGAGACAAAGTAATGACAATCCGAGTGTTTTTGAGAGCTAATATTCGTTTACCCGTTTCAAACCCTCCTGTTCTTACTACTATGTCAGGATCATAACTTTGTTCACAGTAGCCTCTCTTTGGCCGCTAATACAGCCTATTCATAATGCACTAATTGTAGGTAAATTTTAATATTATATTGCCGAAAACTTAGCTTTTCTGAAAAGTCCCTTCTCTACAAATCTTCCTAAGTGGTGTTATGTATTTGTCGTTATCACAATTCGGGATTTAGTATGTCCTGTGTTTGGTTAATATTTAGTGACTGAAAAATGTTCCAGAAAACAACTGTACATGTTTAGCCTTTAAAGAACAGAGGTAAATACGTGTGCCATCTATTTTGACATTACTACATCCTGCATTTTCTCTACATCTTGTATATTTTAACACGGTCATGTTCTTATATTCTTATATAACATGATGACACTTGATAAATTTCTTTATGTTAGGAAGTGTTCATAAA
>Ga0123353_10010673_pt1 | contig 12838 bp, 14 predicted proteins | sample TergutLab28metaG_3_FD_92763 | JGI IMG/M metagenome (GOLD analysis project Ga0123353, IMG submission 92763) | Labiotermes labralis P3 segment gut microbial communities from Petit-Saut dam, French Guiana - Lab288 P3 | ecosystem: Host-associated > Arthropoda: Insects > Digestive system > Gut ...
CAGGCTTTCGCCCATTGCGCAAAATTCCTTGCTGCTGCCTCCCGTAGGAGTCTGGGTCGTGTCTCAGCCCCAGTGTGGCTGACCATCCTCTCAGACCAGCTACCGATCACAGCCTTGGTAGGCTATTACCCCACCAACTAGCTAATCGGACGCAAGCCCCTCTCCAAGCGCCTTACGGCTTTGATGAACCCTCCATCGAGAGTGCACCGCATGCGGTATTAGCCTCAGTTTCCCGAAGTTATTCCCCACTCGGAGGCAGGTTGCTTACGTGTTACTCACCCGTTTGCCACTGTGTCTTGCGACACCGTTCGACTTGCATGCATAACGCACGCCGCCAGCGTTTATCCTGAGCCAGGATCAAACTCTCTAAGCCAATAAAACGCTTAGAGCGTTTAGATTCTTGCTCTTACTAAAATTCTTCCTTCCGCTATACAGTTGTTAAGGTGCGCGACAAAGCAAAAGAAATAATACCACAACGAAAATACTGTGTCAACTCCAATATCCACGGTAAAAACAAGCGTGCGGCATACCTAAAACACTCATGCAAAACCATACTGCCAAAATACTTGTCGCTAAAAAAATTTAAGCATTATTTTGCGCTTATTGACAGTTACGCTGCTGCGGCTTTAAACTCATACATAACTGATGACCCATTTAAACAAGGGGAGAGTAATTCACAATGCCGCATATTGAGGATACCGCGCAGCAATTAGCTGCCAAACTGTCCGATTGCCACGCAGACTATATTGAAGCCCATCTTGAAGACAGTATTTCAAGTTATATCACCTACCGTGGCAAAGAACTTGAAACTATCGGTAAAAACGCCTCGGTAGGAGGAAATATTCGCGCCTTAGTTAACGGAGGCTGGGGATTTGTCAGCTTCAACAGCTTGGATGACTTGGACAGATGCCTTAAACTTGCGCTGGAAGAAGCATCCATTGCCGGTAAAGAGCCCAGGCAATTAGCTGACGTGCCAGTCGTCGTGGAAAAAGTGGAGTATCATCCGGACAAATCAAACCCCGTTGAAATACCGCTGGCGCACAAAAAAGAACTACTGGATAACTATAACGCCGCGCTGTGGCAAGTTCCGCAGCTGCAGACCTCAGTCATCAGCTACGGAGACGGTCACAAAAGAAATATATACCTCAATTCGCATGGCAGCTTAATACAGCAGGAGCGCCGAGATGTCGCTCTTAATATTGCTGCCATCGCGTCAGACGGTAATCAAGTGCAGCAAGCCAACATGAGCATAGGCAGCCAAGGCGAGTTCAGCGCCATCCAACAGCTAGACGAGCAAGTAAAAGAGCTGTCCAATCGCGCTGTGGAGTTGTTAGCAGCACAACAAGCCAAAGGCGGTGAATATACCGTGGTACTTGATCCAATACTAGCCGGCGTCTTTGTACATGAAGCTTTCGGACATCTTTCGGAAGCAGACTTCGTTTATGAAAACAAGCGTATGCGTGATTTAATGCAGCTAGGCAAGCGTTTCGGGCGTCATGAACTAAATATAGTGGACGGAGCAGCCCTGTCAGGAATGCGCGGCAGCTTCAAATACGACGATGAGGGCACGCCATCCGGCAAAACTTACCTCATAAAAGAAGGTGTGCTCACCAGCAGGCTGCATTCACGCGAAACAGCAGCCAAGATGGGCGAAAAGCCAACCGGTAACGCCCGTGCAATAAACTATCGCCATGCACCTATCGTGCGCATGACAAACACCTATATAGAACCTGGAGAAACCTCCTTTGAAGAAATGATTGCTGATATTGAAGAAGGCATTTATGCCAAAAACTGGTATGGCGGAACCACCAGCATGGAAATGTTTACATTCTCTGCCGGAGAAGCTTACATGATACGCGACGGCAAAATCGCCGAGCTTATGCGACCTGTTGTGCTGACAGGTAACGTTTTTGAAACACTGAAACAGATTGACGCCATCGGCGACGATCTTGACATGAACCAAGGCGGCGGATGCGGCAAAGGCGGGCAATCTCCGCTTCCGGTTTCCAATGGCAGCCCGCATATCCGTATCCAAAGATGTTTGATAGGAGGCAAGTAAATGCAGCATTTAGCACACGAGATACTCTCCAAAGCCTCCAAAATATCATCTGCGGCCGAGGTGTTCATGGCGCAATCCGAAAGTATGCCTGTTGTCTTTGAAGCCAACAATCTCAAGAGTTTACAAAGCAAAGAAAGCCGCAGCATCTCTCTGCGCATATTTAGAGACGGACGTATCGGTTTTGCCGGAAGCAATAAACTTGATGATATCGACTGGCTGGTACAGGCAGCCGCAGAAACATCTCAGTTCGGCGCGCCTGCAAGTTATCGTCTTCCGTCACAGAGAGATTTCCCGGTTGTGGAAAGCTATGACCCGCAGGTAGAACAAACCAGCCTGAGTCAGATGGTAAAACTAGGCGAAGAAATGATTGCGGCACTACTCGCTCATACTCCTGATCTAATATGCGATGCAAGTATTAGCCGCCATCACGGGAGTATTAGCATCTTCAACAGCGAAGGCTTAGAAGCCTCACATGCACGCAGCACTTTCTCAATGGGAGTGGAAGGCACGCTAATCAATGGCTCAGATATGCTTTTTGTCGGCGATAGTGATAGTTCATGCCGTCCAATAACTGACACCAGTAAAATATTGGATGCTACCCGCTTGCAGCTTGAGCGCGCCAAAACGTTGGCGTCCATTGGAAGCGGCAATATGCCGGTAATATTTACACCTGACGGGATGGCCAGTGCTATCGCCGCGCCGCTAATGGCCGCTTTCAACGGTAAATTGGTATTTGAAGGAGCCTCCCCTTTAAAAGATAAGCTGGGACAGAAAATATTTGACCCTAAACTAGAACTTGATGATGATGCCACCATACCATACCGCACAAGCAGTAGCCCCTTCGACGATGAAGGAGTGCCAAGCCGCCGCCTTGCGCTTATCAAAAACAGCGCGCCGCAGAATTTCTTCTATGACCTTAAAACAGCAGCTCAGGCACATAAGAGCAGTACCGGACATGGAGGACGTAATGGCGGCTTACCGGCGCCTATGCCGCGGGCTTTCGTTTTCGGCGGCGGCGACACAGCACCAAGCGACATGTTAGCCGAAATAAAAGAGGGCTTGTTCATTGAACAATTAATGGGAGCCACTCAAGGCAACATTCTAGGTGGAGACTTCTCAGGCAATGTGCTATTAGGATACAAAATAGAAAACGGCAGAATTGTCGGACGCGTGAAAGATACTATGGTTTTCGGTAATATATATGAGTTATTGAAAGATATCGCCGCCATAGGCAACGACGGACGTTGGCTTGGCGGACAGCTGTTCTCTCCGTCTTTCTATTTTCCGGCGCTTTCCGTATCCAGCCAATAAATACTATTTCATGCAACAACAATCAGCCATTGCATAGAAAGCGCAGTGCTGCCTTGAAAAAAGTGCTTGGCTCTGTTATTGTTGGATAAATCACTAAATAATAATTGCTTGGTTGCCTGTGCCGCCTTGTCAAAACATATGAGCAAGATAAAAGACGTCATTAAAATACGCGCCCGCCCCAATCTCAACGAGCCTAACATGATAGCTGCTTGGCCAGGTATATCCAATGTAGCTATGATTGTCGCGACGTATATTGCGCGCAAACTGGAAGTCAAAGAACTAGCCGACGTGCGCGCTCCATACTTTTTCGATCCCATCGGCATTATGGTGCGCAACAGCATAGTGGAAGAGCCGCAATTCCCGCAAAGCCGTTTCTACTACTGGAAAAACCATGCCGGCAATGATCTAATTCTATTTATGGGCGAAGCCCAACCAAACACCAAAAGCTATGATCTTGCTAATTGCATCGTGGATGCTGCTGAGCATTTTAAAGTCCGCCGTATCTATACCTGTGCCGCCGCCATTACGCGCATCCACCACACAGAAGACCCCAAAGTGTGGGGCGTTGGAACAAATCCTGATGTTGTGAAGGAACTGGCGCGTCACAGCCATGTGAATGGCGGCAATTTGCAGATTGCGGGAATGAACGGCATTCTGCTTGGGGTGGCCAAAGAACGCCACATGGAAGGCGCCTGCCTCTTGGGCGAAGTACCAAACTACGCCACGCGTCTGCATAACCCGATCGCTGCACTGTCTGTCGGAACTGCGTTATCCAAAATTCTGAATATCAAAATTGACTTCAGAGAACTAATGCTGTCCGCCATGGAAGTCCGCGAACACATGAAACAGATTGCCGCCGAAGCTATGGGTGAATATATCGATTATTTTACCGAACCAATCTGGGAACGCAACGAGGATGACTCGGAAGACAGCGATGAATGATGACCCCAGCATATTCCAGAACCACACGCCCCTGACTGAAATACTAGCGCACTTAAGCGACAGTTCTTTGGAGTTGTCCAATACCGAGCTTAGTGAGCTTTCTGACCTCAGCACAGATGAAATAAAGCAATTTAATGTCATATGGTGTGACCTTCCGGCAGAGCGCAAATGCCAAATACTAATCCGGATCGAAGAACTTACCAAGAGTAATATCGAGCTCAATTTTGATCGTATATACCGTAACGCTCTTTACTGTCCTGATGATTCTGTACGCATTGAAGCAGTTGAAGGGCTGTGGGAGAATACCAACACGTCACTACTACCGCCGCTATTACGCTTAGCGCTACATGACCCTGCCGCTAAAGTTCGCAGTTCCGCCGCTATCGCCTTAGGGCGCTTCGCCGTATTGGCAGAGCATCAGAAAATATCTGCCGAGAACCGTACACGCATCTCACAGACACTATTGGAAATCATTCATAACACCAACGAATTATCTGAGGTGCGCTGTCGCGCGCTGGAAGCAGTAGCACCTCTTAGCATGTCGGATGTGACGCAATCCATTTGGGAAGCCTATCGCAGCAAGGAACAGCGCATGCGTATCAGCTCTATCTATGCCATGGGGCGCAACTGCGATCAATTGTGGCTTCCTACAGTGCTTAATGAGATGGCAAGCGACAAGCCGGAAATGCGCTATGAGGCCGCCTTGGCCGCAGGCGAAATAGGCGAGTTAGCCGCGATACCACAGCTAATAGAGCTTACAACAGATAACGACACCGAAGTAAAGATGGCAGCAGTATCCGCTCTTGGCAAAATCGGCGGGAAAGAAGCCTTGCAACACTTGCGCACAATGCTGACGCACAAAAGCCAAGCTGTACGAGATGCCGCTGAGGAAGCTCTCTCAGGAATTGAACCGCTTGACGTACCTGACATGCAGTTTCCATATGAAGTTTGATGAGCCAAGTTAGGCGATATAACACAGACGATGTTAAAACTATTACAAGGAAAGCCAATAGTATCTTGCTAAAATAATTTTACTTTCTGCACTGTATATGTCGCAAGCACAGGCATTACGAAAAGTATATTTTCGGGAGGCAATGCCCGTATTCATAACGAAATCAGTAAAATTGGCTGTCATGTTTATGTCAACAACGCTTAGAAAACCCATTTTGGTAATGAAAGAACCCGAAAGCAGGTGTTTTCTGCGACATTACTGATAAGTTCGGTGTTATGTGGCATTTGTGCGTTCCCAAGGATTGGAACTATTCATTCATTACAAAATAGTTATACGGAGCAAAAAATGGATAGACCAACAAAACCTTATGAAGAAGTCAAAGCGATGCTCGGCGACGCAAGCGCGGCGTGGGAAAAGCTTGTCGGCTTCATTCGTTTTTATTACGAAATGGACGAAAATTGGGCAGAGGGCAAGTCTACCAACAAGCACTTCAACAATTTATTTATCAAGCGGAGTGGCAAAGCTCTATTATCCTTGCATTTACGCGATGGTTTCTTTTTGGTAAGTGTTACGCTCGGCGGCAAAGAGCGCGAAAAGTTTGAAGAACAGCGAGTGACATTCGGCAAAGTCGTTTGTAATAATTTCGATGCCACGGAAACTCTTCATGATGGTAAATGGCTTGGTTTTGAAGTGCGAGATGATTCTTTGATTGACGACATTATCCGCTTAGTGCAAATCAAGCGTAAACCCAATCGTACAGTTTTTCCCAAGTCTATTGAAAAATGTGGACGCTTAGATGTCGGGCTCTCGCATGATACAATTACAAGATATATGATGACTTAGTGTAGTAACTAATAAGCATATCGCATGAACGGCATTTCTGCCGCTCCGCATTTGCTCGGCCATGGTCTTTGACTGTCAGTATGCCGTCAAGCATGGTAGCGGTGATATTCAGTCTTCCAACTACAGCGCCGTCGCTTTTAACGCTCACATCCACGTAATCTCCGCAAACAACCGAGACATGCGCTCAGCACAGTAAATCACGGCTGATATCCGCGCCGCTTTTATGCTCTTCGGGGATATTGCTGTCGAGAATTACTCCCTATGAAATATGTTGTTACGGACTGGTTTCAAAAATAATAGCCGCTTGTAGTACAATATCAAGTGGAAAATCTAACAACAACAGGCACGCATACCATTGTCAAAAATGATGAGCTCTCCACCAATTATCGGCAAACTCGTAAGCTTACACTCTAAGTCCAAGTCTGACGCATCGCATGAATACATCTGGAAAAAAGATGCCGAACTGGCCGCGCTCAATGGACAGCTGCCTTTAAATGATTCTTTTGAACAATATCTGACAAATCTTAAAACGGCTCAAGATGATCCGCTATCGCACAAGTGGTTCTCCATTAAGACTCTGTCTGACAAGCAGTATATCGGTTACTGCACCATCTATAACATAGACTGGGATGCCACTGAGGCACACGTGGGTATCACCATCGGCGACAGGCGTTATTGGGGACAAGGATACGGTGAAGATTCTATCAAAACACTGGCAAACCACGCCTTTCATTGTCTCGGTATGCACAGGTTACACCTCAAAACACTGGAGCGAAACGCGCGCGCACAAAAATGTTTCCAAAAATGCGGTTTTAAGCCGTGCGGCAGCATATTGGAACGAGCTAATACTTACATACTAATGCAATTACGCATCCAGGATTACGTCAAATAACCGGATGCTGTCGAAACAATACTTTCCGAACATCATTTCTTAGGATGTATCTTAGCAAGCGCGCCGAAGTATTCATAAGACGTATCTATGATTGCTTTTTGCTCAGGGGTAATTACGGCTATATACCAAGCGCGGTCTTTTGATTTCACTTTCTGCACATGACCGCCTATCATTCCGGTTTTAGCCTTATTCTTTGTTATGACTTCCCAGAATTCAACCCATGTTTTATCCCTATACGGATAAGGCGGCCTGCGTTTATCTGTGCCATTAATGTTTCTAATCCACATAACTCACTCCTGTTTTGCTTAATTTGATTTGCTATGTTGCTTAATGACATTTCAGATTTGAAAAATACCCACTTTCAATATGCGCGCCATTTCACTGCTAATCAACCCGATGCTAATGTAGTTAATAACTCACTCATCCAGCAGTTCTCGTTGGGTGTCGTCTACTCCGGCACTTAAATAATGCTATTTGTATAGTGCTCTAGTATGTCGCGTGGCTCTCTGTTAGCCAACACGGAATTGCGATGTACTACTTCCCAAGCAATAGCGATCATATCATATCAAAATATATCTGCGCACCCTCAATAACTATGGGCCATCAAATTGCAATAAAGCGTTGCCGCAAACCGTTTTTTCGCCGCGTTGGTTCTCTGCCCAGATTTCCACAGTAACGCTACGCCTATCAGAAGAGACTTCTCTCACCCGCCCGCAACAAGTAATTGTATCGCCAAGATAGTTAAATTCTCTATAACTTATGTCAAGTTTTTTTAAACGACACGCCGCGCCTTGCCAATTTGACAGCATTTGACACAAGAACGCAGCCACAAGCTGTCCATGCGCCACAACATTTGGAAGCCCGCGGCTGGCAGCAAAATCACAATCGTAATGCAATGGGTTAAAATCGCCTGAAACCCCGGCCCACATTACCAGCTGCCGCATTGTGATATTCTTCACCAAAGAAGGAATTTCCTGCCCCGTCTCCACATCAGCCCAATTCGACGCGCTCATGATACACACCTAAGCGCAACTAATTGCTTACAGCGCATTACTAATACACTATTCTGGTTGCGCAGCTCTATGATTAAACTTATACATGTAAGTGACTGGTGCTCCCGCACGGCATCTACCATAACTTCAACAGTTACTCTGTCTCCCACATTAACATGGTCTAAACACTCCATTTCGGTACTGCCATGCAACACGGCTTGCGGCAAGTCTGCCAACCTTTCACTTACCTGCTCTAGCCCAAGCGTAAGCAACAGCGCCGGTGGCGCCATGGTCCGCCAACGCGAATCTAAATCGCCCACAGCCGAAGCAAAACGCCTAAGCCCGCTACTCTCAATTGAATAATCAATCATAAGCCATGTTTGGCCAACGATCTGTTTCAACTCATGAATAACTTGCTGCGTCACATATAAATGATAGCGCTAATCAATTGATAGCGCCAATCAATCCGCCGATACAACGTATAACCATAAAACTATGTATTAAACATTGAATTTGCTAACAAATTCTGCCATAATTCCCTACTAGCGTCGCAAATGATGAAAGTAATCGCAAGCGCAGAATATGCTATGCGGGAGGAAAATAGATGCGCTTGGCGAGAGTAACAGTGTTTGCCGGTCATTTTGGCAGCGGGAAGACAAGCATAGCTATAGCTTATGCTTTGTGGGCCAAGCAGCAAGAAGAGCATGTATTACTGTGCGATTTGGACATCATGAACCCCTATTCCAAAATGGCAGATGCCGCAGATGCTCTGGCGAAAGCCGGTATTAGAGTAATCGCCTCGCGTTTTGCGAACACAAATGTAGATGCGCCGGCCATGCCAGTGGAAGCACTCGCCGTATTTGATGACAGCGATATTACCGGAATCATTGATTTAGGCGGAGATAATCATGGCGCCTTGGCGCTTGGGAGGTATGCGGATTTTTTGCGAAATGGCGGCGATTATGAGATGCTATTGGTGCTCAACCAATACCGTCCGTTGACACGTAGCTTTAGTGACTTATACGAAATCAAGAATGAAATTGAAATAGCCAGCAAAGTGGGCTTCACAGGGCTTATAAACAACTCTAATCTCGCAGCGGAGACAACGCTGCAAGATGTGATTGCCACAGCAGATTTTGCCGCGAAAGCCTCTGAAAAACTGGCTTTACCTCTTAAGATGACTGTGCTTGACGAGCGCTTGATACAAAGCGCCGAAGCAAAAGAAATGGCATTATTGGCAATGGGTGAATTATTCCCCATGACTCCGTACAAAAACAAGCTTTAGTAACCGCGATTGACCTTCAAGGGAGAAGTATGACAAAAGTAACATTTATAGCAGACGAATGTAAGGGCTGCGGCCTGTGTGTACAAGCTTGCCCGCAGAAAATTGTGACTCTTGGCGAACATAAAATCAACGCGAAAGGCTTTCGTCCGGCAGGGCTGACAAATGCGGACGACTGTATAGGATGCGCTTTCTGCGCCATCATGTGCCCCGACGTTGTTATAACCATAGAGAAATAAGAGAGGAATTTGTATGGCTGCAAAAGTTTTAATGAAAGGGAATGAGGCCGTTGCTGAGGGGGCCCTGCTGGCTGGCTGTCGCCATTACTTCGGCTATCCCATCACGCCGCAAACGGAAATAGCGGCATATATGGCAAAGAAAATGCCGAAGCTAGGAGGAACATTCCTTCAGGCAGAAAGCGAAGTGGCTGCGATTAACATGGTCATTGGAGCATCAGCGGCAGGCGTGCGCACCATGACGTCATCCTCAAGCCCCGGTTTTGCTTTAAAAAGCGAAGGGTTAAGTTATCTGGCCGGCTGTGACCTGCCTGCAGTTGTTGTTAATATACAACGCGGAGGGCCGGGACTGGGCGGAATACAACCGTCACAAGCAGACTATTTCCACGCTACAAAAAGCGCCGGGCACGGGGACTTCCATATGCTGGTACTGGCGCCAAACAGCGTGCAGGAGATGTTAGACTTCACATTTGATGCTTTTGATTTGGCAGATAAGTACCGCGTTACAGTAGCAATACTGGCCGATGGCACGCTAGGTCAAATGATGGAACCGGTCGACACTACATCCAAAATTCTAGGTCCGCCCGTTGATAAGTCTTGGGCGCTTACCGGAACCGAAGAAAAACGTAAACCGAACCTTGTAAGCTCACTATATCTAATGCCGGAAGAACTCGAGGCTACAGTGTTTGAGCGCTATGAACGCTATAAACTAATTGAGACCGAAGAACAGCGATACGAGAGATATCTCACCGATGACGCTGACATTGTGGTAGTTGCGTATGGCGCAACGTCGCGTATTGCGCAAAATGCGATTGATGCAGTGCGCAAGGAGGGTATCAAAGCCGGACTATTAAGGCTGATTACGCTTTGGCCTTTCCCTAAGAAGCCTCTGCATGAACTTGCTCAAAGAGCGTCCGTTTTTGTGGCAGCCGAGTTAAGCATGGGACAAATGGCCGGAGATGTTGAACTTGCCATCCGCTGCCAAAAACCGGTTATTACATGCCATCGCACAGGCGGCGTAATCATCACGCCGGAAGAATTATTGCAGAAGATCCGCGAGGCAGCTTCAATGCAAAGCCCTGCAGCATAATAAGGAAAGGAAATTTATGGCAGTAATATTTGAGAAAACAAAAGGCCTCACTGAAGCCACGATGCACTATTGCCCGGGCTGCACGCACGGCATTATCCACCGCCTCGTGGCCGAAGCGCTGGTCGAACTGGGACTACTCGGTAAAGCTGTCGGCCTTGCGCCGGTAGGATGCGCCGTGTTCGTTTATAACTACTTCAATTGTGATATGGCGCAAGCAGCGCATGGGCGAGCGCCGGCTGTGGCAACAGGCATCAAGCGCGCTAGGCCGGATACCATCGTATTCACCTACCAAGGCGACGGAGATCTGGCGGCAATAGGTATGGCTGAGACAATCCATGCGGCCGCGCGCGGCGAGAATATCACAATTATCTTTGTGAACAATGCCATATACGGCATGACAGGCGGGCAGATGGCTCCCACAACGCTGCTTGGACAGGTGACACAGACATCGCCTTATGGCCGCGATGTAACTACCACGGGCTACCCCATACGCATATGCGAAATGCTGAGCACAATTGACGGCGCCACTTACGTTGAGCGCGTGTCGGTTGATACCGTAAAGAACGTACGAAAAGCCAAAAGTGCCATAACAAAGGCGTTCCAGACACAGGCCAAGGGCTTAGGTTTTTCCTTAGTGGAGATAATCTCTTCATGCCCGACTAACTGGGGTCTTACACCCACAGACTCTCTCGACTGGATGCGCGAGCACATGCTGCCGGTTTATCCACTCGGCGTATTCAGAGATAAAACAAACTGCGAGGCGTCTAAATGAGCGCGACAATAAACCGTATATTGCTAGCCGGCTTTGGCGGGCAGGGTATCCTGTTTGCCGGAAAGTTCCTTGCTTCATTGGGCCTGGTACAAGAAAAAGAAGTCTCATGGCTGCCGAGCTACGGGCCTGAAATGCGCGGAGGCACGGCCAACTGCAGCGTTATTCTGTCTGACGAGCGTATCGGTTCCCCGATCGTATCAGCGCCAGACATTCTAATTTGTATGAACTTACCCGCGCTGGATAAGTTTGAGCCTGCTATGGCACGAGGCGGCTTGTTGTTTTATGACAGTTCATTGATTTCCCGCAAGCCGGAGCGCTGCGATATCAGTGCTTTTGAGATCCCGGCTACGCAAATTGCCACAGACCACCAAATGGCAGCTCTGGCCAATGTGGTGTTGTTAGGTAAACTGTTGCGCGAAACAAAGCTTTGTGACGAAATGACGGCAGGCGGCGTCATGCAAAATATAATACCGGAACGAAAAAAGGAGCTTCTTGCGACAAACTTAAACGCCCTCTCGTTAGGTTTTAGGTTTGCAGCATAAATGCATAGTTACGGTTTCACAGAAGGGGAAATTTTTGTCTGAAATTAACCGTGAAATCGGCGCGCGTATCAAAAGCGTACGCACACCGAACAAATTAAGCGCCGAAGAGTTCGCAGAGCGAATCTCAGCAACGCCGACGCAGTTGGCTCAATACGCAGACGGCAGTATTGAGATTCCTGTAAGTCTTTTGCACAATATTTCGCGCCATTTTGATATCGGCATGGCTGAGTTGCTGAGCGGAGAAAGCGCCAAGCCATCGATATACTCGGTAGCACGTAATGGAAAAGGCATTGGTGTCAGCCGACGGCAGAGTTACGACTATCAGTCGCTTGCATACAACTTCGCCGATCGCACGATTGACCCCTACTTTATTACAATAGCGCCCAAACCGAAAGGAACCGAAGCCTCATTGGTATTCCGCGCGGGACAGGAATTTCACTATGTGCTCAATGTCACTGTGCGTGTTAAAATTGATAAATATGAGGCGGTTTTAAACGAAAGGGATTCCATTTGCTTCGACTCCACATACCCGCATAGTATTGAAGCATTAGATGCCCAAACGGCTCAAATTAATAATCATAATAACGGGAAAGGACTAGTCTATGGGAATTATCCACAAGTATTGCAGAACTGACTTCTCTTCCTATGAGGATTTCTATCAGAATTTTCAGGTGAACATGCCTCATGATTTTAACTTCGGCTATGATGTTGTTGATGAGCTAGCCAGAGAAAAACCTGATAAGACCGCAGTTGTATGGTGCAACGAACATGGATCAGAGAAAATTATCACTTTCGCCGAAGTAAAACGTATGAGCGACAAGATGGCAAATGCACTGCGTTCGTTAGGAATCGGCAAGGGCGACGCCGTGCTTGCCATGCTGAAACGGCGCCTTGAATATTGGTATTTCGCCATCGCCATGCATAA
>Ga0123353_10010674_pt1 | contig 12838 bp, 12 predicted proteins | sample TergutLab28metaG_3_FD_92763 | JGI IMG/M metagenome (GOLD analysis project Ga0123353, IMG submission 92763) | Labiotermes labralis P3 segment gut microbial communities from Petit-Saut dam, French Guiana - Lab288 P3 | ecosystem: Host-associated > Arthropoda: Insects > Digestive system > Gut ...
AACCGTGGTTTTGTATTTCGATGGCGTGACCGTTTTATCGAACAAGGCATAGTGGGATTACAAGACAAAGCACGTTCCGGCAAACCGCGAACGTATGATGAAGGATTTGAAAAGGCTGTCCTTAAAACGCTGGAAAAAGAACCGCCAAACGGTATGAGCCGTTGGGATGGCGGCGCCATCGCCAAAGAACTAAACGCTTCAGATGATGCGGTATGGCGTGTGTTACGTAAACACGGGATTGCACCTCAAAGGCAGCGAACTTGGTGTGTCAGTACCGATCCGAACTTTGCCGAGAAAGCGGCAGATATAATAGGCTTATATATTTCGCCGCCAGACAAGGCCATTGTGATATCGGTTGATGAAAAGCCTACGATTCAAGCGATAGAGCGTAAAACCGGCTATGTGACTACTCACGATAAAAAGGTGGTTCGTGGACTTAACAGCACTTACAAGCGCCACGGGACAATTAACTTGCTTGCCGCTCTTGAAGTGGCTTCGGGCTCTGTTCGAGGTATAACCTCTCAAAGCAGGAAAAGATCGGATTTCATTGCATTCCTTGACAGCGTTGTCAACGATTATCCAAAAGATCAGGAATTGCATGTGATCGTCGATAATCATTCGATCCACAAAGGCCTCAACAGTTGGCTTACACAGAATACACATGTTCACATCCATTATACTCCGACTTCTGCGAGCTGGCTGAACATGGTTGAAATATGGTTTAGTATTTTTACCCGCAAGGTCTTAAAAGGAACCAGTTTCTCCAGCCTTGATGAGTTGGTTTCAAAGATCATGGATTATATCAATTATTACCCGGAGGTGGCTCATCCTTTTATATGGCGTAAATGCGATATCGCTGGCTCTCAAATTCGTAATACGTTGCATAAATTGTGCAATTAGACATTAGACATGGCGAAAGCAAGAAATTTCCGCGCGATGTGCTGCTATGCAGTTGGGTATTTCGCATATAACCTTTAGGAAGTGGGTGGGTAAAAACGGGGGTGAGTAATTAAAAAGAGAAAACGTAACAACTAAATAAGAGCATTTATTATAGCAAGTAAAAAAGAATGGAAAACTTAAAGAAATGTAGACTTTTGTTTCCATACCTATTGATTTACATATTACCTTGTGATAAAGTTCCCGTGGTAACAAAAGAGATATATTTCGGTGGTATTAACCTGATGTGTAAGTGATTTTTCGATTGTAGGGAGTAGATTGCTATTCGTTAATGGGCTTGAACATACAAAGCAGGGGTGGAAAAAAAAGCCTGCTATAGTAACCATCTATCTCCGAATAACACGTGCGACTATATAGGTTTTAGATGTTCCACACCTAGAAACCTTACAACTCTGCTTTGGTTATTCACCTCATGGTAGGGATGTAGGAACGCAGTATATGATATGGTGACGACGATTGGGCGTGTGTGCGGGAAAAGCATTTTTGAATTGCAAACTTTCCTTGTGATAAGGGTTCAATTTACTAATCGATAAATGTTAGGAGGAAACTATGATGGCAAGAGCAGAAGCGATGGAAGCAGTTGAAGCAGCGGTAGTTAGTGTTAATGATTCCCTTGGAATGTTTCTCCCCCTGCTTATTTTAGTAGTTATTGGATACTTTGTGATTAGATTTAACAGGCGCTGAAGGTAGAAACTGCTAATGGGTATGGTTTCAAAACACAGCATGTAGCTAATCAGTTAAATAGTTACATCCATCTTGGCTAGAAAGCAAGGAAAGAGCATGCATAGCAGTGTCGGAGACAATACAATCAGTAAATCGAAGCACGAGAGTATGCGAAAGGCATTGGTTGCCTTGCATACCCATCCTTATCCACAGAAGCAACAGACCGTTGTGCGGCCTAATGTTTCATTAGCCAAGGGTCTCCTTTTCTTTATTTTTGTGCTCACGATGTGCGTTATGAGTCTATATGGTTTTGAGCTATTGCTAAGCAGACTTCACCTACCAGTTCGGTATTCATTGCTGTTGGCAATTTGTATAGTTGTTGCAACATTATGTGTTTATCTCAAACCGATTATCATATGGTGTGTTCGTGTATACCAAAAATTAGCACCAGAAATGGGCAGGCAATCATGCAGCTTCGAACCAAGTTGCTCAAATTACATGATAAATGCAATCGAAAAACATGGTGCCATTCGTGGTGTGTATAAAGGTATTCTTGGGCTCTTTAGATGTCATTATCCAAATGGCGGTATTGTTCATCCATGAGAAGGAGTGGTAATGCTTGGCAATTCAACCTGCAATCTGTACCAATTGCGGAGGACGGATTAACGTTGAAGATATCGATTTGAATGGCTATGGTGAATGCGTACACTGCCATACCCCATACAAAGTGATTGACGTTATCACAATCGATGGTTTGCCCACTGCTAAAAGTCTGTTAACAGCTGCCACGCATTCTATGGAAGATGGAAACTACGAAAAGGCTGTTGGCTTGTTCAACGAAATCATTAATATAAAGCCAAACTGCCACGAAGCGTGGTGGGGGCTTTATACTTGCCATGCAGCTTTTGACAGGTACTATAATTATGAGGACAAATATGGAAACAGAGGCCCTTTAACAAAAGCACAGATCATGAATGAAACCTTACAGAAATATGCTGTGCGTGCAATTGACTATGCACCTGAGGAAACCGCACAAAACTATCGCAGAGAAATCAAAGAAAGCCAGGATTACATAGAATCGGTTAGACGTGGTAACTATGACACGAAAACAAGCAAAAAAAGTGGCTGCTATATAGCTACAGCTGTTTATGGCTCGTATGAGTGTGATGAAGTTTTCGTTCTCCGTAGATTTCGTGATGATTATTTGACGAGGCATTTTTGGGGGCGATGGTTCATCCGGTTTTATTATCTAGTCGGGCCTTGTTTAGCTAACCAAATGAATCCTTCTTCAAAAATGAGTAGCTTGTTTCGGCGGATGCTTAACAGTTTTATTTCTAGAATGTAAAAATGCGGAATATGCAGGGTCGTCGCTTTTCCATGTTTTACAGAAAAATTGATAACCAAAGGAAAGGGTGTTGTGAAAAATGGCGAAGTACAAAACGATTGCGGGACCAATTGGCTTAACAGTTACTGGGGATACAAGTTACGCGGATGCTGTAAGGCAGTATGCCGCTATTATCGATGCTGAAACTATCGGCGGTTGGGAGCTGCTTTTAATTGAACAGATTCCTGTGACTAAGCACAAGCTTAACATCCGAGGTATGATTACTGTTGCTCTAATAGGTGCTGCAGTTGGTTTCTTTATGGGAAATTTTATGGGAGGGAGTAATTTTTACAGAGGAGGTCTATCTTTCGAATATGTTGCAATAGGCGCAATATTAGGAGCAATAACTGGTGCAATACTTAGTAGAACCAAGGTTACTGAACATTTCAACATGTTGGTGTTTGAAAAAAAAGGATAAGCGTATATGGTGGCCGTTGAACAGTATTACGACCGATGCTGTTGGCGGTCATCAATTATCATGTTTACGTATTGAAAAGGAGGCAAGTTTGTGCTTCACATATCAACGGTTGCGCTCGCTGGCGGAGAACGAGTCGGTTTATGTGCGGTAGAAATAACGGCTGTGCCGCATGTTTCTGTTTTACAGAAACGCTTTTCCGATACTGTGAATATGGATACCGAGTATAAGCAGGATATGGCACGCTTGTTATCGGAGATTTTCCAAAACTATAAAAACACTACCAACGGTTGCGATGATGTTTCATTTGAACTTCTCTGGTCTACACAGGGGGTTAATAATCAACCTTATGCGGCCTCAATAGCGTTGCACATTCTCGTTCGTGCAATAGGCAAGGACGATTCAGCGATAGAAGATACAATATCATCACTTATACGCATATGCAAAGCAACATTGGATTTTGGGAAGTATGAGTATCGAGACGTCGAGTTTAGCGAACTGTCCTCTCGCATCCACAAGATAAACGATCAATCCATCAAGGCGGTAGTGAAGAGCGAGCGATTTGAACATTTGCAAAACAATATTCTGCCCTATTGCTTTGCATTTGACAAAATTCCTGCGACAGAGAATGATCTCAGTCGTGTTGTCAGTTCGCTCATTGACTATCCTGACTGCGCGATTTCTTTCCAATTGATACCCAACACATATTCCCCAGATGAAGCAGCAGCAGTAGATCAAAATGCGCAAATACTCGATACCCTTTCAAGAGGCATTACCGATCAGAGTGTTGGAAATATCAGTTTTACTCTGGCAGAAAAGCACGCAGAAACATACAAATATTACTCTCGAAACAAAAACACAGCGCAATTTACATATAACATACTTGTATATGGTTCTCCGAGTGCAGCAAGTGCGATTTCTACAAGACTTCTTGCACAACTGAATAATAACAGCGAGCTTCGAGTTATCTCTCTTTCTGCTGATGATGTACGAAAAGATGATAATTTCTACCCTCTTCCTTGGGCGGTACATGAAATAATCCTAGGCACGGACAGAAACCCGTCTGTTTGGAATACCGGCCAAAATCTGAATTCATTTTATAATCTTCCCTATGTCATCACTGCAGAAGAAGCATCTGAGTTCTTTCGGCTTCCTATCGGAAGTGAAACGGTGCATGCGGGGCTTGTTGTCAATGAGTCGGGCAGGGCAAGCCGCACTTATGCTGATAATGTTGTGGGCGGCGGAGATATTGTGGTCGGTGCATTAAAGTCTTCGTCTCGTGGGGATACAATCGGCATCTCATTGAAAGATCTAACAAAGCATATGTTAATCGTCGGAACGCCCGGCTCGGGCAAGACGACGTTTTCCATAAGCCTGCTTGACAGGCTTTGGAAAGACCACCAAATACCATTCTTGGTCATCGAACCAGCGAAAAATGAGTATCGCGCCTTGGTGCAAAGCATTCCCGATTTACAGGTGTTTACTCCAGGAAAGAATTTTATTTCACCGTTTGTTTTCAATCCTTTTGTACCGCCGAAGAATGTGAAACTCGAAACGTATAAATCCACATTAAAAACGGCTTTCACAGCAGCCGTTTCTATGTCAACGCCACTTGACAAGATTTTCGAAGAAACAGTAAACAACTGTTATTCTGATTTTCGTTGGCTCGATACATATACAAGCGACGATAAGGGGCACATTTTCAATATTTCGGACTTTATCAAATGCTTCGAAAATACATTTGAGGCCGTCGGTTATACAGGCGATGCGAAGAACATTGGACGGGCTGGTCTGGTGCGTCTTCAGAGTCTTGTGAATCTGTTTGACAACTACTTCTCCATCCCCATTGAGGATTTGCTAACAAAGCCAACTGTCATTGAGCTTGCGGCAGTAGAGAATAGTGACGAGAAAGCGCTGATCATCGCCCTACTGCTTCTATCCATTCTTGCATACGTGAATAGCAATTATTTGGGTGAGGGAATCCTGCGCAACGTAATCCTCCTGGAGGAGGCTCATGTTTTATTGGACGCTGACACAAACGCCGGACAAGGCGAAGCCAATCCGAGTGCCATCGCGCAGGGGCTGGTAAAACGTATGCTGGCGGAAATCCGCTCGTACGGTGTGGGGATCGTCATAGCCGATCAATCGCCGCGCAAGGTTACAACCGACGTAGTGGCACTGACCGATATCAAACTTGCTTTTCGCCTTGTGGAGGCAACCGACAAGCAAATTCTTGCGGACAGTTCCAATATGAACGAAACCCAAGTGCAACGGCTCGCAAAACTGAAGCCGGGCGAAGCATTCCTATTTTTCGGTAAACTCGATGAGCCAGAGGAGGTTAAGACCGAAGACTATAGACTGACAAACAACATTAACATTACCCTCTCAGATGAAGGTATTCAGTCCTTGTCCACTTATTGGAATGAGCGAAAAGAACAGCTACGCCCATATCCTGAATGTGCATACTGCCAATATTGTGCGCAGGGATGTGATTATTCGAGAAGAGTGTTAGCCCGCGAGGTTGCCAGACGGGTTTTCGTGAAAAGTTTCAAGTCTGATACGAGCGATTTAGCAATCGCGCGGGGTGTGTTCCAAAAACTCGCGCTACAGATCAAGCGTGAACTGAATGACGAACCTTACAGTAAAGAATTGCATGCCTGCGTAGGCGTTCACATAATCCGCCGGATCTGCTACGGAACGAAAATTAAAATTACCAGAACAAGCGTCCAAGCGACTTTGTCGAAGTTTTGAGGTGAAATGAGATGAGCGATGAGTTTGGCGGAGATATTGGTGGAGACATAGGTGGAGACGTTAGTGGAGATACCGTTGGTGACAGTGATATGGGCGAGGTAACGGGTGAAGATATCTCTGGCGATGATTTAAGTAGTGATGCCCTTGGCAGCGAGGCAGATAACGACCTTGGTGGCGAAGATGGTGACGACCTCAGCGGTGAAGAAGATAACGACCTTGGCGACGAGGATGGCGACGACTTAGGAGGCGAAGAAGGTGATGACCTGAGCGGCGAGGAAGATAACGACCTTGACGATGACCTGGATAGCGAAGAAGATGATAACTTGAATGGCGAGGAAAGTAACGACCTTGGCGGCGGGGAAGGCGATGGCCCGAATGACGACGAAGACAACGACCTTAGCGGCGAGGATGGCGATAATCTTAGTGGTGCGGAAGATGACGACTTAAATGGTGGAGAAGACGATGATTTGAGTACCGACGACGCGGGTGAAGAACTAGTTGATAACACATCCATTACTGACGAGCCAAGAGGTGAAGAGATTTCAGATGAACCTGCACCTGACGATTTAGAATTTTCCGAAAATCAAGATGATTCTTTCGACACTGAACAAGAAGGTCTTGATAATGTAGATGGGTTGAGCGACAGTAGTGATAGCGATTCCTCTGATGCAGAAAAACAAGATGCAATAGGAGAGAATGCAAAACAACCAAGCGACGAAACTCAAGCCGATAGTGTCGAAAATGATGGGATAAAAGAGTATAATGATCTCAAAGATGATTATTTAAATGATCTGCACTCACGCTCTGAATTTCCAGAGACAATAAACTGCGAAGATCGAGATGTGTGGGAGAAGATTTCACCAGAAGAATGTGCAGAAAGAAGAGAAGAATTTAATGACAACAGGGATCAGTTGCTTTCTGAATGGGAAGACATTAATGGCCAAAAATGGCCAACTTACCAAGAAGAAGTCCCCACTTTAGATGGCGAAGGTACATTGCGAAGGAAAGGAAGTCAATACGATGGCCATCATGTGCGACCACTTGAGTTAGGTGGTCAAAATACGGCAAACAACCTTACCCCCTTAGATGTGAGAAATCACATTACGCGAGAAAATGGAATACACTGCTCTCCATCGTATAGGACGCTTATAACCAACTCTAAATAATAGGAGGATACTTTATGTCGGCTATAGATTTGATCAAGCATTTGGATAACATTGTAGTTTCTGATGATGTTGCAAAAATTGAACAGCTTTATAACACTGTGCTTACAATTAAGAACAAACGATTATTGTCGATTCCCCCCGGCTCATATGATGTTGGCAAGAAATTCTGTAGAAAGCTTACCCTTAAAGAGGTATTGAACTTTTCTGACTATTTTGGACTGGATGTGATCCAAGCCGGTTTAGTTCCGTTGTTTGATCTATCAGATGGAGTTTTCATGGCTTGGCGCATAAATGAGTTGGACTATTGTTTGTTTAGTGTTGTTGATGGGATTTGCTTTAGAGTTTGCCAAACAATAGAGGATGTTGTTAATAAAACTTTTAAGGTATAAGGAGGTCAAGATATGCCGCTTTTCAACAAAAACCCTAATGAATCTGTGTATGTCGGAGGCAAGAAACACTGGGCCGACGTAATCAAAAATTCTGGTTCCGGCGAGTTGCTCATCTGGCGGCAACCAGAAGAAGATTTCAACACCAATTCAACGCTGGTTGTCATGCCCGGCGAAGAGGCGATCTTCATTAAGGGCGGTGTTGTTGAGCAGACATTCGACAACGGGACATACAAACTCTCCACTGAGAATTACCTCTTCATCGGCCGATTGCGAAATGCCTTCACAGGCGGCGTTAGTACGTTCAACTGTGTGGTGTACTTCGTCCGCAAAGCGCATAGCAGGGAAATTTTGTGGGGAACATCCTCGCCGATCCAAGTTCGTGACCCGGTGCTGAAGCTTCAAACCAGTATCCGAAGCCGGGGAGCCTACAAACTTCAAATTGATGACGGTGCAAAATTCCTTACAAAGCTCGTTGGCAACAATGTGGCGTTTTTTACTCAGAACGAAATTATGAGCAACTTTGACAACCAGTTTCAAATGCACATCAAATCGCTGATCGCACGGTTCATCAAACACAGCGATTCAGAGATACTGGGAGTTTGCTCTGAGATGGTTGATTTCGCGCAGGCCATCACACCATTTATTGGCGCAATATTTGATGATTATGGAATCAAGTTGATAGACTTTTCAATATCTGGACTAGATATTCCAGAAAACGATCCGAACCGTCAAAAACTAGAAAATTACTACGTAGAAAAGGGCGGTATAGCGATTTTAGCTGAGGATTGGGGTCGGATCCAATCGAAAGTGTTATTGGAGTTAGTGGCGCAAAACCCCGGCGCAGGCGGAGTTGCTGCAGCCGGAGCGGGTATGGGAATGGGTGTTGCAGCTGGAGGAATTTTTGCTAGCTTAGCGCAACAAATGCTTTCCCCGATACAATCGCAACCTCCACCTGTACCACCTGGGCCTCGGCCATCTGGAAGATTTTCACAGACACCCGCAAACAATGATTCAGCTCCAGATACGAAGGGTGGCGGCAACAATCGCGTGGCAGTACTAAAGGAACTCAAAGAGATGCTTGATCTCGGTCTGATTGAACAAGCCGAGTATGACGCGAAAAAAGCTGAAATTATAAGCCGGATATAGGAGGAGTACATATGGAAAAAACTAAAGGACTATGGGGTGTGCTGTGCCTGATTTTCCTCGTTGTATTCAACACTGCCTTCTTTGTAGCGGGCGGTGTTGATCACAGGATGTCAGTATGGATTTCCTATGGTTTCATCCACTTAGCATATTTTCTACTTCTGCTCACATCCAGACTTGCTCGCAGCGGGAAAAGTTTAGCGGTATTTGGGTTTTCGCTAAATGCGCTCTCGTCGATCTATTTCATCATGGAATTGATCACAGGTGTAGCGTTTATCCTGATTGCTCCCGAGGATTACAAGGCCGCATTGCTAGTTCAGCTTTGTATTGCCGGTCTGTATGGTATTTTTCTAATATCTCATATGATTGCGAATGAACATACGGCTGACGCTGAGGAAACCCGACAGTATCAAATTGAATATGTAAAAAACGCTTCGGCAAAAGTTAAAGGTATGATGGAAAGCGTTGGCGATAAAGATCTAAGTAAGAGAGTGGAGAAGGTATACGACGCACTTTCCTCAAGCCCTGCAAAATCACACCCGAATTTGGCACAAATGGAATCCCAGATCCTTCTATCCATCAATGAACTTGGAGACGCGGTTTCCACTGACGAAAAGGCCAAAATCATCTCGTTAACAGCCTCACTGCTTGTCTTAATAAACGAGAGAAACCGACAATTGAGAATGTTCAACTAATGTATATAAGAGGAGCGACTAAGATGAAAAAGTATGGAGAAGAACACATTGATTATCTTCTGCGTGAAAACCCTGAGTTGTCCACAGAAGATGCGATATCTCTGCTCGAGAGACATGATGGGGTATTGACCCTCTGCATGAGTGAGTTGGCACACAAGCAACAAGCCTCCCCTAGCAACTTACCACATTTATTATATGATCTCGCATTCTTTTCTTCTTCGCGTGCGTTGATAAATATTCTTTTGTCTTCCACTTCTTTTTTTGCAACAAGATTAAATATGTATGCGCTTGCTTCATGGAGCGTTACTCGTCAAATAGTTGATATCACTATAATCCTACTATTGGCGAGTACGTTGTTATGCAGCCGATTCGCTCGGTCAAAGACGTGGAGAACAATTGTTGTTTCTTCCGCTCTTGGGATATCTCTAGGTGTCTTGCTATTTGTGTTTTCGATTCCAATCGGACGGTGGTTCACACAAGATGTGGAAATAATATACTACTGCATATCTAGCATGAGATTGTATAGTATATTTGTTCCAATGATCGCTTTTTCTTTAGTTCTTAAACTAACACTATTAATGAATCGAATTCGAATTTATATTACGCTTGCAGTCGCTCAGCTAGTAATGCTTATCGTCGTTTCATATGTTTTGATATTTGTCATTGGATGGGGTATGCAAGGCGCCATGATTGCGTTTATAGCTTCAGAATGCTTAAGTGCGATTATAGCAGGATTGCAAATCTATCAAGGGGCATCACAAAAAAGGCTAAGTGGAAGTTGGGATGGAAAATTACTTAAGACTTGGAACTAAACGCATGTTTGGGATGATTGCTCACATCCTTGAGGAGAGGAAAACCCATTGTAGCCACTATGTGCAAAACGGCATAAAACGCATGGAGGAAAGAAAAGATGACTACAACTAAGAAGTACGGGAACGAACACATTGATTATCTTCTGCGTGAAAACCCTGAGTTGTCCACAGAAGATGCGATATCTCTGCTCGAGAGACATGATGGGGTATTGACCCTCTGCATGGATGAGTTGAAGCGCAAGCACTCAGCTTCTTCAAGGGAGAATACTGAAGGGCACACGCACACGGGCCTTAGCGAACTACGCGAGCTTAAGTTGCATTCGCGTGTTTCGATACGTAAGGAAGAGAGCATCATTGTCAGCCTGCCGGCGTGGGTTCTGTTGCTTGTGTTGTTGACTGTGCTCATACTCTCTCCATGGGTATTATTGATAGGCGCAGTCGTTGTACTCCTGACTGGTTGCAAGATCAACTGGCAAGACTCCCAGTAAAGTGTGTATTGTGCATATAGGTAAGCGAATGAACCCACGTATTCAAAACTGCCTTACCGTTCTCAAGGTGGGTTCACTTGCGAATTACTGTTCTCTTTTATCGGCGTTGACGCGGTGAGGCAGAATGGACGCAGGGACTCGAACCCTGCCATAAATGAAAAGGCTCGAAAATGGCTTTGACACTCTGTTTACGAGCCTTTATTGTGAATATCCTTAACTACGGCAGGCTGATGCCAATTGGAAAAAATATATACGGGATTGGAAACTATGATGAAATTATTATCTTTCTATTTTTAAATCGAAATCTAAGATAGTTACTTGTATGGTGATTATCTCTATCTTTACCTTTTCTCATATAGACAAACCTAAGCTAACTCTCACTCAAGATATTTATCATTTGATACCTCATGATACAATAATAGCGGATTACATCGACAACCGATAATCAACCAGACCGGCGATTTCTGTTTAGGGGCACTTTATGTTTGCTTAAATGTGCTGTCATCTCACACTAGCCAGAACTAAACCGGAACAATATATAATATGCACTCACCCCTACCCCTGCCCCACCTCTACAACCCTTCCCTCCCGTGCCGACTGCTCGGCCGCGAAAATCACCCGCATCACCTGCAGGGCCTCCGCGCCGTCGATAGCGGGCTTTTTTCCGGTGATAATACTGTCCACAAACGCGTCAATCACGCCCGTGTTGGTGCGGCCGCCGGAAGTCTGCTCTTCGTTGGAGGGCATCATCCCCAACCGGTAATTGTCTATGCTTCCGTCTTTTTTTTCAAAAATCATGGCATATTCGGGGTCGTCATACAGCCGCAGCACACCCTGTGTGCCGTACAGCCGGGTGGCGTTATCCTCCCTGCCGTAAAAGGTCCAACTAACGTGCATACTGCCGGTGATGCCGCTTTGTGTTTCATACAGGCAATAGGCGTTATCATCCACGTTGATGGGCGTGCCGTCCGGGTATTTCTTATCCAATGTGGTAAAAAATGCGCTCACCTTTGTGATAGGCTCCCCCAGTAGAAAATGGATTAAGTCTGTCTTGTGGATGCCCAAATCCGCCAGGGCGCCAAAGGCGGCGCGGTGCTTGTTATAAAACCAGGAGGTGGGCTGGCCGGTCCAGCCTTCCGGCCCGGGATGCCCGAAGGTGGTGCGAAAGGCCAGCACTTTGCCCAGGGCGCCCTCCGCAATCAGCTTCTTAGCCGCCACATGGGCGTCGGCAAAACGCTGGTTATGCGCCAGCATTAAAAACTTGCCGGATTGTTTGGCCGCGGACACCATCGCCTCGCATTCCTCCGGCGTGGTACCCATGGGCTTTTCACACAGCACATGGATACCCTTTTCCATAGCTATGATGGTAGCCTTGGCGTGATCCACGTTGGCGACGCACACGCTTACCGCGTCCACACCGCTTTCCAGCAAATCATCCAGCGCGGTATAAGCCGTGCCGCCGTATTCCGCCGCCAGCGCCAGCGCCTGTTCCGGCAGCATATCGTAAAACCCGGTCAGTTGGCACTGCGGGTTCTGCGCGTATTCCGGCGCGTGCCGTACTTGGGTTATCTTTCCGCAGCCGATAATTCCAATTTTCAGCATCTGCGTTTTCTCCCGCTTACTTCTTTCTGCCGCGTACGTTTTGCAGCAGCACCGCGATAATAATAATCGCGCCGCTGATTGCGCCGTTAAGGAATGTAGGCACCTTAGCCGCTACCAGCGTGTTATAAATAATCTTAAACATCAGCACGCCCAGAAAGGTGCCGATAATCTTTCCGCGCCCCCCGGCCATGGCCGTGCCTCCGATAGCCACCGCCGCGATAGCCTCCATTTCAAACTGATTGCCCGCATTAGCTGCCGCTACCGCCATCAGGCGGGAGGAGTAAACCCAACTGGTAAACCCGCACAATAGGCCCGTTATCGCGAACACGGCAATCTTGGTGCGGTCCACATTCACGCCGGAAAGCCTGGCCGA
>Ga0123353_10010675_pt1 | contig 12838 bp, 9 predicted proteins | sample TergutLab28metaG_3_FD_92763 | JGI IMG/M metagenome (GOLD analysis project Ga0123353, IMG submission 92763) | Labiotermes labralis P3 segment gut microbial communities from Petit-Saut dam, French Guiana - Lab288 P3 | ecosystem: Host-associated > Arthropoda: Insects > Digestive system > Gut ...
TATAAGGTATGATGTATAAATATAAAAAAGTTTGAAAAAAAAATTGGCAATGGGAAAAACTAAGTTGGAAAAAAAAAAAAGGGGGGGGGGGTTATGAACATCATTTGTACAGAAGAAAGAACAAAGACATACTCAGCTTCATCTGTGACAGCAATGTGGTAACAACAAATAGAAACCTGCATCCCTTCCATGTACTTAAGTGTGTTGATCATACTGAAATCTGCCTTGACAGGCCAGAATCCTTGAGGTTCCACAGGCTGAGTAAGTGTTGGTTAATCAATGATGCCCTTCAGCTGCAGAAGTTATACAGCATGACAAGATAAGCACATGATCATTATGGTGAGTATTTACACAACCTGAAGGATGCAGATGTATGTATTTAAGGTACCAATCTCACATTCACCTGGGAAACCTGAGGAAAATTACATGAAGTCATAAGAGAGTAATATGGCTCAGATTCAAACTGGGTACCCCTCAAACATAAACTGTGCTAATTTTCACTACACCAACACACTTGGCACATTTTCCAACTGTTTAGGAATGATTACATTAATTAACAAACTAAATTAACAAACACAAATATGTTCCTGTAATATATATATAAAACAAATGTACCTTGCTGGAAATTGCTGAGGCCAGAAGTTTGGAAGTTTGTGTCCGTTTCTGTTTGAGCAAAGATGGTGGCAGTGTACTGCAGTGGACTGTCTGGGGGCAGCTGCTGCAGGTCCTGCTGCACTACAGGTTGAGACTGCAACACCTGCACCTGTGGCACTGTGACTGCTTGCTGTATTGTCAAAAGGTCCAATCCCACGCCCCTTCCACGGAATATATCATCTGGGATATATTCCTCGGGAACAGATGGTAATTTTGCATTTAACAAATCTGAGGAAAAATGTGCAGAGCAATTCAATTAACATCACAAGTCAACCTTTGCTCAATGCCAGAATCATTACCTCCCTGAGGAACTGATCAGCTCCACTACATAATGTATTTCTTGAAAAATGACAGTTATCAAAACATCTCCTACTATTACAAAACCCAAAAGGTCACCATCATGTTCATAAAATTTTGCCACTGGACTGTACCCTGAGTCAATTCAATCCACTTCACATATTCACAAGCCATTTCTATTAAATTTCTTTTAATGTTCTACATAAATTCCCAGGTCTGGTGCAATAATCTGAACAAGATTAGGTGTAATTTAATATTTCCATGACAGTGTTATTTTGCAATGGTCTCCAAGTTATGACACCCCTGTTACATCAGAGGGTATGAACATTTCAAAGAAGCAAGCTGCCTCCATCTTTACAGATGAATGTAGTGCATTATTTACTTTTCTTGTCCCCTTGGGTCTAGTGAAAGCCTTCCATACAACCTGCATGTATAAAATGACCACATTCACACTCCACTCGCCTCAAGCCTGCAGAGGGAGACAGCAAGATTCTGTTAAACAGTGGCTGCTATGAACATGAAATAACAATGAAAAATTACAAGTCTCCTCATTCTGTAACTGTCTGCAGCTTTTTTACCCTTCATCTCTCCCAGTTATAAATACAGCTCTTCGTTCTCAGGATTTGAAAATTATGTTCTCCACTTGTAAGGTACATATAAACAAATGTAACAATGCATGAACATGTTAACCTTCCATCTTTGGCCATGATGCAGGTGATGAATCTCTTCACTGCTTGTTGCCAAATTCAAAAAATGTGTTACCACTAAGTGGTAACAACCATTCTCAGTGCTGCAGTACTACACTGGTGGCCTTAATGTGGCATCTCCTAGTGCAAATTTCAGACAGTTATTCAGTTCCTGTTTTTATGTGGATGTTTTGAGCAGGTGTTTTACAGATAAGAAAAATCAGTTAATAAGTGATATCAAGAAGAACGTACACACCGTTTACACTCAGATTTTTTCTGTAAATCACCCTACTTTTAGCTATTTAGGGTGGCAGAATAAACAAACAGAAAAATGAATTTTACATCAAACTTTGGCTTGGCAAGTTTCTCAATCTACAAGTGGCTCCAGATGTTAGTATACATAACAAACATGCATCACTGGTACAAGCCAAAACATTGGTATACCCTAAACTTGAAATTGGCACTAGTGCCAATTATTCATCATCTCTCCCCCTGACAAAGGAAACTTAATACCATGTTCTGCTGAAAAACCTGTAACTGATAAAGAATGTAACAGACTGCACTGCTTTAACACAGCATAATATACAAGTTACCATAAGCCTACATATAATTAAAAGTTGAACAACATAACTAGGCCTGTATGGGTATAAAACTGTGATTTATTTGTAAGAGGAGCATCCGAATTATTTGATTACTATCTCAAAATACATAACTGAAGCATTCCTTGATTTTCACTCTGAGGTGGGACCACTCAACCACTAGCTAGTGGGCAACATGACACTTGAAATGAGAAAATGTCTATAAACCCTTTCCTTGGCAAAGCCAAGTTAGAATGGCAATGCAATTTTTAAAATGTGTGAGTTGTTTATCTATGGAGCCATATACTACATACATCAGTAATTCACTTTGTAGAAATGTGCTAAAATAGTTCACATCCTAGCCTAGGTCACAATTTCCATTTTTAATACATTTTTCCTGCTAACATCAGTATATTTTTATTGCAAAAGATGTATAGAAAAATACAATGGTAAAATTATGGATATAATTTTATATATACTTATTCATTCTTCATTTTGTATCAACTTTCATGCTGTCCGCATGCAGCTCCAATTTTGCCAAACTTAACCGCACTACATAGGTGGTGGCCTATGCCTGCTCTGCAGTAAGGTAAAGAACATGGGTGGGCAGGAAATAGATAGTGAGGAATGTAAGTGAAAAGGAGGAGGAATTAACAGTTGTGATGGAGAAAAATGAGAATTGAAGAGCTTCAAAATTTGTGTTCTTCACCAAATATGATTAGCATGAATTTTAAACTCATGGTTCCGTGCATCGTAATTCAATGTTAATAAAAATCCAACCAGACGCAACAGTATGCAGATATTTATTTACTGCAAAGTCACTCTACATGTTTCAGGTGTCACAGTACCCATCATCAAGAGTACTAAAAACTGTAACTGCAGCCTCTGGTACAGGTCATAATATTGGTACAGCTACTTCCCTCCAACGTGGCCCAATCGGGCCACGTTGGAGGGAAGTAGCTGTACCAGTATTATGACCAGTTTTTAGTACCCTTGATGATGGGTGCTGTGACACCTGAAACATGTAGAGTGACTTTGCAGTAAATAAATATCTGCATGCTGTTGTATCTGGTTGGATTTTTATTAATAATGATTAGCATGATCAAATCAAAGAGTAAAAGACCGCAAGCACAAGTAGCCTGCATGAGTGGAGAGAAGTGCGTACTTAGATTCTCTAGAAAACCTGAAGGCAAGAAAACACTTGGGATGCAATCACAGATGTAAGGTTAATTTTAAAATAGGTCTAATGGAAATTCGGCAGACAGAACTCATCTGGTTCAAAACAGGACCCAATGGCAAGTGTCTGTGAACAGCATAATGAAACTTTCAATTCCACAAAACATGAGAAATTTCATGATTAGCCGAGTGACTATTAGAAAAATTCTGCTCCATAAATGGATTGCTATTCACTGGTGAGACACAACAAACATCACGAGAACTTCTAATGCATTATTATATTCTACAAAACCCTATGTTGGCGAAACAGTATCACAATCTTGTTCCCTCACGCATGCCAGGTTTCTACACATTTTAACTCTCTATCAGCAATAGTTACTCCTTACTTTATGGATCGACCTCTTACAGAAGCCACAGACTCTGAACAGCTCCAATATCTCCAGTGCATGTGGTATGGAAGAGCAAACACACTGAAACTGCACTGGAGTCAAAATAAAAAGTTGTGTTTATAAAGAAAGTTAGCTGATGCCAAAAATTCAGATATGGATATAAATAATTCTGATAACAATGATAATGGGTATGCAGTTTGTAATGACAACATCAATGTTTCAAATCCACACACAAGACAGAGTGCTGACAAAAAAACTGATTATGTTTCAATAACAGTGATAATGCACTGGTGAGGATGTAAATAAAACCATTCTTGGACATTGCTCTACACTCAGAACCTTACAACCTTCAGGCATGGGTACATACCACAGATTGGCAGAAGAACCCCTCATTTTGGAGGGACAGAGTGCGGTGTGGCTACACAAAGACTACTGGACCTCTACTTGTTGGAACAATGAACTGTTATACTAGCACACAAGGACTTAAAACATAAAGGATATTGAGCAGTGTGTAGTAAGTGAGTACACTGTGTAAATGCCCTTAGGAAGGGTACTAGTAATTTGTCATTTGTGACGAAATCTTGCACATGCACATCTGTCAATTTTCTAGCAAGGATTGTCTCCTGGTGTGTGGACAGTATCAGCTTTTCATAGATGTGTTAATGGGAACAAGTGGGATGGCTGACCATGTAGCCAGTCTTCGTAAGTTGAAACAGGCCTGGCACTGCTGCCTCATATTACCTCAATGCACATAAATGGAATGAACAACATTTGTCCTTACCTTGGAGAGGTTCCAACGTATCCATAAAGTCCTCAAGATTTGGCTGGAGTTGAACAAGGGTGGGCTGAATGAAGTCAGCAATACCACCAGCATTACGAGCTGCAAAAATATGACAAGTTTCCGTTATCCCTTACACTCAGTTCTTTCTTGTGATTGTGAGAATCAACGATGTTTGGCACTGCTAACCACATACACTGCCCTCAACACTGTATAACCTATGCACTTGAAACAGTGTCAACAATCAACTCAAAATAAATAAATATGTAGGTTCAATCTCATTCATGTAAGTTTATACCTTACCAACTACACTACAAATAGGATAAGATGTAAGGTGCAGGTGTGCAACAGCATCTTCAAATAATGACAGCAGACCAGTGAAGATCAGTTAAGCTGGTGGCAGTGGCGGTGGTGGTGGTGGTGGTGGTAGTAATGACTTTGTATCCTGATGCACAGATTATAACTGGAAGTGTACACTTCCCCAAGTTCAGACTACAGTCATGTGCTGCACACCGATGTTCTGGTCAATGACAGACTGCATATACAACGGTGGTCCCATAAAATTATAATATTATAATATAATATTATAATACCATTGTGTTGCCTACAGTATTCAGTACAGTAACATGCCATACAGGTTTGTAGCCTAGGAGTAATAGGCTATACCATATAGCCTAGGTGTGTTGTAGGCTATACTATCTAGGTTTGTGTAAGTACAGTCTGTCATTTGCACAATAACAAAATCGCCTAACGACGCATTTCTCAGAATGCATCCCAGTTATTAAGTGATGCACAACTGTAAATCTGCATCATCTCTCTTTCTGCCTGCCTGCCTGCATGTTTCTTTCACTTCCAAAACTACACACCGATTGGGATAGACAATAGTGAAACAAATATGATCCACAGGTAATGCTATTGCCAAAACAGATTATTTGCCTATGTTGACATATGCTAACCAAATTACAATAAATCCACATTGGAATAAATGTTTAAATCATGTATTTAATGGCAAGGATGAATTCTTAATTTTATACATAACTAGTCCTGTGCCTGGAACTTGCCTCAGTTAGCAATGATTCACTTTTCGTATATATCACCATAACCACTCTGCAACTGTCAAAGAAATTAAATAAAACACACACACACACACACACACACACACAGTTCTACTGTGTCCATTGACATGGACCACGTCCATGTCAACACGACAGAACCATACTTGTAATTTTAGCCAAGCACTGTACAAGGCTCCCTGATGATGGATCCTCTGTGATCCGAAACATTTTGGAGCACTTTTAAATATTTTATAATTTTAATTGTATCTACAAATTATATACTAGTGCATTAGTTGGATAATAAAGTGTTTAATTATACAGTACATTCATTACTGAAGCACCTGAAACTTGTAAAGTAATATTTGATGAGAACTTTTAGTACCTTGCATGGCAAGAAGAGTCTTCTGAAGATGAAAGAAGTTAAAAAATACATAAATGGTTGTAATCATATGTAATAACTGACCATATAAAGTGAAATGTTAATTTTAAAAATACAGTGCTATAAACTGAAAAGGAAATCTCCGGTTTCAAATACTGAATTTTGCAATATATATATATATATATATATCTCAACAGACAAGATCTAAATGCTCTCCAAGAGGACAAAATAAGCCATACCTAAGCCTAAAGTATGAACATGAAGATGATCACTGCAAAACACAATATACTCTGAAGTCTATAAGGGCCCCTATAACAGACCTTCACCAAATGCACATTTACCCACCCTTACCAAAGTGTATTTTAGAAATATTTCCAAAATGTCTCCACATGCTCTATAGTGGCCACAAGACATGCATGCGCTTTCAGACACACACACACACACACACACACACACACACACACAAACTGACAACATGGTTCTTAAAGTAAAGCAGTGCAAGCAACATACTTATTTCACGTTGATCAGGAAAGGCATATGGTTGATTGGCTGAGATAGTAGAAAATAGTGTGTCTGACATGAACTCCATGTAGTCTTCATCCACCATCATTGAGCCCATTGAATGAACACTGTCATTGCTGTGTGGCTGCCAGTCGAACACGTCAGTTATCTGCAGCAAAATACCAATATCACATGCACTATGTATGCCCCCTTTATTACCATCATAGTACCTACCCTTCCAAGTTTTCCTAAGTTGCCTCTTCATTTAAAATGATATTTAATTATTTTACTTTCCGTGGTAAGGCCCAAACCCCATTCTTTGAGTGAGATTACCTTTTCAACTTACTAATTATCTGTTTATCATATGATGGTACCATCAACATACACAGCTGCTACCACATATTACAGTACAAAGGTGCTTACTGCCTGCTGGGATGCACGGCATTGTAATCTGATGACTACCTACCACAGTTTTCGGACAACCTATTTCCTCCAACATCCCTACCCTGAAGGTTAAGTCCATAGTTCCTTCACAACCCTGGTAACTACCTACCAGATTACATAGCATCACAACCTAAAGAACAGATTACATTGTGAAAAACCCTCAAGTTATCACGTTACAGCCTCAAATCTTTCCTCAAAATGCAGTGTTCAACATTCATGCTTTACAATTATGAGGCCTGGGTACGAATACCAATCAACAGACCAACTATTCAGACAGATGTTCGGTTACAGTTTACCTGAAAGTAAAAATTCTGGGATAATGCTTTAAAAATGACAGGTATGTTCAAATGCATCAGTTAGAACCATCCTGTCAGTCAACATTATATAAGCTAGACACAACATGTCACACAGTAAATAAATGAATAAAAAGCCAGTTACACAGGATGCCCAAAAATTATTTCAAGTATATAGCCTCACACAATGTGTCCAAGAGGTACGTGATGAGGCACCAGTCTTTCAGCAAGGTAAATGCTTACATACTTTGTGTGTGTATTTTAGAGGTATAAACCAATATCATCACTTATCATAACACAACCCTATGCCCAATAAAAAGGACTGTGAAGCCACAGTAAACATCGTATACTTTAGTCACATCCCCTCAAAGAGCATCTGCTGCATAACATCGACTACTCAACAGCTGTATATCCATTTCCCACTCAATTCTATCATTACAAAGGTCCTATCTGCAGTAGAAAATCAAGTCAAATGACCGAAACAATCAATCTGCCTTACAATATTCACAGCAACACAACAGAAGATTCTTCCATTCCTACTAACATAGCAGGGTTAGGTCCAACATTATTTCATGAATGAAGTTACAGTAAGCATACCAATTAAAACTATGCACTTTTATGTTAACCTAAATTTTGTAGCTCAGTACAGTGCATGAACAGACGCAGGCCTATTCTCGATTTCTCTGTGTGTCATGTTCAGCTTCTGGAACACAGACTCACGATGGCGTTGGTTGTACCACTCATACTGCCGTCTACTTTATCTGCCCTTCCTTCAACCCTACTCGAACCTTCCTTCTGACTCATCTGCCCGGAAACTTCAGATTCTGTGATGGTCTCTCCACAGAGATACATTTAAATTTTAGTATGGTGCTGTGTCCAAATTCCCTTTAGGACTATCCAAAGGAGACATGACAGAACCCCTACTTCAGTGTCATGGGGTTCAGTTACATTACTTTGTTTTTTGAGTATTTCTTTCTTCTAACACAACAGTGATCAGATCTGTTTTGGTTGTGATAAGGGAGAGAGATAAATGTTCTTGTTATCATTATTTTTCAGCTATAACTGTATTATGTATTGATAAATATGCTATTTATAAATCCTCACAATGTGTTTGTGCTCCTGTACCACCAAGGAGCTTCCACATGTTTGTATAACAAATAATACAGGTAAAAGAGGGTGGTGCATCTGCATTTGCGAGTAACTGGCACTCGGTCCCAGTAACTGTTATATGATGATATATGGACACAATTCTGTTTGTAAATCAGGGTACAGTGAGCCCTTGCTTGATGCTGGGTTACATTTATGCAAATACCAATATTATTCAAACAACGCAGAATGGAAAAGGTGTCTCCCACAACGATTATCTGAAATAACTGACATTCCAGCTGCTGAAGATCATGCCAGCTGCTAGTGAAAAAAAATGTTAATCTGGGCCTAGGCAATGTTCACTGAATCTTTGGTCACAAAATTTGCCAAAGAAAAAGTGGAACACTGTTCAAAGAAACATTACGCAATGACAGTCCGTATTTCAGTTTTGCTCTCAGGCCAATGTGCTAAGCTACCAAGCACATCCTCCAATGTGATGGCACTGAAAAGAAAACCAAGAGAAGAAGAGTAGGGTACAGTAGGATGGGAGGGACCTGCAGTGATCCTTGCACCTCGGCCATTTCCGACTTTTTTGTGCAACCCTTTGCCTAAGCATACAGCAGCCCTGCATTTTCAACAAAGTGCAGTACCCTGCTGACAGAGACGTCAGTAAATTATCTGATTTTAAGAACCGATGGCCCAGGTGGCTAAAACTGCCTGTGCCTCATAGGCACAAAAAACATGTCAGGCCACTTCAGATGCCTGTTGGCATACATCACACCAGGGACTATCTACCAATCCCAGTTTAAATAGTTGTCCTTTTAAATGACAGTGTCCTGTTAGCAGTCCTGTCATTATTCTTAGCTGGTTCCTGCTCAAGCTGAGCAATTCCCTAGTTATTTTAGCAGATGATCTTTTAACCTGCCTCCCTCCATGAATGGACTGCCAATACTCCTTGTCTTTCCTGCTTGTCCAGCCCCTGATCACTCCCCTGGCAATCTTTGTAGATATGCCAAGGGCAAGGGCAGGTCTTGTAAGTGGGAGTGAGGAGCCTGAGAGACACACATTCAGTATTTGGCCAAAGACAAAGCACTGTTCATAACACAATAATGTACATGAAGATAAATGTGCATAGATTCCTGGGTAAAACACAGGAAATACACAGACATGAAAACATATTGCTGTAAAAATCATGAACCTATTGGTTGGACTGAATTAAAGATGCACCAAACACCATGGACAATAATGGGGAAGAAAATGCAATTTCAGAAAAGGTATGGGATATCAGGACCTCTTAAATGGCACTCTCAATGTGTCAATCCACAAACACTGCAACTACTTGCAGAATGTAAGAGAAGATGGTACATTCTTAACATATTAATTTTCAGTACATGTTCATATGCGACTACTATATGGCATCTAGTTCTCTTCCTTAAAAAAAACCTACAGTGTGATATGAGTCTGGGATATTAAGTCAGATAAAGTAAAAGATAGTTAAGCAGCTCTACTCAAACACATCTAGAGACTCATTTATACCATTAGTTAAAATGTTTTAGTGTTATGACTGTTTTGCTGTTGGAAGAATTCAAAACTTTTTCCTGGTGGTGATTTCATGGTGCTGTGTATACAATGACAACAAAAGACCACTATACTTCCATCAGACACAAGACATATTGTTCAAATATGTGACTAAATCATAGTTGTGTTCGATAGAATAATATTGGTGTATCACTGTTACAAATTTGTTCACTCCATGGCTGATAATGGGTAAATTATCTGCAGTGTGACTTACCAATATAATAGCTCATACTAACTGGGTTCTCTTTTAAGTGCTGGAGAAGCTGACAGCAGGCTCTTCCGAACAATGTAACTTATTAGGCTCCAATGTACACACACTATACTTTCATTATTGCATACAAAAGAGGAAATTATAAAAATATATACAGTATTTTCAACATATTATGCACATACACATACACTGTATCCACTACTGTATTGTATTCTGTTTCATAAATACTACTTTTCAAAGTTTTGTTACATGCCAGTGTTTCACAAACTTTTTTACTCGCAGACCCCTTCTGGCCTCAAAACGTGACTATGGATCCTCGCATCCTTGCTCATGTACATATAGAGTGTATGGATAGTATGTATCCAAAATTAATAATTTATACCTCAGAACTGATTTTAGATAGATACTCGCTCACTTGTGGGTACAGGAAGTTTTTTTAGACATTTTAATGGTCATATGAAATAAATATATCACCAATTAAAGATGTTCCATGATTATTTTTAACAAAATATTATTCCTTTCATTAAAAAATAAGTAAACTTTAAAGTACTCATTACAAAAATGTATCCATGGAACCCTCCACAGAGCATACTTTGGGAACCACTGCTATATGCTATCATTAAATTAAAAAAATTATAAAATTGTTACGTTTTTGTTATTTTAGATTTCAGTACTCTGAGGTGGCCTCAGACGAGGTTCCCTGAACTACAAGGGATCCCACTGTCTGCACTTTTTTTCTCCTGCTCATTAATATCTAGAATTGTCATATAACAGCCATGAAATACACACCATGTCACTGCCATCTCTGGGTGACCAGCCCATGTTCTTGTTGCGATAAAACATTCGCCATTTCTTGTACTCTGCAGTAACTGCTGCCAGTTTACGCTTCCAGTATTTTCCTTCCAATACCACTGCCTGCAAATATCACACAACCATACACACATATAACATTACAGCAAATAATATCACTTGTGTCAAATTATTGTCATTACTTTAATTGACTTGAACTCTTGAAACACAACTGACAATGTCTGGCACTTCATACTATTTCCTTGTCTACATACATACATGAACATAATCAAGCAATGGTCAAGGGTACAGTCAATTTTTGTAAATATTCCTTGTTTAGAAGACTCTACATTCCTGCATAACACCAATCAAAATCACTTTCCACCTCTCTGTACACATGTAACAACTCAAGAAACACTGAAATCTGATAATGGAGAATTAAAAAAAAAAAGACCTCTGAAGCCATTTCAGCTGAATTGAACTCAGGCAATTCTAACGACTTTTTCATAAGGAAGCCATATATGAACAAGTCTCTCTGGACATACTGAGATTGGGTGTAGCACAAGTGCTGGAACTGTGCCTTTAATTATCTGCCAACAAATCCGTGCCTCGCCACACTGAAATTCAGCTGTACAGTAATTTCTAAAAACCATTCCAGTACACTGGGTAGGACATGATGGGCCTAATTCCATGGCCCCACTTTTGGACTTCTTCCTTTGGCATTAAGTGATGGACAAAGTTTACAACACATACATACCACAAATTTATGCCATATGCAGGTGACTGGATGAATCATGCCTACCCAGTGCAAAGTGCACTATCAGAAACATTATACCTGAAGGTACAAAAAACACATTAAAAGTATAAGTTTACCTTCAGCTAAATGGTTGACATTCAGTTTTGTAATAAGGAAAGAGCTCAACTGGCAGAATGATGAGGCCAGAAGAGAGGAATGGAGGTTTGATTTGCAGCACAGGGAATTGAGTTTCATCTTCTCCAGGTCGGAACTGGGGTTCACACTACCCTCCACTCAACAGGTATCTGGGATCTCCTTCCTGGGAGTGAGGTATCTGGGGTATACATCCACTGATGAGGATAAGAATGTGTAAAGCTATGCCTGCACTCTGCCATAGTATGTCTTTATACTTCATAGTACCATACTTTATTAAGCTTGAGGATAATTTTACTCTGTACCTTAAAGATAAATCGGGAACAATATGTATCTCCCTGCTATATGGCAAAGAGTAAAAACGATTAAGATCCTGGTTACATAAGTTCACCCATCATCAAGAAATGATCATCCAGCTTTGGAATTGGGACAGGAATTAAAAACCATTTACTACAAAGTTTCTGAACAGAACTTAATCTTTTGGTCCTATTGCAAAGGTATCTAGCTCTAGAGGATGTGAATTTTAGTAACATTTTTGTTGTTTCGTTTTATATGTGTCAGGAGCTTACCAAATAACCAAATTTTATTAAAACTATGTTAATATCTGTGGAATCTGTGTGACTAAATCTGAATTTTCTAGGAACCCCTAGAAGGACACCTTCAACATTTATGCACACCTCTGAAAAACGAGTTTTCATTACTGGCGATTTACACCGAACGTGAAACAAGCGCCGATTATACGTAAGGATGGGGAGAAAAACAAAATATGAAGCTACACGTCGGCAGAATTATATTTACGAATTTTATTACAAACGAAAATGTGCTCGCGGACCCCTTAAACTCGCCTAAAAAGCCCTCATGGACCTACTATTCCTTCCGTTTTACGAACTGGCGCATCAATCGTACTATCACTATAAGCTGCAGAAAATTATGAAGAAGAGAGCTGGGGTGTGGTCACCAATAGCGTAACGAAGGAAAATCAGCTTCAGTCGAAATTGGGGGCACAGGAAAGCAACCCATACGAGCACGCACGCACACAATCACACACACACACA
>Ga0123353_10010676_pt1 | contig 12838 bp, 3 predicted proteins | sample TergutLab28metaG_3_FD_92763 | JGI IMG/M metagenome (GOLD analysis project Ga0123353, IMG submission 92763) | Labiotermes labralis P3 segment gut microbial communities from Petit-Saut dam, French Guiana - Lab288 P3 | ecosystem: Host-associated > Arthropoda: Insects > Digestive system > Gut ...
TGGCGACAGCTGCTTTCTAATATGTGGGTTCAAAACGATGATATTACCACCATTGCAACTTTTGAAGAGCGCGTGAATAAACTTACTTCCAAAGATATTGCGCACTTTTTGCAACAATATTTTGATGTGGAGCATTATGTGAGGGTGAATATTTATCCGGAAAGATAGTTTAGGAAAGCTACGGTTTAAGTTTCTCATATTCATTCACTCGTAGAGTGCAAACATAACTAAGGGGCTGCCTTAAAAACTATGGCATCCCCTTTCCGTTTTTTTTTCATTTTTCGGAACTTTTTTTTTTATTTTATCTAAAATAGTGTATTTTTGCAGGCAACAAAAAAAAACGTACCAAAAAACGGAAATTATGCATAATTCTGTTCCTAAATTCGTGTCTGCCCTTCCCCCCCCCCTCATACCTCATACCCCATACCCCTTCTCCCGCATTTTACATTCCAAAAATATTAATTTAATACAAAAAACAATGAAAGAAAATTACAATTTTCCCCCTCGTGCGCCCCGCGCCATTTTGTGCATCTTCACCCTGCTTGCACTTCTGTTCCTTGCACCACTTACAGCAACGGCACAGCAACTTGTTATTGTCCCCGAAGGGAACCCGCAACCTCAGCGATGGCAACCCGCAACATTTAAGTTTACTATTTATAACGTAAGCGTAACTACGGATCATTTTTATATATCTGCTAATGAGTTTACCATTACTCCCACCCCCGGATATGCCATCTCTACCGACGGAACACCTCCAAAAATAACAGATATGGGTCCAAAAACAATTCCAACGACCGCTTTTGAAGATATCCTTATAGGAGACTCACTAGTCTTTGAAATTCTTGTAACCCCCACCTGCTTGGCACCTCAAAGCGGAGGTTTCCTAACATATACATACCGCTACTTTAATTTTGGCACTACTGGTGATAGATGGCTTACCGCTACTAATATGACAGCTCCTATTTCTGTTACTGAATACAACTTCCTAATTGATGTGCCGAAGGATACGATAATGGATAAGGTAAGTGGCAAAATACATGAACGTATATGGGAGCTTTATTCAACCGCTCCAAATACAACAGCCACCAATTTGCGGATTACTCATATCTGCGACGGTAGTCCGGCAAATTTTGAGATTCTCGAAGCATGGGTAGTTGACGCTGACGGAAACGAACTTTTTATGATGACGGAAAAGCATTTTATTAAAGAGACAGGAAAATATACCTATTATTTTGATGAGGAGGTGTTTGCAGAATATGGCAATGGAGATGAGTTCTTTGATACGCACGAAAGAGTTTATATTAAAGAAAAGTATCTTGTTAAAACATGCGTACCCTCACTATCTACTTACGGTATTGAATATGGAGACGGTATAACATGGTGTAGTTCACCCAATTACGGAGTGGTAAGCACGCGGGTAGTGGATCCGGGTCCCCTTCCAACACTTAGTGTAGTAAGTAGTGTTTTTCCACATGAGAAAGTAGAGGGTACTAATACTGCAGAAGCATCTGCCATAGTTAGTTTCTTCAGTCGTGATCTTAACCCCAAAAATATTCTGAGAAATATATATTTTACAACAACTTATAATTTGAACAGACTGTATGTTGGTCAGCCCAAAGATGCTTATTTTGTAACTTCAGCAGGAGAACCGATAGATGTACCCGGTTTGGTGCCTTCCGGATCAGGAACATCTTTCGTATATAATCTCATTGATCCTGATGATGTGCGCTGGAGAGATAATCTCGGTTTGATTTGTGATGATGAGGATGGACTATTTAATGACTTACCTTACAATAGAACTGTTTATATAAAGTTTGAATACACGATTGATTTTGATAAACATGATCCCACCAATATATGTCCTGACCGTCTGTTTTACGATAGACCAAGATGTTATATTTATTATCGTGATAACTGTAACGTTCTACAGAATTCGACTGATTTTAATGTTCATACCGCAGTGTTGGGGTATCAAAAACCCGTAAACGCCGTGTTGAGTAATCCTAACGTATATCCGGCTAAAGACCCCAAAGAAGCAGACGGTGATGATCCGGGAGAGCCAGGAAGAGACGGGACAAGAACAACGCTCACATTTACTCAACCCACCTTAGCAAATACAGCAGGGTACCCTTTGAAAGCTACATCCCCCAGCAATCCGCCCACTGCTCCAGAATATGAACACTATATCATCGTTTCTCTTCCGCTGGGGTTTGAATATGACCCCATCATTCTCATCAATAACACTCCTCCTTTCGATCCCCCATTTTTTACAGCAATTACTATAGACAATACCGTTGATCTTCCATTTAGGCCAACACCGGATGACGTAAAAATATTACCAACATTAGATGAAAAAGGACGCCAGCAGATAGAGATTCGCAGCAGGATTAATGTTCAGCCCGCAACCTCTACGATGGCGTACAGTATCCCTATGATTGCTACTACTGAACTTAGCAATAGTTTGGATAAAAATTTCAAAGTAGCTCATGAATGGACGTTCTTAGATGATGAGGACCGTTATAGATATGCCTGCTATGAAGTGCTTTTAAATTATCAATATACCGAATCCACAGGTTGTTTGTCGTTCGACAACTTTGATGTGGTACGTCAAACTTTTGGATGGACAGATTATCTGAAAGGTACCAGAATTACCAAAAAAGATATTTTTGAGGATGGAATGTATCCGAAGGTGAAGCTTGATGTGGCAGGTCCTTACGATAATATTAAAGCGCACGGCGAATTTAAACTGAACTGTGACTTGTGCGACAGTGATCCGGGAGATGTAATAGTACCGGATTGCGAACAATATAAGATGCGCTGGATGGTTGAATTAGAGCACAAACTACCCTCTCCTACTTTGAACACTACCGCAGGTGCTTTGGAAGACGGCACATTATTTATTTTCCCCAATCCAGCCCATGCAGCAGAAGTAAAAGTGGTGAATAGAAGCAAAGATCCCAAATATGGACCAATTAAAGACACCTTCATCCTTACTGCAGATGACATAATGAAATGGCGAAGATCTGCCGGTAAAATGGAGAATGGTATAACAGATGCTTTCATCCAAGTATTCGCTGTAGATATTACACCCTATACTTTTCAATATGGAAAAACTGATGATGCCGGAAACTCTACCCAGATACTACAGGTTGAGGATAGCGTTGTGGTAACCTTTTTCATGCAAACTACGCAAAATATGCCGGTAACCCATTCCTTAATATACGATTTTACCATGCGTACCTATTTGGCTTGGAGTGATAAAAATACCGATCCCCCTCGCCCTCCTCACGATCCTCCTACAACAAATTCTCCTTATTCGGATACGATTGCCTATATGAAAAACTTTTGGGTAATAGATTATGCGGTAAGAAGTAGAATAAGACATAATAGAGATTATAATGAAAACAGGAATGAAACAATAACATCTTCTACACAGACACAACAAATGTCGAGTGATTTTATTTTCCCCCACGAATATCGTCCCCACCAATATGGTTTCAATTATGAATATATTTTTAATCAATTATGGTTTATTGCAAGCGCCAGCACCACAGAAATAAACCATACTATGCTGGCGGGTTCCTCCTATGAGAATGGTACTTACGGTAATAATCATCCGGTATCAGGTACTTCATTAACCCTTACCCCCAACGAGGAATATACTAATAACACCTATTGGGTGTCGCACGAAGATGGTAAAACTAAAGTTAAGATTTATAAAGAGTTGCAAGCAAACACATCGCGCAATAATCAGTATCATATACAGTGGCATATTAACGGTTATCCTTATTGTGCAGATCCTGCCCCCACCTATACGGCAACGGCAACCTATTTTTACTATCCTTCCTCCGAAATAGTAAGTGATTCCACCATAGTAGGTGATAAAATTGTGCGTACTTATATGCTTAATGATAAACCATTTACAGATTCATACCCAATAGCCAACGTTCAATGGGAGGATTGGTCACTAAATGGTAATGTTTTTAATACTAGAAATAAATACACTACTACTTTAACTCCTATTAATGCGGAGGAAAATTTCGATATTATTGATCAAACAGCTACACTTAAGTTTAGATTAACCAATACCAGTGCATGGTCTCCACAAAACACTACGGCTGGGACGATTGCGGGTGGTACTGATAGAACATTGCCTTTTAGTTGGCTGATGGTTACCATACCGGATCATGTTAAACCAAACACTATATCTTTAACGGATGGAGTTAATACATGGAGTCCCTTTATGAAATGTGAACTCTCCGATAATAAATACTGGATAAATATGTGTCACGGACAAGACGATCCGGATTTAGCAAAAATGACACTTCCCGGTCCTACAAATACCAAAGATTTCTGGATTACAATGGAATCTGACTGTGAAAACTATCAAATTGATTTAGAGTTTGGTCAAAGCAGGCTATCCTGGCCGAGCTATCCTTCTTTGAATCAATATCCCGATAAGGATCCTGATAACGGCATCTCTCGACCTTGTCCCAACACCTCCAAACTAACTCTTTACGCTCAGCCTCCTGTAAGCGATCTTCGCTTTGTAACATACGATGCTCCTTTTACTACAGAGAGCGGGTCGCACAAAACTTATCAATTTTGTAAAGAACATCGTTTTGGCGCCACTTTTTTTAATCCGGAAAAAACACCACTTTTCAAACAGAAGTTAGAATTAGAGTTGGGTAAAGGATTGGAATTGAGTGACGTTGTGCTATGGTGGGGTAGTGACAGTTTGGTAGAAAAAATTGGAACTGGTCCCGGCGATTACACTGTTGTTGACCCTGGTTCGCACACGGACCGTACTGCGACTATTACCGTTGTAAATGATGAAATTATCCTTGAACCCTACCAAGGATACAGAACCTACGACACACTAAGTGTAACCTTCAATTTGAAACCTGTTTGTGATTTCAACAGCGGTTATATAGTATATATGAATTCTTATGCCACTACACTTTGCGGCGATTTTTTGCAAGAGGTTAAACATACCGTTCCTATCAAAATAACCGGTGTAGATCCGTTGGCAGGATATATTGTTAAAGATTTTGATATTACCAGTAATAAAGGTGTAGAGCAAGCATTAGATTTGCTCAATCAAGAAGATGCAGAGGGAGCTTTTGTTTTGCTTACTGCCGGCATACAAATGGAAACTGTGCAAGCGCTCGGTAGTGACTATATAGCGGTTGTTATTCCATCCAATATGACTTTTACCCCACTTGACACAATTTATACAAATAACATACTAGAAGAAGGGATACCGAAAACGGTTATAGATACTCTTAAGTGGCGAGTTGAGCCGTATGCTGGTGGACAGTTTTTATGGAAAGCAGTTCTTCCCAATTTAGAGAATTATCCGGATATTAAAATTATGGCATGGGCTGAGCTTCGACCCACAAGTCCGTGGCTTTGGTCGTGCGAGCCTGCTAATGTAACCTTGTTTACCGGCTCTCAACAAGAAATGGACTGTTTTGATGATGATGGTAACCCTGTAAAATGTAATATTAACATTACCCACGAAAACCAACAAACGAAACCGATTGAGATACATAAAAACGTTATTAAATTCAAATCTGCGCACGCAGAGGGCATTGTTCATTCAAACACCGAAGAGGAAGTTACAATTTCAGGAGTTTTAAGTATTCCCGACGTAGCTAATGTAAAAGATTTGGTGATAGATGTTTATAACAGAGGTACGGATACCTACATTACCTCTTTCACTATTCCTGCAATAGAAACCACCATCCCTGATGCAGAATGGCCCTTTGAATTTGATCCTATTATAGTTCCTGCGTTAGATATGTGTTGGCTTCAATTGAAAATAAGAAAAACGAATGAACAAAATCAGTACCTTTGTGATGAAGATACAATTCGTATCCCCACTCCTAATTTTGAATTTGTAAATGAGACATTTACTATTTGTGTGGATACTTATGAAGAGATAGCACTTAGAGAGGTTATTGATGGCTATACTTATGTATGGGGTCATAGTGATAATATTATTGTGCGTAACACAGTAGGTGATACTCTTACAGTAAACTATGGTATTGCCGGCACTTTTGACTTGGGCGTAGAAGTAGTTCGTGGCGCGTGTGCTTATTTAACACATATAGAAATTATAGTTAGAGGAAAGGATATCCCGGACTTTACCGAGCAAAATATTCGAACAAATTTATGTATTGGTGATGTGGTTAATTTACCTGATCTTGATGATAATGGAATTGAGGGACATTGGGAACATCCGAGAGGCACTACGGTAACGGCAATCAACACAACCGCCGCAGGAGGTCCCCACACATATACCTTTATCCCTGATGCGGGTCAATGCGCAGACACTCTAAGAATTTCGGTAACGATTAATCCTGACAACACAGCAACTTCCACAAATGCCAACAGAACGCTTTGTATCGGCTCAGCGCTGGATCTCACTCCGGGCGGCAATATTATCTTCGACATTAATAATACAGCACTTATTCCTAGCCCCGCGCCTTTAAATAATTTTGGTTTACCGGCAGGCGTTACTGCAACAGTTATCTATAATACCCGTAGGATTTCCATTAGCGGAACGCCAACAGAAAGCGGCATTTTCAACTACAGCATCCCATTAACCGGCGGCTGCGGAACAGTAGCTGCAACGGGAACGATAATAGTTAATCCGTATAACTCAGCCGGAGATCCTTCAACAACAACCGTGTGTACGAACTTACCGGTAACCATTAAGATTCCAACTACCGGCGCTACCGGAATTGGCACCCCCGATATTACAGGTGGTTTTGATATCGCGCTCGCGCCGACCGTAGAATTTAACGCTGATACCATTTACATTGCCGTTACCCCAACAACCGGCAGCATTGTCTATTCCATTCCATTAACAGGTGGTTGCGGAACGATAAGTGCGCAGGGAACCATAACGATTGTTGAAACAGGTGCAACAACTTGGATAAGAGATACTGTTTTGTGTTTGAATGTACCTATTGCCACGCCCATTACTCTTCATAATACTACTGCCTTAAGAACAATATCAAGTGGCCAAGGTTCCTTGCCTCCGGGCGTTACCGCAGCGATAACCGACGATCATCTTGTTATTAGCGGCAGACCAACTACAGCGGGTACATATAGTTACTCTCTTGTTTTAGCCGGTAACTGCGGAGGAGCAACTGCCACCGGAGAAATTATCGTAAACCCAACCCCAACGGTTGACACAATTGGCAATCAGGCTTTATGTAACGGTGCGCCAACAACCGGAATAACTTTCTCGAGCACCCCTGCCAACGGTGAAACTTATAACTGGGTAATGTCTCATGCTATCGGTTACGCTACAACAAGCGGAGTAGGCAATATTCCTTCGTTCGCGGCGGTAAATACGGGAACTTCACCCATAACCTCTACCATTACCGTAACGCCAAAAATTGGCAACTGTGAAGGAACCGCGAGAACCTTTACCATTACGGTTTACCCAACACCGGCGGTAACCAACCCGGGAACCCAAACTATCTGTAACGGCGTAATGACATCTGCAATAAATTTCTCAGGCACCCCAACCGGTGTAACTTATGCATGGGTAAACACCAACCCTGCCATTGGGCTCGCTGCAGATGGAAACGGAGGTATTCCTGCCTTCTCGGCGACCAACACCTCGAATGCGCCAATAAGTGGTGAAATTACAGTAACTCCATCGGCTAACGGTTGTGTGGGAACACCGGCAACCTTTACCATAACAATTAACCCAACGCCAATAGTTGATTCAATTGGCAACCAGGCGCTATGTACCGGTACGTCAACAGCTGCCATAAATTTCACAGGCAACATGGCAAGCGGAGTAACCTATAACTGGACAAACAGCCATCCTGCCATCGGGCTCGCTACACCCGGAAGCGGAGATATTGCTTCGTTCCCGACAACTAACACTACAGCTGCGCCGGTAGTTGCTACAATTAGAGTAACTCCAACAGCTAACGCTTGTACGGGAACATCGCGAGAGTTTACCATTATGGTTAATCCAACCCCAACGGTTGACACCATTGGCAACCAAACTGTATGTAACGGCGCGCCAACAACTGCAATAAATTTCTCAGGCAACATTACGAATCCTGATAGTATAACTTACACCTGGACAAATAGTGCGCCTACTATCGGATTGGCTGCAGGCGGAACAGGCAGTATCGACGCATTCACAGCAGTAAATACAGGAACTGAACCCATAACGGCTACCATTAGAGTAACGCCTACGTATGGCGCCCTGGAGTGTGCAGGAGCATGGCGAGAGTTTACCATTACGGTAAATCCATCACCAAAAGTTGACACAATTGGCAATCAGACTGTATGCCACAATACGACAACAACTGCCGTAGAGTTCGAAGGCAACGTTGCCGGCGGAACTTATCGTTGGGCAAACAGTAATCCTGCCATCGGTCTCGGTGCAACCGGAGTAACCAATTCTATCCCCGCATTCACGGCACTCAACAGCACAACTGCTGCAATAAGCGGTACCATTAGAGTAACGCCGTTGTATGGCACCTGTGAAGGAACATGGCGAGAGTTTACCATAACGGTAAATCCAATGCCAACAGTAGCGGCAATTGGCAATCAGGCTTTATGTGCCGGTGCGTCAACAACTGCAATAACTTTCACAAGCACCACTACTCCTGCTGATAGTGTAACTTATACCTGGACAAATGATGAGCCTACTATCGGATTAGCTGCAAGCGGAACAGGCAATATCGCCGCATTCACAACAGTAAATGCAGGAACTACACCCATAACCGCTACCATTAGAGTAACGCCTAAGTATGGCGCCCTGGCGTGTGCGGGAGAATGGAGAGAGTTTACCATAACGGTTAACCCAACAACACCGGCAATTTTCGCCGCTTACGATACAGTAGTGTGTGGTGGCGCAACGAAGACTTACACGGTTCCGGCAGGTTTTACCAACTACAATTGGCTTGTTCTTGGCGGTACAACAACTGCCGGTGGTAATCCAACCGACAATACCATCACCATTACTTGGGACGGTCCCAGTCCGCATATAGTAACGGTAGGATTTGTCGGCGGATCCTGTTTATCTGCAACAAGTGCAAGGGCTGATATTGAGGTTATCTCGGGCGGCGCTCCCACATTTGCGACTTACAAAGAAATTGTGTGCAATGACGATGAAGAAACCTACACGGTACTTCCGGCAGGTTTAGCGTACACATGGGCAGTAACCGGCGGCACAGTAACCGGTGGCGGCACTTCAACCAACAATACGATTACCGTTCTTTGGGACACCCCCGGAACAGGCACAATAGATGTAGAGGTTACCAGCAGCGATGGACCTTGTTTCTCCGACCCCACAGCAGCGGCAACGGTAACGATAAATTTATGTAAACTCATTGACTGTGGTGATAAAGACGAGTATGAAGATGAATGTGAAATTGGCTACTATACTGCTACTGCCGCCTGGGATATTACGCCGCTTGCAGGCGCAACATTCTCCAGCGTTAAATATCTCATTAACGATGTAGATGTAGGCATCACTACCTTAGCAGGCGTACAATTCCCTGTTGGGACAACTAAGGTTAAAGGCATTGCCTCCTCAGATGCGCTGGGGCTGATAGATACTTGCGATTTTGATGTTGAGATAACAGATTTAGGTTATAAACCCACTTTAAGTACCCCACTTCATTTGGAACCCATCTGCTCGGGTGAAGGAGTGGCATATATACCCACAAGTGCAACCGCAGGAACTGCTTTCGAATGGATGAGGCCGGCAATACAGGGAATCCTACCGGTGGGCGGTACCAGAGGGCCATTGGTTGATGGTGTGATTATTGAATTTTTAGAAAACACTACATCAAACCCGATAACCGTAACGTATCAAATTTTCTTGTCGAAGGATGCCTGCGACAATATGCAAGAGGTAAAAGTTGTTGTTAACCCTCAAAGAACGCCAATTATTGCGATAACAGAGCCTGACGCTGTTTGCGAAGGTGAAAGCATCACATTAACCGCTACCGCTACCAACGGAGGAGACTCTCCAAATTACGAATGGAGCATAAATGGAGATCCTGTTCAAACCGGACCAAGCAATAGATACACCTATTTCCCAACAGATGGCGATGAGGTTACTTGTACTTTAACCACCTCTTTAACATGTGTAACCTCTGCAGAGGCTACCTCTAATACCGTTACGGTAACCATGGTGGAATATCCCACCGCGCCGGAGCTTATTGTAACACTACCTCCCGATACTTTATCCGCATTCACAGGAATGCCCGTAGATTTGAGCAAGGCAGTAGATATAGTTCCCGACTTAACCTATACCTATTATACAAATGCCGATAAAACCGGACGTTTAACCGGAAGTGTAGTTACTTTCAATCCTCCGAAAAACGATTATTATGTAACGGCAAGCAACGGCGGCTGTGAAGGTCCTGCAACTAAAATTATCCTTAAAGACCCATGTCCGCCGGATGCTGAAGACTTTGAGGGCAACCCTTATAATGTAACCTCTCTTGCCGGCTTGTGCTGGACTGCGAACTTGAAATCGCTACTCGACTGCGAAGGAAACGAGATCGCGTTTGCCAAGTCTTACACCTGCACAGGCTGTCCTGATGATTTGGCTGACACTTACGGACGATTGTACGACTGGTATTCTGCGGTAGCAACCGACGTAGAAGATTGTATTTGTCCTGAGGGCTACCGCCTCCCCACCAAGGAAGAGTGGAGCAGATTAGAGAAGTATGCTGCCTCCTCGCTAAGGAGTAACGGCTACTGGATTGACCCTCCGGGTTTCGGCAGCGATGACTTTGGCTTTGATGCCCGTCCGGGAGGATGGTACAACGGCGCAGTAAACAGATTTGAAGACCTGTGGGGCTTTGCCGGCTGGTGGTCGAGCGACGATATCCCCGAAACCACCACCGCCAATTACTCCACTATCTACTACTACTGCGAAAAAATCATGCACGAAATAAAGAGCAAAGGCAACGGCTTAAGTGTTCGATGCGTGTGGATTGGTGAATAACGAAAAACAAATTTATGTAGGGGCGTTGCGTGCAACGCCCCTTTTTTTTTCAGACTTCGTCAATGCGTATCCCAAAATTTTTACAATACCATTTTCCTCAATTCCTCCATACTTTCCCCCACCAACAACCCCAAAGGAACATCAAAAACCGTTCTCGCTCCGCTCTCTCCTTTTAAATACAGTTTGTGCGCCGCCCGAGCGTAGGCAACCATCACCCCGGCAGTAAATTCCGGGTTGCTGTCCAATTGCAGCGAAAACTCCATGCGTTGCCGGTGCATATTCTCTTTTCCTGTGGCTCCGGTGCGGAAAACGAAACCGCCATGCGGCATGCACGTATGTTCGGCGGTAAACTCTTCTTCCGATATAAAATGAACGATAGTATTGTAATCGCAAAAATAATGAGGCATTGTTTTAATGATTTGCTCAATGAAATTTACATCTGTTTGAGGTTCAGCCACTACAAAGCATTCACGAATATGTTTTTCGCGTGAAGTAAGCGTTGGATTGTTGCCCGTTCGCACTTCCGCTATGGCGCAATCAATGGGAATCGTATATTGCACGGCATGTTTTACACCTTTTATGCGGCGTATTGCATCGGAATGTCCTTGGCTGACGCCTTTTCCCCAAAAAGTATAATCGCAACCGTTTGGGATACACGCCATTCCCAAAACACGGAACAAGGAGAATAAACCCGGATCCCAACCGGTAGAGATAATGCTAACTTTTTTTGATTTTTTAGCGCTCTCGTCCACAGCGGCAAAATATTCGGGAATTCGTGCGTGCGTATCAAAACTATCCACACAATTGCACATAGCGGCAAAACGAGGTGCCTGTTCCGGCAAATCGTTGGCGGAACCTCCGCAAAGCATCATTACATCAATGGAATGGAGATGTTTTTCGGCATCATCAACAGAATACACTTTAACTCCGGCAATTACCGGCGTAATTTCATCGGAATTTCTGCGTGTGAAAATAGCTACGAGCTCCATGTCATTATTTTGGCTTATGGCGTATTCTACGCCGCGACCGATGTTGCCGTAACCTACGATGGCTAATCTGATTTTTGACATGCCCGTAGGTTGAAACCTACGGTTAATAGAGTGCTGGCCCTGCGGGACAAATTCGGTCTTTCTCTCTTTCATCTATTAAATGGTTAATGATGTTTTAAATAATTTTGCAAAAATAGAGTTTTTGTGAATGAAAACTATTACTTTGCCGCCAATAAAATAATTCAAAGATTTAAATATCATGAACATCCCCCTCATCGAACTCCTCGGCGCCCTCATCGGCTTGGTTTATATTATTTTAGAATACCGCGCATCGTGGTGGCTTTGGATTGCCGGAATCGTAATGTCGCTGTTTTATATCTATATTTTTGCGAAAGTGAACTGTTACGCTTGGGCGCTGACCTACCTTTATTATCTGGGCGCCAATATTTATGGACTTGTCGTTTGGAAAAGAAATAGCGCCGAAAGTTCGGAGTCCGGAATCTCAAATCTCCCCAAAAAATATTATCCAAAAATTGCAGCGATTATATTTTTACTTACTATCTTTATTTTCTTTATTCTACAAAGATTTACAACTACTGTTATCCCTGTAAGCGAATCATTTACTACGGCATTAAGCGTAGTTGCCATGTGGCTCTTAGCCAAAAAATACCTGCAACACTGGTATATTTGGATGGTGGTAAATGCCATTTATGCCATGGCGAATTGGTGGCTGGGGCTCTATTTCTCGTCAATCCTTTTTGCCGTCTATTTTGTGGTTTCCGTGATGGGGCTTGTGCGGTGGCGCAAACTTGCCGGAGAATAGGTCGTAGCCGTAATATTTACA
>Ga0123353_10010677_pt1 | contig 12838 bp, 10 predicted proteins | sample TergutLab28metaG_3_FD_92763 | JGI IMG/M metagenome (GOLD analysis project Ga0123353, IMG submission 92763) | Labiotermes labralis P3 segment gut microbial communities from Petit-Saut dam, French Guiana - Lab288 P3 | ecosystem: Host-associated > Arthropoda: Insects > Digestive system > Gut ...
ATACGCAGTGCGCTGCTGTGGTCTTTACATCGAAAACGCCCAGATCATTAAAGTACTGCGCCGGTGTTTTTTTATGCCTCGTTTTGCATTCTTCGTGCTCCAGTTTTGTTTCAGATAAATGAACGTGCATATTTACGGACAGCTCTTTCGCGTACTCAGCAAGGGCGATGACGGTTTCTGGATTTGATGTATATTCTGCATGAATGCTCATGTCGATCTTAATCCTTCCAGCTCCTGCATTGTGATATTGATCGAACGTGCTTCCGATTTCACGGTAACTGTCCAGGCTCCTTACGTCCTGTGTTCCGAAATTGACCATCCCTCTTGATAAATTATTCTTCGTACCGGAATCTAAGATCGCACGCGCCATTTCATCACAAAAATAGTACATGTCGGTGGAAGAGATGATGCCGTAACGAATGGATTCGGCCATCGCAAGCATCGTTCCCCAGTAAACGTCACTTGCACGGAGTTTCGTTTCAAAAGGAAAAATTTTTTCGTTAAGCCATTTTTGAAGATTCATATTTTCACCATAACCGCGAAGCAAACTCATAGGTGAATGCGCATGTGCATTAAAAAAGCCGCTCATCATGAGCTTGCCTTTTCCGTCATAATACTCATGGTATGTTTCCTCAGGCATTTCTGTACCAATATAGTCAATTTTTTCATTTTTTATGCCAACATAGCAGTTTTTTTTTGGATTTAGGTTTTGGTCCAAAATCGTAATGTCTTTAAAAAGCATACGTTTCCTCCTGCGTTTTTTGTTCAACCTATGATAACATATATTAGCCAATTTTTCCACTCAATTGCTTTTATTTATCTTTTTCAGGTATAATTTTTATATGCCAGCAAACAATACTAGTACAAAAAATTAAAGATCATTGAAAGGAAGTCAGCTATGAAAGCAACAGGAATAGTCAGAAGAATCGATGACCTCGGCAGAGTTGTAATACCAAAGGAAATTCGGCGAGTTCTACGGATCCGTGAAGGCGATCCTTTAGAAATTTATACGAACAATTCTGGTGAAGTCATTTTGAAGAAATATTCGCCTATTCATGAACTAAGCCAGTTTGCAGGGGAATACGCAGAAACCGCGTCGACTGTATTGGACAGTACAGTCGTCGTTTCAGATACGGACCAGATCATCGCGGTGTCCGGTGGCTTAAAAAAAGATTTTTTGGATAAAAAAATCGATTACGAGCTCGATAAAATTATTCAAAGTAAAAACAAATATCTTAACGGCCAAAAGATCGTCGTTCCGATCGTATCGCAAGGGGATGCAATTGGTTCTATTACAATTCTTCCGAAAGACAACAAACATACTCTCGGGGATGTTGAGCTCACCGCGGCGGAAATTGGAGCGAATTTTTTGGCAAGGCAAATGGAAAATTGATCTATCTGCATTCGCTTTTATTTTTCAAATCCGGCTCAGTACGCCGCTTATGATGCGACGAACTGAGCCATCCGTTCAAGAAATGCAATGGTTTCGTTTAGCTTATCAGGCCCTTTTACTGTATACCTAATAAACGGTTTTACACCTCCGTGTATGAAAACACGCATACCGTAGCTTTCTGATAGTTTAACCAGTACTTGGGCAGTAAGCCCATTTTCCTGAGCAAAAACAAATATGATTTTTCCTGCTTGCTCATGAATTCTCATAATACAAAGGCGCACTGCCAGTGCTCTGATTCTGGAAACCTTTATCAGATTTTCCGTCTCTTTTGGTATTTCGCCATATCGGTCGATCAGTTCATCGACGATCTCTTCTTCTTCTTCTCTACTCGTAACCTGCGCAATCTTTTTATACATCTGAAGTTTTAAAATCTCATCCGAAATGTATCGGTCCGGAATATACGCCGTAACCGGCAGTTCAACGGAACTTTCTTCTTTGTTCGGATTGACAATTTCGCCGCCCAGTGCTCTGACGGCGTCATCCACAAGTTTGCAGTACAGTTCATAACCGATCATCATCATATGACCATGCTGTTCCATGCCGAGGAGGTTTCCCGCACCTCGAATTTCCAGATCCCTCATGGCAACTTTAAATCCCGCGCCAAATTCGGTAAATTCTTTGATCGCGCGCAGACGTTTTTCAGCGGTTTCCGCAAGCGCTTTATCCTTCTGATACATTAGGTATGCAAAAGCTAGCTTATTGGACCGTCCAACACGGCCGCGAAGCTGATACAGCTGCGAAAGCCCAAACCTGTCCGCATCCAAAATGATCATCGTGTTCACATTTGGGATGTCGATACCCGATTCAATGATGGTGGTCGCGACCAACACATTTGAATTTCCATTGATAAAATCCAGCATGATGTCTTCCAGCACTCTTTCGTTCATCTGACCGTGTCCCACTGCCACTTTTGCAAACGGAACAAGCCTCTCGATCTTGTTTGCGATTTTATGAATGCTCATTACGCGGTTGTACACGACGTAAACTTGACCGCCGCGGGCAAGTTCTCTTTCGATTGCTTCCGTTATCAGTTCATCTTCCTGCTCCACCACATACGTCTGAACAGGATATCGTTCCTCTGGGGGTTCTTCGATGAGGCTCATATCACGAATTCCAACAAGGGACATGTGCAGTGTCCTTGGAATCGGCGTCGCCGAAAGTGTCAGTATATCTACATTTTTTTTGAGCCGTTTGATCTTTTCTTTGTGCCGAACCCCAAAACGCTGTTCCTCATCGATGACGAGCAATCCCAGATCTTTAAACTGAACGTCAGACGAGAGTATTCGATGCGTTCCGATGATGACGTCGATCGAGCCATTTTTTATTTTTTTTATGATCTCTGATTGCTGCGCGTTACTTCTGAACCGCGAGAGCATTTCAACCTTAAACGGAAAACGCTCAAAACGTTCTTTTAACGTGTAATAATGCTGATTCGCTAAGATGGTCGTCGGGACAAGGATCACAGCTTGTTTTCCATCCGCAGCACACTTAAAAACAGCTCTGGCCGCTACCTCCGTTTTGCCGAAACCAACATCGCCGCAAAGCAGTCTGTCCATGTTTTCTTCTTTTTCCATGTCATCCTTTATTTCGCTGATGCAGCGCAATTGATCTTCCGTCTCTTGAAACGGAAAACTGTCTTCGAATTCTTTTTGCCAGACTGTATCGGGTGAAAACGCATAACCTTTGCTTAGTTTTCTTTTGGCCAAAAGCTCCAGCAATTCTTTCGCCATATTTGCAATGGCGGCTTTGACTTTTGATTTCGTCTTCTTCCATTCACTGCCGGACAATTTATTGATTTTCGGTGTGGGATGATCTCCAGCCACATATTTTTGTATGATATCCATCTGCTCAACAGGAACATAGAGCAAATCTTCTCCCGCATATTTTATCTTTAAATAATCTTTTTTTATATTTTGAACGGTCAGTTGCTGTATTCCAAGAAATTTTCCGATTCCATGATTTTCATGGACAACGTAATCGCCTTTTTTCATATCGGAAAAGCTTTTTATTGCTTGCCCGCTTACTTTTTTCTTCTTATTTTTTGCTTTACCAAACTTTTGGTTGACAAAAATGTCTCCGTCCCAGATGTAGCAGACTTTTTCCTGGGAAAACTCGATTCCTGACGTCAGACTTCCAATTGCCGTTTTGACATTTTCTTTCAGATCACAGCGATCCAGAAAATCACCGATGTTGTTTGCCCTCTCCTGATTGGCGCAGACAATGGTTACCACATAGCCATCTTTCACGTAGCGTTTCAGTTCGGTTTCCAGCAGATCCAATCTGCCGTTAAATGCCGGCGGCTGTCTACTCTGGATATGATGCGCTGCGTCCACATGGGGAACCCCTTTGATGACCTTTTGAAAAGGTGTGAAGATCGTCACCTTGGTTTTTTCGTATACTTTTGCAAAGTCATTTCGATCAGAAAAATTCGCGAAATCTTTAGGAACGACCAAGCCCCGCTCAAGCATGACTTCGAAATCTTCTTTTCTTTCACGGGCGCCCTGCGACAGCGATTCTTCGATTCGATCCGGATCATCAATGAAAATGTCTCCGGAAACCATGTAGTCCCATAAATATTCCGGTTCATCGTAGAAATACGCGATGTAATTCTCCAAGTACTGGACATTGCTGCCGCTTTCTAAAAATTCCAACAACTGCCCTTTTCTGCCTTCGAGCTTCTGAATCCTCTCGTACTGTTCTGTTGACGTATCATCTCTTTCCAGCTTTCTGATATAGGCGTCATACTCTTTTTCAATTTTCTCCGCAGCCCGCTTAAAGTTTCCCTTATCGCTTAGCATTTGCTCCGCGGGGTAAATTTCAATTGACTTGAGGTTTAAGATAGATCGTTGTGTGTCCGGATCAAACGCTCTGATAGAATCGATTTCCGTATCAAACAGTTCGATTCGATACGGATGATCCATGTCTGCGGTGAAGATGTCGACAATCCCGCCGCGGATAGAAAATTCACCCCTGGCTTCTACCAGAGGCGCCCTTTCATATCCCATGTCGGATAATTTTCTTTTGAGCTCTTCAATATCTATCGTTTCTCCGCGCATAAGCCGAACAGAATTTTCCTCAAAAACGCTGTGCGGCGTAATTTTCTTAATTGCTGCGGACACGGGCGCGATTACAATACATTTTTCACCGGTTCGCAGAGCCTTTTGGGCCTTTATCCGTTCAAAAAGCATATCGTGGTTTTTCGCTTCGTAACGAATAAACCCTTCTTCTTCCAGAGGAACCACATAAATATTATTTTTTATAAAGAAAGACAGGTCTTCAGCCAATCGTCTTGCCCGTATAGAGGATGATACGATTACTAAACCCTGAGAATCTCTATCTTCTATGATCCTGGCAATGACCGGAGCAACTCTGCTCTCTGAGACACCTGATATATGGACGATTCCCCGTTCATTCATGCTCTTGTTCTTCACCTGCCTGCTTCAATTTTATATTGTACTGGCTCATGGCTTTGCCTATACCTTCCTCAAAGATACAGCACGCCGCCTTGGACGCCCTGATGACAGCGTCTTCCATGACCGGTATTTCATGTTTTACAAATCCGGATGTCACAAAATCAGCCAGATCGATGTGCTCACTTCTCCCAATACCAATTCGAACTCTTGGGAACTGTTCAGACTCCAGATGATAAATAATCGATCTCATCCCGTTGTGCGTACCCGCGCTGCCTTTTTCCCTGATCCGAATCCTCCCGACAGCAAGGTCAATATCGTCATAAATCACAATTAGGTTTTTCGGCTCCACTTTATAGTAATCCATGATTTCCCGAATGGAATTTCCAGAAAGATTCATATATGTCTGCGGTTTCACAAGCAAAACCTTATGGCCGGAAATTATTCCTTCTCCGACCAAGGCTTTGTGCTTGATTTTACTCACTTTAATAGAATATTCCCTTGCGAGATAATCGATGGCGATAAATCCAATATTATGTCTCGTATTTTCATAACGCTTACCGGGATTTCCAAGTCCTGCAATGATGTACATAATGTCCTCTAATCAACAAATAATTTGCTGATCGAATCGTTTGAGAAAATGCGAAGCATCGCCTCCGCAAAAAGAGGTGCGACAGATAAAGTTTTGATCTTATCGATTTGTTTTTCTTTCGGAATTGGTATTGTATTTAACAGAACCATTTCTTTGATCGCTGATTTTTCGATTCTCTCAATCGCGGGCCCTGATAAAACCGGATGGGTCGCGCAGGCGTACACTTCCGTGGCTCCAAGCTGTTTGAGCGAGTTTGCGGCATTTGTAATCGTACCGGCTGTATCGATCATGTCATCCACAATAATCGCAGTCTTTCCTTCAATTTCTCCGATGACGTTCATGATTTCCGATTGATTTGGAAGCGGTCTTCGTTTATCAACAATCGCGATCGGCGCATTTAGCGGGTATGCCATGTTTCTTGCCCGGACGACACTTCCATGATCCGGCGAAACGACGACAATATCACTAAGTTGCTTTTGTTTAAAATGTTTAGCCAGAACAGGTATGCCTAAAAGATGATCTACCGGAATATTAAAATATCCCTGAATCTGTGGTGCGTGAAGATCCATCGAAACAACTCTGTCCGCACCTGCCGCGACCAAAAGGTCTGCTACAAGCTTTGCTGTAATCGGATCGCGCGCTTTGGCTTTACGATCCTGCCTCGCGTACCCGTAATAAGGGATGACTGCGTTTATTCTGCCGGCTGACGCTCTTTTCATCCCATCAATCATAATAAGTAATTCCATCAGATTATTGTTTACCGGATCGCATGTAGACTGAACAATATAGCAATCGTATCCTCTTACCATTTCCCAAAGATTTAAGCCAATCTCTCCATCACTGAAAGTTGTTACTTCGGACTTTCCGAGCGGCTTTCCCATGATGGACGAGATTTCTTCCGCAAGCTCAGGATGCGAGTTGCCCGTAAAAATTTTATAATCTGAAAATACTCCATTTTTCATTTGTATTCAACCTCTTCTTTCTCTATTTGTTCTTTTGGAAGCCTTTTTTTGCAGTCCATCCTTCAATAATATGTTCTCTCTCTCGCGCCACACAAAGCGCACCGGCCGGAACATCTTGCGTCACCGTGCTTCCCGCTGCAATATAGGCGCCCTCTTCAATCACGACAGGCGAAACGATGTTAACATTGCATCCGACAAAAGTATCATCTTTTACCTGGGAACGGTGTTTGTTTTTTCCGTCATAGTTCACAAACACAACGCCGCATCCCAAGTTGACATCGCGTCCCACATCAGAATCTCCGATGTACGTAAGATGTGACGCTTTCGCGCCGTCGCCCATGGACGAGTTTTTCACTTCCACAAAATCACCAACCTTGCAATGATTGCCAATGTTGCTATTTGGCCGCAGGTACGCAAAAGGGCCTACCTTTGTTTGGTTTCCTATTTTACTGTCCAAAACAACCGAGCTCTGTATTTCCGTACTGTCACCGATCACCGAATTTGCGATGCGCGTATTTTGCCCAATGATACAATCCGAACCAATTATAACCTTCCCTTCAAGCACGACGCATGGATAGATCGTTGTCCCTTTTCCGATGACGACCTCTTCATCGATGTACGCCATCCGTAAATCGATAAAACAAACGCCGTTTTCCATGTGCTTCAGGTTGATTTCCATCCTTTTTTTCTCTTTTGCTTCATATTCTTGTAAATTCATCGAATCCTCCTGTTTTTACTAGTACCTTGTAACCTCTGCTAATGTATTTAGGTGATACAATGTACTAACTTTTCCAATCTTTTTCTAGTATGATTTCAGCAACTTTATAAATATCTCCGGCGCCCATTGTGATGACCAGATCGCCGCTCTGCGCGTTATTGACGACAAAGTTCGCGATTTCATCAAATGTACTGAAGTAATACGCTTCTTTCAAAGGATAAAGCCTTTTGATCTCAGCGACCAGTTCTTTTGAGCTGATTTTATAAATATTCTTTTCCCTGGCAGCATAGATTTCCGCCATGATAATTTTGTCTGCGTTTTCAAAGCATTCCGCAAATTCCTCAAACAGAGCGATTGTTCTCGTATACGTATGCGGTTGAAACACGCACCAAAGACCCTTATGCGGAACATTCTGAGCAGCATCTAAAGTCGCTCTGATTTCCGTCGGATGGTGCGCATAATCATCAACAATTTTTATATTGTTCTTGGTTATTCCGATCACATCAAAGCGTCGCTGTGTTCCCGTATAGTTCTCAAGCGTGTCCACGATGTCCTTGACGTCAATGCCGAGTTTATGGCAGCACGCAAAAGAGGCCAGCGCATTGAGTATGTTATGCTCGCCGGGAACCGAAAGTTGGATCGTGCAAAGCCGTCTGCCGATCGTCTCTACATGAAACCGGGGCATACCGAAAGAGTTGAACGTAATATTGGAAGCATAATACGTGCAGCCCTCATTGAGTCCAAACGTAACGACATTCGGAATGTCCCTGATAACGCTTTTAACAAAAGGATTCGCCTCATAAGCAATAAGCAGTCCATCCTGCGGAACCAATTTCGCGAACTTCTCAAATGAACTTACAATGTGATCAATGTCTTTGAAATAATCGAGGTGATCTGAATCGATATTTAGAATAATTTCAATCGTCGGATTCAGGTGTAAGAAGCTATCCATATATTCACAGGCTTCTGTCACGAAATAATCGCCTTTTCCAACTTTAACATTACCATTGATTTCGGACAGATTGCCTCCTACGAGTATGGTCGGATTTTTCATTGCTTTTTCCAGTATTAGGGACACCATGGAAGTTGTTGTTGTTTTTCCGTGCGTTCCTGCAATGGCAATACTTTTTTCATATCCCTGCATCAGCGCTCCGAGCATTTCCGCCCGGCTTACAATAGGAATATTCAGTTCCCCCGCCCTCACCAATTCCGGATTATCCAAAGACACAGCCGCAGAGTAAATCAGTAAATCCGCGCCTTCTACATTTTTTGCCCGATGCCCAAGAAAAATATGTGCACCTGATTCAATCAATTTATCTGTAATTTCGCTTTCCTTCATGTCAGAACCTGTTACCGTTAAACCATTTGATAGTAGAATCTCAGCGATTGCAGAAAGTCCTATTCCGCCAATGCCGACACAATGTACCTGGTTTATTTCTGGAAAACGAATCATACTAGCCTCCATTGCTGCTAACGCAGCTTCAATATTTTATAAAATGATTATACCACAAAACCATAAAAAAATGCTGACAATTTGGCGAAAAAGTTTAACTTTGTTGCTAATTTACCCGCATAATCTAATTGTCAAATATTATCAAAAAACCCTTGTGAAAAATTGTAATCCAATATATAATATCGTTTATAAATAGTTTGTATCAACGCATACAAGATTATTTACAGCAGAAAGGGTGGTACTTAGAATGAGGATAACTGATGTAAGGGTTCGGAAAGTGAATGATGAAGGCAAAATGAAAGCCGTAGTTTCAATCACCTTTGACGACGAATTTGTAGTGCATGACATCAAAATAATAGAAGGCCAGAACGGTTTATTTATCGCTATGCCCAGCAGAAAAATGGGCGAGGGCGATTTCAGAGACATCGCGCATCCACTTATTTCGGAAACGCGCAATAAGATTAAGGACGCCATATTCTCGGAATATGAAAAAGTCCTGGAAGGTAAAGCAGACACTTTACCTATCATGGAATAGCAATACATACACCATTATAACCGTGATTTAAATGCATTTACTTTCTGTTGTGCAGGAACTAGTATTCTTACACAACAAAGTGGGGAGTGCAGAATTGCCTCCCCTTGTTATTTGAATAAAATTAACCTAAAATCCGCTTCGCTATATCCGCGGATTTTTTTGCGTCTTCCGCGTATTCATCAGCGCCAATGCTGGCCGCGTATTCCGGCGTCAGCACCGCGCCGCCGACAACGATCTTGCATTCATGCCCGGAGGCCCTGAGCGCCTGGATCGTTTCTTCCATGCTGGGAAGTGTGGTCGTCATCAAAGCGGAAAGTCCAACTAACTTCGCATCTTCCCGAATTGCGGTTTCCACGATAAGGCTGGCCGGTACATCTTTGCCCAGATCGTATACTTTGTATCCGTAATTCTCTAAAACGATTCGAACGATGTTCTTGCCGATATCATGCACATCTCCCTTTACTGTCGCCAAAACAATCTTTCCTTTCGTGATAGCGGGCGCGCCTTTCTCGAGTTCATGCGCTTTGATTACTCCAAAGGCTTCACAGGACGCATTCGCAGAATGAATCAACTGAGGTAAAAATATTTTCTGCTTTTCGAAAAGTTCTCCGACCTGGTCCAGCGCAGGGATAATTCGCCGATTGATGATGCTCATCGCATCTTCTTCTCTTAACAAATTTTGGGTAAGGTTTGCCGCCTCTGCTTTTAATCCCTTTATAATCGCTTCCTCAAGCGAATTTGTTTCAGCTATTGTTTCTGTTTTATCTGTTTTAACGGATGCTGCCCCATCTGCCCGTGAAAACATTTCAATATAGGAAGTACAATCCTTGTCTTCTTCTGAAAGAACGCGAAACGCGGCAATCGCTTCCATGTTTTCAGATGCAGTTGGATTGATGATCGGAAGATCCAATCCATGTGCCATAGCCTGTACCAAAAACGTCCGCGTTACAAGCTCTCTGCCCGGAATCCCAAAAGAAATATTAGATACGCCGAGCACGGCATGAAGCCCCAGTTTTTCTCTGACCATTTTGACCGCCTTGAGCGTCTCTTTCACCTGGCTTTGCTGGGCGGAAACGGTTAATGTAAGGCAATCGACGAATACATCTTCTTTCTGGATTCCGTACCGTAACGCCTCTGCGAGGATTCTTTCCGCTATTTCCAAGCGCTTTTCCGCGTTCTGCGGAATACCGCCTTCATCAATCGTCAACCCGATCACTGATGCTCCATATTTTTTGACGAGCGGAAATATCGCATCCATCGACTCTTTCGTAGCATGCACGGAATTTACGATCGCTTTTCCGTTTATAGCGCGCAGCGCCGCTTCAATGGCCTGGGGATTTGATGAATCGATTTGAAGCGGCAAATCCGTAACACTTTGTACCGCTTTTACGGTCATCTCCATCATCCTCGTTTCATCAATTCCGGGCATACCAACATTGATGTCTAAAATGTCTGCGCCTGCCTCCGCCTGCAACACCGCTTTGCTCATCAAAAAATTCATATTCTGCTCTGTCAATGCGGCTTGAATCTGCTTTTTCCCCGTCGGATTGATATTTTCACCAATTACTCGGATTCCTCCATCAATTTTGACATAGCGAGAAGGTGTGCATACGGCGCTGACTGGCTCGTAAGGCGCCCTTTCGGATACATCCCGCACGTCGCGTACGATTTGTTTGATATATTCCGGCGTCGTTCCGCAGCAACCTCCCATCATATGAATACCAATTGCCGCATATTTTTTCATTTCCTCGGCAAAGGCTTCCGGTGTAACGTCATATTGTCCGGTTATCGGATCCGGCAATCCCGCATTCGCTTTGACCAGTATCGGCAAATTCGTATTTCTCAAGAGTTTTTCGGCAAACGGAAAAATTTCTCCAGGCCCCAGAGAACAGTTAAGCCCGATTGCGTCCACTCCGAGCCCTTGAAGAACACAGGCCATCGATTCGATGCTGCAGCCCAAAAATGTTCTTCCGGTTTTCTCAAACGTCATGGAGGCGAAAATCGGCAGTTTCATATTTTCTTTTGCGGCCAGAACGGCTGTTTTCATTTCAAAAAGATCGGCCATCGTCTCAAAAACAACCAGATCTGCGCCCGCCGCTTCTCCTGCTATGAGCATTTCCGCAAAAAGATCATAGGCTTCTTCAAAGGAAAGCGTGCCCATCGGCTGCAATAGCTCGCCAATCGGCCCTATGGATAACGCCACCTTAGCAGAACTGTTTAGCGCGGCATTTTTGGCGATCCGGACTGCTTTATCGATGATTTGTGCGCTGCTATAACCAGATCCGAGAAGCTTTTTCTGATTGGCGCCAAACGTATTCGTGTAGATGATATCACAACCGCTGTCAACATATTGTTTGTGAATTCCATAGATCACATCTTCGTGCGTCATGCAAAAAGCCTCTGGATACTCGCCCGGTAAGAGGCCGCTATTTTGAAGCATCGTCCCCATCGCGCCGTCTAATATTACGATTTTTTGTTTAAGTAATTTTTCAATTTCCATATTTATCTCCACTTTTGCCACAAGTTCTTCCTTCTTTTCTAAATGCGCACGTTTCGTATAAGTTGCAAATATTGCAGTCTTTTTTTTGTGTGAGAAGATTATTTTTTGAAACGCCGATGACTGCTGTCACAGATTTTGTGGGGATCATCGTGCTGCTTTCGTTTACATAAAGCCCGATTTTTCTCTGCGTATCCAGGACGCGGCAAAACTCTGCAACCTGCGTAATCGGCATATCCCCATACCCTGGACTGAACCTGCCGGTTACGCACATCCCCTTTTGCGCCCATTTATTTCGAATCTCGTCTTCCAGAAGATCACATACCGTTTCAATCGCGCTGTTTCCGCACGCGTCGAGGATTATTGCCCTGGACATATCTGTGACCTGTGCCCTCCGAATCAAGAAATCTATTTCCATGCCAAGCGTCGCCGCGATCAGTATGCATTGCTCGCAGTCTTGTAAATGTCGCGCGATGTCATTTCCCTGTAGTGTGATCTCATCCGCATTCAATATTTTAAAAACCGTTCTCGGAACAACTGTTTTTTCTGTTTCCTTAATACAGTCATCGATCATTTGACCGATATCCGATGGTACAGTTCCGCCTTTGTATCCGAGATACCGTAATGTTTCCATTTTATCGATTGTAATATGCATAATCCCTCCGGTCATAATCATTATAATAACATAGATTAAACAAAGAAAAAAGTATACAATACGAAAAAAACGCCCGCCTCGGATTGAGATTCGTCTCCAAAATTAAAGCAGACACTATAGGAACTCCCAAATGTCTGCTTTTTGACTTTATTTTTTTGGCTCTGACTGCAGCGTTTCAAAACCGATCGCATCCAGAATCTGTCTTGTTATATTTCCGTCACTCTTCAGCTTTACTTTTTCCGCGTCGTCATCCGGCAAAATTCCACGTTCATGGTTCCTCTCCTCATTAACTGCGTATGTTTTATCCTCGTTCATTGCTCCGGCTCTCATCATCTCTTCTTTCACGGACATCACCTCCCGATCTTACTATGACCAGACACAAAAAAAAATATTCTAATTTTCTTGTTTTTGCGTCAAAAATTACTTGACAGCGTAAAAAGAAACTGTTAATATATTCATTGTAGCGGTTCAAAGACACGCAACACGGCGGTGTAGCTTAGTTGGCTAGAGCGTCCGGTTCATACCCGGAAGGTCGGTGGTTCGACTCCACTCGCCGCTACCAT
>Ga0123353_10010678_pt1 | contig 12837 bp, 10 predicted proteins | sample TergutLab28metaG_3_FD_92763 | JGI IMG/M metagenome (GOLD analysis project Ga0123353, IMG submission 92763) | Labiotermes labralis P3 segment gut microbial communities from Petit-Saut dam, French Guiana - Lab288 P3 | ecosystem: Host-associated > Arthropoda: Insects > Digestive system > Gut ...
ACAGCCTGCGCAGCGCCCGCCGCCGGAGCGGCGCGAGACCGGTGAGTCCCGAGGCGTCCATGAGCATCAGCTCGGCCAGCTGCGGCAGCTCGCACAGGGCCGCCAGCTCGGCGTCGGTCAGGGTCTGGGACAGGTGGATCCTGGTGAGAGCGCGCGGATCGCCGATGGCGGACAGCAGCGTGGTGGTCGACGTCTTTCCCGTCGCGCTCACCTGCGTCACGCCGCCGAGCTCCGCGAGCGTCCGCACCTCGTCCGCCGAGTCGGCCACGTAGACGGTCTCCGCCCTCGGGAGCCGGTCGAGGACCTCGGCCGCGTACCGCCGGCAGTCCGCACCGGTGGGGAACCGGGCGAGAGTGCTGCGGACCCCGGGGTCGGCGTGGCCGGCGAAACGTGCCAGCAGCGGCACGGCCGCATCGCCGCCCACCGTGACCGCCGTCTGCACCACCGCCCGCGCCTCGTCGACCTCCAGCCCGTCGGGCCCGGGCAGCAGCTCCAGGACCATCGGGCCGACGGCCGCCAGCTCCTCGGCCTCCGGGTGGGTCCGCGGCGGGATCAGGGCCGCGCCGCGGTCCTCGACCAGGCGGCGCGCCTCGGGGTCCAGCTCGGTGGCGTGTTCCAGGCAGGCCAGGGCCAGCAGGTGCAGGCGGGCGCGGTGGGACTTGGTGCGGTCGCCGCGGGTGACGATCTTGCGCAGCAGGCGGGCCCGCTCGTCGGGGCGGGCGTGGGCGACGGCCATGCGGATCACGTCGGCCCACTGGTCGTGGTGGGCGTTGCGGGTCATCAGGTCGAAGTCGCGCTCCTCCACCGCGGCCTTCGCCGCCAGGTAGTCCTGGAAGGTGCGGTGGACGAAGTCGACGCTGCCGGACGCGGGCTCGCGGATCAGCCCGCTGCGGCCCAGCAGGTAGCGGTAGGCGGCGTCGGCGTCGCCGAGGGCGGCGACCGCGGGCATGGCCGGCAGCGCGGCGCCGATCAGCGCGACCGCGTCGGCCGTGTCCATCTCCGCCTGCCGGTTCCTGACCAGCCAGTACGCCAGTTTCTGGAGCAGCTGGACCTGCGGCGCCTCGGTGAGCAGCGGTGCCAGGTCGCGTTCCTGGTCGCGGCGGACCAGCAGCATCGACAGCGCCGCGTCGTACAGCTCCTTGCGGCCGGTGGGCAGGTAGCCGCCGCGGTCGCGGTGCAGGGCGCAGATCAGCCCGCACATCAGCGGGTTCGTGGCCAGCCTGGCCAGGTCCTGCTTGGCGTGCAGGGCCTGCAGCAGGGAGCGCTCGTAGCCGTCGAGGCGGGCCAGCTCGGCCGCGTCGCCGGGGACGGTCGTGCGGACCGCGTCGTGCCAGCGGGCGGTGAAGGCCTGGACGTCGGCGCGGTTCATGGGGGACAGGGTCAGCTCGGTGAAACCCTCGTCGGCGAGCCAGGCGTCCGCCACCGCCGAGGGGCGGGAGGTCACCAGCCAGCGGTTGCCGGGGTAGGCGGCGAGCAGGCCGCGCAGCCAGTCGCCCACGCGCTCGCGGGCCCGCTCGTCGATCTCGTCCAGGCCGTCGACCAGCACCAGGCCCCGGCCCTCGCGCAGCACCTGCTCGGCCCACCCGTCGGGCGCGGTCATGGGGACGTCCACCGCGCCGAGGAAGCCGTCGGGGGCGGGCAGCCGGTCGCGGCGGGCGAGGGTGCGCAGCGGGAGCACGTACGGGACGGTGTCCCGCAGGTGGCCCAGATGCTCGCCGAGGTCCTGCCGGGCGGCGGCGACCGCCAGCCACTGCACGAGGGTGCTCTTGCCGGACCCGGCGACCCCGCGCAGCAGCACCCGGTCGCGCCCGGCGAGCGCCTGCTCCGCGGGCAGCGGGCCGCCGGGCTGCGCGGCGCCGCCGAAGACGCCGCCGCTCTGCCAGGCGTTCCCGCGGGCGGCGCTCGGCGCGGCCTCCAGGCTGTAGTAGGCGGCGTCCAGCGGCCAGGTCGCCCGGCCGCGGTCGCTGACGTCGATGCCGAAGATCCGCAGGGTCCCGTGGCGTTTGGCGACGTAGGCGCCGTAGCGCGGCTCGAACTCGGCGGCCTCGTCGACGAGCTGCCCCGGGGGCGCCGCCAGCCGCGGGGCGCGGACGCGGTGGGCGGTGAGCGCGGCGAGGAAGTCGTCCTCTTCGAGCAGCCGGTACAGGGGGGTGACGGTGACCCGGCCGTGCTGCCAGCCGGCGGGGTCGGTGGTGATCACGCCCAGCAGCACCCCGCGGGCGAACACGGCCGTGCCGGACAGGCCCGCGAGCGGCGAGTGGCCGTCGGGCCGCGGCGCGGGCGGGGTCCCGTCCAGGGCGAGCACGTCGCGGCCGGTGAACAGGCCGGAGCCGGGCTTGTAGGTGCCGGTCAGCTGCTCGCTGTCCAGCCGTCCCGCCGCGTCCCGCTGCACATAGGGGAAGCCGACCGCGTCGCAGCCGGGGACGGTGCCGAGGGAGACGATCTGCGCCCAGCGGTCGCCGGCCTGCGGGAACAGGTCGGGCGGCGCCAGGTCGACGGGTGCGGCGAGCAGCGCCGCGTCGACCCCGGACGGGTCGTGCCGCCGGGACCAGGCGCGGGCGCAGACCGTCTCGCCCGGCCCGCCGGGCACGGTGACCCGGGCGTGCGCCGTGCCCTCGGCGTCCTCGACCAGGTGGGCGGCGGTGAGCACCAGCCGGGGGCCGAGGAGGTAGCCGCTGCCCTGCCGTCCGCCGCAGCGGACCACGGCAAGGCGCTCCAGGAGCGGCCCGGTCCCGGCGGCCGGCTCAGCCACGCTGGGCCAGGCCGGAGATGTCGCCCTCGTCCGGTGCCGCGATCAGCGGGGGGCGCCCGGTGGCCGCGTCCACGGGGCGCAGGGTGAAGGAGACGGTGTGGGTGCGGCCGTCCGTCCGGGACAGGTCGGCGCCGGCGTCCACGACCCAGGCCCGCACCCCGCCGCGGCCCGTGCGGCCGCGCTGCAGCTGGACCGTGAAGTCCATCCTGATCTCGCCGACCTCGAACCGCAGGCCCTGTCCCGCGCCGCGGGCCGCGCCGGCCATCAGCCCCTGGCGCACCGCCTCCACGGCGTCGGCCAGGTCCATGCCGCTCACCGCCGCCGGCTCGCCGTGCTCGTCGTCCTGTGTGGTCATGCGGCAGCGCCCCCTCCTGCGCGGACAGGGGCACCACGGTAGTGGAGCAGATGTGACCGCGGCCACGAATTCCGGCGAATTCAGGGTGGCTCATGTGGCCCGGGCCACATTCCCTTTCCCGGTGAATCCACCGGAAATGGCGTGCCCGAGTGACGTGCCGCACGTGAGCCACGCCACTTACTAACGGAAATAGTCGGACGTCGCGGTGCGCGGGGCTGTCCACAGGGTGGGGACGGGGGAAGCCGGGGCCTGCCCTGGCGCTCGCCCGGGCAATTCGGGCGTAACGGGAGTTATCCGCGCGGTGAGGGAGAGGTCCGCGAGGGGACCGCGCTACGAGTCCGGCTAGTAAGAGGGGTCCTTGCCGCCTCGCTGAATGCCGCGTTACCAAGGATGAGCAGCGGGCCGCAGAACGGAATCTGCTGCTCTACGGAATCTGCTGCACCCCCCGATTCAGTGAGGTTATTTCTCCATGCGCAAGATCTCGACGATGAAGAACCGCACCCCGAAGTCCGTTACCCGCGGCAGGGTCGCCGTGGTGACCGGAGGTCTGGTCGCGGCGATCGCGCTGGGTTCGACCGCTGCGATAGCCGCCGCTCCCTCGGACTCCGCCCCCGCCTCGGCGACGGCCGTGCAGAAGCAGGCCGCGGACCAGAAGGCGGCCGCCGCCAAGCAGGCCGCCGACGCCAAGGCCGCGGAGGCGAAGAAGGCCGCCGACGCCAAGGCGCGCGCCAACGGCTGGGTCACCCCGACCACCGGTTACGTGCTCGGCGCCGGCTACAACCAGGCCGGCCCGCACTGGGCCCACAAGCACTCCGGCCAGGACTTCGTCGTGCCGAGCGGCACCACCGTGCGCGCCGCGCACACCGGCACCGTCGTCACCGCCGGCTGGGGCGGCGCCTACGGCAACAACATCGTGATCAAGCACGGCTCGCAGCTGTACACGCAGTACGGCCACCTGTCGAAGATCGAGGTGCACGTGGGCGAGAAGGTCACCACCGGCGAGGAGATCGGCAAGTCCGGCTCCACCGGCAACTCGACCGGCCCGCACCTGCACTTCGAGGTCCGGACCACCCCGTACTACGGCTCCTCCGTCGAGCCGCTGCACTTCCTGCGTGCCCACGGCGTCAACCCGTGAGCAGCATGATCGACTCCTGCGAGTGATCAGCACACGCTCGGAATGGCGGAACGTTCAGTCCACCGCGACGTTCGTCTCCGCCTGAGCGACGAGATCGAGGGCGACCTCGAGGATGGCCGCGCGCTTCTCCTCCGGGTCGCCCTCGACGTTGCGCGTCACGAACATGCCGGCGTGCATCGAGAACAGCGCGGTGACGCTGCGCACCTGCGCGGCGATCGGGGCGTCGGGGTCCTTGAGGAGGTCGCCGAGCGCGGCCGTGGCGCAGCGGAAGGTCTCGCCGATGGTCAGCTCGCGGACGGTGGCCTGGTTCTCCTGGATGAACCGGAACAGGTCGGTGGACTGCCACAGGATCTCGCTGTAACGGCGCAGCAGCTCCTGCTTGGTCTCCAGCGAGCGCGGCTGCGCCTCGCCCCAGGCGATGAGGTCCCGGATGGGCCGGGCGAGGTCCTCGGCGATGCTGCTGAGGATGTCCTCCTTGGTCTTGAAGTGGTAGTACAGCGCGGCTTTGGTGACCTCCAGCCGCTCGGCGATCTCCCGCAACGAGGTCTTCTCGTAACCCTGTTCGGCGAACAGGGTCAGCGCGACCTCCTGGATCCGGCGGCGCGTGTCGCCCCGGCGGGTGTGGTGCGGTGTGGCCATTGACTTGTCGCTCTCCTGCTGCACTACGCGTCACCTCGCGACGGTCGAGCGTGACGGGCCCGGTTGCACCCCCACGGTAGGGCCTTACTGTGAGGCTACGCACTTACTTGACGCCCGGCTAGTAAACACCGTAACTTGCTCACCGTACAGAACTAGCCGGGCGGCAAGTAAGTACCCCTGAACCACCGCCCTCGCACGGGGGAGGAAGAACGGTCATGTCCCGGACCGACAAGCCGGCCGCCATCGACGAACCACGCCAGCGCAGCGTCCGCGTGGTCATGGTCGGCCTGATGATCGCGATGCTGCTCGCGATGCTCGACAACATGATCATCGGCACCGCGATGCCGACGATCGTCGGCGAGCTCGGCGGCCTGAACCACCTGTCGTGGGTCGTCACCGCCTACACGCTGGCCACCGCCACCTCGACCCCGATCTGGGGCAAGCTCGGCGACATGTACGGCCGCAAGAACATCTTCATGACGTCGATCGTGATGTTCCTGGCCGGCTCCGCGCTGTCCGGCGCCTCCCAGTCGATGGACCAGCTGATCACCTTCCGTGCCGTGCAGGGCCTGGGCGCCGGCGGCCTGATCGTCGGCGTGATGGCGATCATCGGCGAGCTGATCCCGCCGCGCGAGCGCGGCAAGTACCAGGGCCTGACTGCCGGTGTCATGGCGATCGCCATGATCGGCGGCCCGCTGGTCGGCGGCTCCATCACCGACAACTGGGGCTGGCGCTGGAGCTTCTACATCAACCTGCCGATCGGCGTGATCGCGCTCGCGATGATCACCATCGTGCTGCACCTGCCGAAGAAGCGCACCGAGAGCCGGATCGACTACCTCGGCGCCGTCCTGCTGACCGTGGCCATCACCTCGCTGGTGCTGCTCACCACCTGGGGCGGCACGCAGTACGCGTGGGGCTCCGGCATGATCATCGGCCTGCTGGTGCTGGGCCTGGCGTCGCTCGCCGGCTTCCTGTACGCCGAGACCCGCGCCGCCGAGCCGATCCTGCCGCTCCGCATCTTCCGCAACGGCAACTTCACGCTGATCTCGCTGATCGGCTTCCTGGTCGGCTTCACCATGTTCGGCTCGATGACCTTCCTGCCGCTGTTCCAGCAGACCGTGCAGGGCGCCTCGGCGACCAACTCCGGGCTGCTCCTGCTGCCGATGCTGCTGGCCATGATGGCGGTGTCGATGGTCGCCGGCCGGGTCACCACCAGCACCGGCAAGTACAAGATCTTCCCGATCATCGGCGGCGCGCTGATCATCGTCGGCCTCTACCTGCTGTCCACCATGGGCGTGCACACTTCGCGGCTGACCTCCGGCGTGTTCATGGCCGTGCTCGGCGCCGGCATGGGCTTCATCATGCAGATCACCATGCTGATCGCCCAGAACAGCGTGGAGATGAAGGACATCGGCGTCGGCTCCTCGTCGGCGACGCTGTTCCGGACGATCGGCGGCTCGTTCGGCGTCTCGCTGTTCGGCGCGCTGTTCACCCACAAGGTGCAGCACGGCATGCAGAGCGGCGCCGGCGGCAAGGGCGCCGCGGCCACCCAGGGCGGGGCTCAGCTTGACCCGGCGACGATCGCCAAGTTCCCGCCGGACATCAAGGACGCCTACTTCCACGCGGTGGCCTCCGGCACCCACGTGGTCTTCCTGTGGGGCGCCATCGTCAGCATCGTCGGCTTCATCGCCGCCTGGTTCCTGGTCGAGACCCCGCTGCGCGGCGCCACGGCCAAGTCCGCCCCGGCCGCCGAGGACGCCCCGATCCTGGCCGACGCCCACTGATCCTCCGGGCCACCGCCCCCCGACCCGACGGCCGGACCCCACCAGGGGTCCGGCCGTCCGCGTTCCCGTCGCGGCGCTCGGCCGCCACGCGGGTCAGCGGTGCGCGGTCCGTCCGGCCGCTCGCCCGAGCCCCCCTCGGTGCAGGAGGCGTGCGCTCGGGGGAGGTCAGTCCTCGGTGGTCGCGGGGAACAGGCGTTCCACGGCTGCGACGACGGCCGCCCGGCGGTCCGCGAGGAACGCTGCGCGTGCCTCGTCGCCCGGGGGCAGCAGGTCGCCCTGCCCGGCCCAGGCCATGGCGATCTGGTTGACGAGGACCAGGATGTCGATCGGCTCGAAGGCGGAGTCCAGGCGGCCGGCCTGCTGGGCCTGGCGCAGTTGCCCGATCTTGTGCGCCACCGACCGGCGGATGGCGTCGTCGGGCGCGGAGCCGTCCGTTCCCAGTTCGAGCTGCCCCCACCGCATGAGCCGGAAGTGCTCGGGGTGGTCGGTGAAGTAGTCGTGGATGCGCCCCGCGTAGCCGGGCAGGTCGGCGGGGTCCAGGCGGGTCGCCTCGGCGATCACCGTGAGCTCCTGCGCGGAGACGAAGCGGTAGAGGTCCTCCTTGCCCTGGAAGTAGGCGTAGAAGCGCTCCTTGCTGGTCCGGGCGCCCTTGGCGATGCGGTCGACCCGGGCCCCGGCGATCCCGTACCGGGAGAACTCGTCCTTGGCGGCGCCGACGATGCGGTCGCGGGTCGAGTCTGCGCGGGGCGGAGGCGTCATGCGTCCACGCTACCCGACCGAACCGTTCGGTTTGGCCGTGGCCGGGGCAGGGCGTAGGGTTCAAACCGAACAGTTTGGTTCGACTTCGGGAGGCTCCATGCAGCAGCGGACACTCGGCACCCAGGGCCTGACCGTCTCGGCACTCGGCTACGGCGCGATGGGCCTGACCATGGCCTACGGACCCGGCGACGAGGAGGCGGGCGTCGCGGCCGTCCGCCGGGCACACGAGCTGGGCGTCACCTTCTTCGACACCGCCGAGCTCTACGGGTGGGGCACCGGCTCCAACGAGACCCTGGTCGGCAAGGCGGTCAAGGACTTCCGCGACGAGGTGGTCCTGGCCACCAAGTTCGGCTTCACCTTCGAGGAGCGCGGCTTCGGGCTGGACAGCCGCCCGGAGAACATCCGCAAGGTCACCGACAACAGCCTGCGCTACCTGGGCGTCGACCGGATCGACGTCCTCTACCAGCACCGCGTCGACCCCGCCGTGCCGATCGAGGACGTCGCCGGAACCGTCAAGGAGCTCATCGACGCCGGCAAGGTGGCGTACTTCGGCCTCAGCGAAGCGGGCCCGCAGACCATCCGCCGGGCGCACGCCGTCCAGCCGGTCTCGGTCCTGCAGACCGAGTACTCGCTCTTCGAGCGCGACGTCGAGCAGCTCTTCCCGACCCTCCAGGAGCTGGGCATCGGCCTCGTCGCCTACTCGCCGCTGGGCCGCGGCTTCATCACCGGCACCGCCAAGCCGGCCGGCCGGTACGACGCCACCGACATGCGCAACACCGACCCGCGCTGGCAGCCCGGCAACTTCGAGAAGAACGTCGAAGCCGTGGAACGGCTCGGCCGGCTGGCCGCCGGGAAGGGCATCACCGTCGCGCAGCTCGCCCTGGCCTGGCTGCTCGCCCAGGGCGAGCACGTCGTTCCGATCCCGGGTACCCGCAGCGCCGCCCGCATGCAGGAGAACGCCCTCGCCGCCGGCGTCGCCCTCACCCCCGCCGATCTGGCCGCGATCCGCGAGATCCTCCCGGCCGGCGGCTTCGGTGCCCGCTACGCCGAAGGGCAGCTCCCCAGCTGGGTCTGACCCGGGCGAAGCCGCGCCGCGTCGCCGGCCGACGGGACCCGCCCGCGCGGCGGCGCGAGGTCTACCGGGGGAGGAGGAGCTGGGAGACCGCGCCGCCGCCGTCCTCGGGCGGGGCGTTGCGGAAGGTGAGGCGGGCGCCGAGGACGCGGGCCTGGCCGGTGGCGATGGTCAGGCCGAGGCCGTGGCCGCTGCCGGAGCGGTCGCTGCTGCCGGTGCGGAACCGGCTCGGCCCCTCGCGCAGCAGGTCCTCGGGGAAGCCGGGACCGTGGTCGCGGACCCGCAGGAACGGTCCGTCGACCACCACCTCGACCGGCGGCCGGCCGTGGCGGCCCGCGTTCGCCAGCAGGTTGCCGAGGATCCGCTCCAGGCGGCGCGGGTCGGTCTGCACGACCGCCTCCTCCTCGATCGTGACCTTGGCCTCCGGCGCGAGCGCCGGCACCCGGCGCCGCACGAACTCGCCGAGCGCCACGTCCGCCAGGTCCGCCTGCTCGGCGGCGCCGTCCAGCCGGGCCACCTCCAGGACGTCCTCGACCAGGGTGCGCAGCGCGTGCACCCGGTCCCTGACCAGTTCGGACGGGCGGCCGGGCGGCAGCAGCTCGGCGGCGGTGACCAGGCCCGTGACCGGGGTGCGCAGCTCGTGGGCGATGTCGGCGGTCACCCGCCGCTCGGCCTCCAGCCGCAGTTGCAGCGCGTCGGCCATGGCGTCCACGGCCCGTGCCAGCTCGTCGGTCTCGTCCCGCACCCGGCGGCCGCCGATCTCCTCGCGGACCCGCACGTTGTTGTCGCCGTCGGCCACCCGGCGGGCGGCCGACGCGGCCTTGCGCAGCCGCCGCGACATCCGGCCGCCGATCAGCACGCCGAGCGCCGTGCCGACGCCGACCACCGCGATCGAGCCGACCACCAGCGCCTGGTCCAGGTCGACGAGCACCGAGTAGCGGTCGGTGAACGCGCCCTTCAACGACAGCACGTGGCCGTCGTTCAGCGGCGTCTCCGCCCACACCGTCGGGGCGCCGTGCTTGTTCTCCTGCACGAACGTGGCCCGCTGCCCCTTGGCCGCGTACTCCTTCAGCGGCTTCGGCAGCGCCGGATCGTCGATCTTGGCGAAGAACGCCGGGCGGTTGGTCAGCTCGTAGATCCGCAGCGCCGACTGGACCTTCTCGTCCTGCACGTCACGGGTGCTGTTGATCATGCTGACGCGGGCGGCGTTGTGCACGACCAGGCTCAGCGCGACGGCCACCAGCGCCGAGACCACGGCGATCGCCGCACTCAGCTTCCACTGCAGGCCACTGCGGAAGAACGCGCGCATGCTCATGCCCGCAGCTTGTAGCCGAAGCCGCGCACCGTCTCGATCCGGTCCTGGCCGATCTTGGTGCGCAGCCGCTGCACATGGACGTCCACCACGCGGGTGTCACCGCCCCACTCGTAGTCCCACACCCGCTCCAGCAGGCGGTCCCGGGACAGCACGGTGCCCGGCGCCCCGGCGAACTCCAGGAGCAGCCGCATCTCGGTCGGGGTGAGTGCCAGGCGCGCCCCGTCCCGGGTGACCTCCATGCCCTCGGGGTCGATCGCGATGTCGCCGAACGCCAGCAGCGCGGCCTCGTCGGCCGGGTCGCCGGCGGCCGCCGCGCGGAACCGGCGCAGCACCGCGCGGATCCGGGCGACCAGGACCGCGCCGTCGAACGGCTTGGTGACGTAGTCGTCGGCGCCGGCCTCCAGGCCGAGCACGACGTCGATGGCGTCGGCGCGCGCCGACACCATGATCACCGGGACCGTGGACTCGTCCCGGATCCTGCGGCACAGGCTGACCCCGTCCAGGCCCGGGACCATCACGTCGAGCAGCGCCAGGTCGGGCTGCTTGGTGCGGAAGGCCTCCAGGCCGGTCAGCCCGTCGGGGGCCGCGGTGACCTGGAAGCCGTCACGCTCCAGGGCGAGGGTGGTCGCCTCGCGGATGACATCGTCGTCCTCGACGAAGAGGACATGGGTGGCCGCCATGTCCCTATCGTCCCCCAGCCGGCGCACTGCTCGCGCCGTCCGTGGGGGACTGCGACGGCAGGTCCGGATCCAGGGGGTCGGAGTCGGGCACCGGCAGGGGGTCGGTGGCCAGCGGCTCGGGGGAGGCCGTCGGCGTCTTCGCCCCGTAGTCCTGGTAGGTGCGGGCGATCTGGACGAACTGGGTGCCGCGCCAGACGTACGTGGTCGACTCCTCGCCTGTGGGGTACGCCACAGGGTCGTCGGAACGGTAGACCTCGTGGATCACCTGCAGCCGGCCGCTGTCGACCGTGCCGTAGACGCCCGTGTGCTCGTCCGCGAAGACGTTCTGGTACTTCCCGCCGACCTTCCGGTACACGTACGAGGCCACGCCCAGGCCGTCACCGCAGGTCATGATGTTGACCACCAGGTCGGGGCCGTCACCGGACGTGAGATAGCCGGAGTCGGTGTCCATCGGGTAGTCGTCGTCGTTGCACGGAGTCAGGTCCTCGCGGACGTCGGGACTGACGGCGGTGTCCCTGCGGATCATGGTCGCCAGGGCCGCCGGATCGGCGGCGATGGCGGGCGCGGTGGTGGAACGCGGCTTGACGGTCTCGGTCGGCGCCGGCCCCTCCCTGCGGGCTCCGGTCACCGACGTGCCGCAGCCGGCCACCACGGCGCACACGCAGATCAGCGCGACCGCCGTGGTCAGGGAGGCTATGCGGCGCACACGCTCTCCCTCCGTGAATAGCCGTAGGTGCCGTGCTCCAGCTCGTAGCGCAGCCGGGCCAGTGCCCGGTGCAGGGTGCTCTTCACCGTACCCGTGGACATGCCCAGGGCGCGGGCCGTCTCCTCGGTCGTGAGCTGGCCGTAGTGGCGCAGCAGCACGACCTGCCGCTGCTTGGGGGCGAGCACCCGCATGGCGTCGCGCAGCATCTCGCGGTCGGCCCGCTGCTCCGCGCCGTCGTCGATGCTGGCCTCCGGCAGTTCGGCGGACGGCACCTCCTCCAGTTTGCGGTTGCGCCACCACTCGGTGCGCGTGTTGATCATCACGCGGCGCATGTAGGCGTCGGCCAGCGCCTTGTCGGCGATGCCGTCCCAGCGGGGGTAGGTGCGGACCAGTGCCGTCTGGACGAGGTCCTGGGCGTCGATCGGGTCGGGCACCAGCCGTCGGGCACTGCGCAGCAGGGCATCCTGCCGGGTCCGGACGTACTCCTCGAACTCCAGTACCGCGCCGTTCGCCGTCATCGGTGCCTCCGCCCCATGTGCCCATTCGCCGGGCCGGGGGAAGGACTCCCAACCGGCCGCAATTGAAGTTACGAAGCGGATGTTGGGCTTTCGCCACCGCGAGCGCACAGCGAACGCACAGCAACCCATCGGTTGTGTAACGCCCGGGAGCGAATCAGGACAAGCGCCGTATTGCGGGTCGCCCTCCGGCCCGTAAAGGGGACATAAGGGCAGGTGAGGGGAAGGGCGAGTGGCCCTCGGTGACGACGCCGGCCGGCGTCAGCGCGCCGGGTTGGTGGCCGGTCCTCAGGCTTGGGGGAGCCGGTAGCGGGCGTCGGGGAGGGGCTCGACGAGGCCGTCCTCGACGAGGCCGTCCAGGGCCCGGGCCCGCTGGACGGGCTCGTGCCACACCGCGTCCAGGGCCGCCTGCGGCACCGGCTCCCGTGAGGCGCGGAGCACGGCCAGCAGCCGGCCGCGGACCTGGCGGTCGGTGCCGGCGTACGTCTGGCCGCGGCGCGGCGGGCCGTCGTGCGCCGGCGAGCCCGCGAGCCGCCATGCGCAGCGGGCCGCGACCGGGCAGCGGCCGCACTCGGGGGAGCGGGCCGCGCACACCAGCGCGCCCAGCTCCATGGTGGCCGCCGCCCAGCGGGCCGCGGTCGCCTCGTCGGCGGGCAGCAGGGCGCCGGCCGTGCGGCGCTCGGCCGCGGTCGTCGCGTTGGGCGGGTAGGCGGTGCCCGACACCAGCCGGGCGAACACCCGCCGCACGTTGGTGTCCAGGACGACGTGCCGCCGCCCGTAGGCGAACGACGCCACCGCGGCCGCGGTGTACTCGCCGACGCCCGGAAGCGCCAGCAACTCGTCGTGCGCGTGCGGGACTTCGCCGTCGTGCTGGTGCGCTATGGCGGTCGCCGCGGCGTGCAGCCGCAGGGCCCGGCGCGGGTAGCCGAGCCGGCCCCAGGCGCGGACCGCCTCGCCCGGCGGCTCGGCGGCCAGGTCGGCCGGCCGCGGCCAGCGGGCCAGCCACTCCTGGTGCACCGGCAGGACCCGGCTGACCGGGGTCTGCTGGAGCATGAACTCGCTGACCATGACCGACCAGGCGCCCGCGTCGGGGCGGCGCCACGGCAGGTCGCGGGCGTTCCCGTC
>Ga0123353_10010681_pt1 | contig 12836 bp, 5 predicted proteins | sample TergutLab28metaG_3_FD_92763 | JGI IMG/M metagenome (GOLD analysis project Ga0123353, IMG submission 92763) | Labiotermes labralis P3 segment gut microbial communities from Petit-Saut dam, French Guiana - Lab288 P3 | ecosystem: Host-associated > Arthropoda: Insects > Digestive system > Gut ...
TGACAAAATAAGCTGAGGATAAACAGTGCATCAAGTTGGTTTTTATTACACGGATCCATCATTACAGTTTGCGCTATTGAGACCTGCAATGACAGCCAAATTTCGTACAGAAGAAGAAGAAGAAGAAGAAGAAGAAGAAAGAAGAAGAAGAAAAAAAATTGAGATTCAAAGAAGAGAAACTTGAGAACTGTGCCCTTCTTGGTTATTACGCAGTGGGTAGAGGTCATTTTTTTTACCACAACTCGGTGCGTAATAACCCAGAAGAGCACATTTCTCAGCTACTTCGCGGCAGAAGCTTGAAACCACGCGAAGAGCTACTTATTGATGTACTCAAGAGAGAGCTTACATCATACGCGTCTAGGGAAGGTAAACTTCGTGCTTCTGGAGCCAGACTAACATCAAAAGTTAAGAGCTACCTGTCTTCGTTGCTTCATTCTGCCTAATAAAATTAAAGAGGCAATGCCATACACGTTTTACAAGTATTTTTCTTAATTTGTTGCTTATGTGTTACTTTTAGAGGGACAAAATTTGAAATCTTTGGGTAACACAAATTGTAAGTTTCGCTTTGTACATTTCGCTGCTATAAATTTTTCTTGCAGGTTCATTTTTCTGGAGATTTTTGGTCTGTGCCCCTCACCAAATGAAATTCGTGGGGTCAAATCACGAAAAATGAGATGGACAGAGCATGCGGCACGTGTGGGAGACAGGAGAGGTATATACAGAGTTTTGACGGGAAGATTGAGGAAAAGATACCACTTGTAAGATCTAGCTGTAGATAGGAGGATAATATTAAAACGGAACTCCAAGTAGTGGGATGGAAAGTCGTGGGCTGCATTGGTCCGGTTCAGGATAGTGGCGGTTGGCAAGCTGTTGTGAATGCGGTGGCGTACTTTCAGGTTCCATAAAATGTGGGGAATTTCTTGACTGGCTGAGGGCCGGTTAACTTTTCAAGAAGAATCCACTCCATGGGTGGGCCGGGATAGCTCAGTCGGTATAGTGACTGGCTACGGGCTGGATGGTCCGGGGATCGAATCCCGGTGGGGGCGAGATTTTCCGCCTCCTCAGACCGGTCTTGGGGCCCACCCAGCCTCCTGTACAATGGGTACCTGATCTTTCCCGGGGGTAAAAAGTGGCCGGGGCGTGACGTTGACTATTCACCCCCTTCTAGTGCCGTGGTCAAGAAAGAGTAGAGCTATACCTCTACACCCCCTGTGGCCGTACGGCCTGTACAGAGCCTCAGTGCCTGTACAAGGGTGCACTTCAACTTTTACCTTTACCACTTCATGGAGTTTGTCAGTAAGTAAGTAAGTAAGTAAGTAAGTAAGTAAGTAAGTAATAAGTTAGTAATACTCTCTGTATTCGGAGTGAGTACATAAAATAACTACCAGATATATCTTACAAAAAGTAATTATGACTCTCTGAACTACATACTGCTCAAGAGGCTCACAATGTTAACAGATCGTACACTGGAATAGTTGCTCCAACCGACATCAGAAGACGACACGCTTGACACCCATGTAAATGGTTCATCATCTCCAATACAGCTTTGCAAACGCCTCCTTCAACCGTCAGTAGTTACTCAAGTCATAAAAAATACTATCCTTAGATGGAAACTGAGAAGTAATTACCTTATTCATACAAAAGTCCGTTACTTGAAACAGCCACTCACCCACTTCACTTGGGATAGCATCCTCAGAAACTAGTCGACTGAATTATATTTCACATTATCGAGCCATTCAAGCTGATTTTCTTTTTCCCAGCAGTGGGTTCACAAAACCAGTATTTCCACGTATGTTCAGTTTGCTCTGCTGTCTCGCGGCACGACTGGTCCTTCAGTCTTCACCGAATCGTATAGTTTCCTTTATAAAGGACGTACGCAAGCCCCACTATATTTTTAATGTTCTTCTCAAAATTTTTAAGCTGCAGTTTCTTTTATATCCGAATGTACTAAGTAGAACATTTTGAAATACTCAGATTATGGAATTTGTCCATCCTACATAATCAAAATTGTTTCACCAACTGATGTACAATTGGATATTCTTAAAAAAATTTATATTTGCATTAAAATTGACATTAAAAAGCTCTTACATGTTTCGGTATAAAACACTATCCTCAGGGAGCACACTGTATGAGCCTTGCTGAAGTTACAATTGTTAAAATGAGTTAAAATACAGGGTTATTCAAAATGATTGTCGGGGTTTTAACAACTTGTCATACACAATACACTTGAGATAGCAGTATATGTGTTTTTTTATTTAATAGAACAACACTCCAAGTCTTTGTTACATACCTTACATGTGCTCTACATGTTCACCCTTAGTGATTCTACAAACATCAACACGATAATCGATTTCGTTCCGCATGTCAGCGGTGATGGTTTCAATGGCGGTTCTGATTTGTACTTCCAGTTAAGGATACTTGCGGGAAGAGGAGGAACATAAACCTGATCCTTGACGTAACCCCATAGAAAATAAATCACATGGGGTTGCATCTGGAGTGTATTGTGTATGACCCCGACAATCATTTTGAATAACCCTGTACATTGATGTGTTTCATTAAGCGGTGTGGCCGCATATATTTTTATTTGGTCCATGTCAGTGTATGGGGCACTGGTCGGAATAAAAAAATCATATTACAGTGTTCAAAATTATGAAGAATTTACACGAAGGTCAGGAATGTGGATCCCTTCATACCTTCAGATATAAAGGTGTTTAGGCACTTAATCAGTCACCTGGGTCCGTTAGATCAACTGCCCTTCATCCTACGCCCCCATCATAATCATTATTTACCCCATAGAATAAGAAAGTGTAACAGATGCGATAAATAAGATAAGCAAAAACGTAAATCTAGCCCAGGAGAAGAAATCTAGCATTAAATGCTCGCGTCAATATTAACACCTAAAGTAAATGTAAGATTTGCTCTTTAACATGCCATGAAGACCCTGAAGCGGAGTAAGGTTACAGCTCTTCTCTTTCTTCAACCGCAGCGCTAGATACATGCGGGTGGTTAACGCCACGCCCCGGCCTCTTTTTGACCGGAAATGACCGGTACGGATGGTGTAGCAGGATCAATGGGCTGCAGGGCAATCCTGGACGGGTGCCTAAAATCTCCCACCACCGGGATTCGAACGCATGACCGCCTAGTCCGTGGCGAGTTGCCACACTGACAACACAATCCCGGACCACAATAGTAACATGTACAGAGAATTACAAACCAATTCGATCATTTGATGACGATTACAATGACAATTATGGTGGGCAAATAATGTTGTGATGACTGAAGCCGAGCTTTCTACCCCTGTAATATTAACTTCGGTTTGTTAGCCAATTCAAAACAGCTTGCATCCTCTCGACATGTTACTTAAAGACCCATATTCTAAAAGTTTTATTTATTTTGCATGCCACCTGTCATACTGAATATAAAATGTACTTCGAAATTTACTTTCATGTTAAACACTGAATGACAAACATGAATTCCTCTCCTTTCCACCTTCTTGCTGCTCACAACAGAAACACAGCTACGCTAAAAGAAAAATGTTGCTAAAGGGAACATTAAACATGACTTCCTACTTTCACAACAAACTCGCCCTAAATTTACGAGCTACCAAAGCGAATGTATCACAGCGTGTCCCATCAAATGTTACAAAAGTAGGAAAAAAGATGTAAAAAAACCCTTTTTTGATTTTTTAATTACAACCAAGAAGATGCAACTATTTTTAATTATTTATTTTTAAAATGCTCTACATGTTTCGGGCGGTCCCTTCGCCCATCATCAGAAGCACATAATTGTACATTCAACTTCAGGTATTGCCAAACAATAGCGCTGCAGGCTGGTATCGTGGATGAGATGGAACTGACTAAGTCAGTTCCGTCTCATCCACGATACCTGGTTGATAATACCTGAAGCTGAACGTACAGTTATATGCTCCTGATGATGGGCGGAGGGACCGTCCGAAACATGTAGAGCGTTTTAGAAATAAATAATCAAAAATAGTTGCGTCTTGTTGGTTGTAATTACAAAGTCATACTAACGATGCAAGGACACATGAATACCAAATGTCAAAACCTGTCTTACTACACGACACTAACACAGAAAATAACAGTAGGTTACTTTTAGAAACACATTTCGAAAGAATAAATTTAAGCTGTTATACATTTGCTACAAGCTTCTGAAATCCAGCAACACAAAAGCTCTCTTTCTCTGAGGTCGTGGGATCGTAAAACTGAGTCCCGAGACACAAAAAATAGACGAACTAATTTTAATAATATTTTGTAACAATTAATTCGTTATTTACTTGGCGCGTTCTCAAAATTGCGAAAAGCGACAATTAACTTCGTCACGGCTGTCTGTCTGTCCGTCCGCCTGCATGGAACAACTCGGATTCCACGGGAAGGATTTTCATGAAATTTGATATCTGACTATTTTTCGAAAATAGGTCAAGAAAATTCAAATATAATTAAAATCTGACAAGAAGAACGAGCAGTTTATCTGAAGACCTATGTACATTTATGATAATATCTCGCTCATTTCTTCTTAGAATGAGAAGTGTTTCAGACAAATGTGTTAGGGAAAATCAAAACACTCACTTTATATTCAACAACTTTCCTCCGAAAATTCCTGCCGCTTAACCCTTTAAATGCCGGGTTAATCCCATCTGCCATTTGCTGGCATTATCAGGATCTCACACTATTCTCCACATTATCAGGATAAGGGTTAAGAAACAATGTGGAAACATGTGGCAGAGCCAGACAACCGTAGACAGCAATACGGCGCATGGGCATCTAATGCCAGATATCTAAGGCTACAGACACAAACTCAGAACATGTAACACTTATTAATTTTAGACAGCAGCAGTGTTCACGCGAATGCGTCCCGAAGTTACATGCTACATCCACTGTCCGCCTTGTTACAATCTATGAATATACCAGACGTCTAACAGCAACAGTACTCGATACAGCGACTAGCACTTACATGTACTCCTGGTAGCTCTGGGTACTCGAACCATCCGGCCATTCTGCGTAACAGACAACCCGATATCCACCATCCGAGAACACGTGTACGTACGTGGTAAAAAACAGCAGATGTGGCAGCGACAGTGCAATGCTCAGCACCCAGATGCCCAGCGCTATACACAGCGTCATACGGCGTCCCATTCGCTGGCGCAGTGGATTCATAATGGCCATGTACCTGAAATCAGGAGAGGACAGCTTGAGTGTCGTGACTTAATAGATGGATGGAATTTTGTTGCACAAACAACGTTGAACTTTGAAGTAATGTAAACTTTTATGCTTAGACAATAAGGAGAGGGTTTTCAATGAGTCAAAACACAATTAAGTTAGCTAGATGTTATTATTTTAACCTGACCACATGTTTCGGCCCTTGCTCTGGGCCAGCTTCAGTTCACTAAGATATATATTCGAAGAAACTATACAGTATAATTCATAAAACATGTCAATCTGAAATTCAACGAACTCTCGTTGTTGTTCAATATTCTAATGCTGTTCATGACTAGGTTAGTATCTGGATATATCATAAAACATAACAATATGATAGTCATTATTTACAGTAGGTATTTAAAAAAACTCTTGTAGTAGATTAGTAAAATCATACACATCCTGAAGCTACAGTGACAATGTTTAACTAATCTGCTACTCCAGTTTAAGTACCTACTGTAAATAATGACTATTTTATTGTTATGTTTATGATATATCCAGATCTTAACCTAGTCATGAACAGCATTAGAATATTGAACAACAAAGAGAGTTCGTTGAATTTTAGATTGATATATTTTATGACTTATACTGTATAGTTTCCTCGAATAAATACTTTTGTTACCTGAAGATGGCCCACAGCAGGGGCCGAAAAATGTTGTCAGATTAAAATGACAACATCTAAAATACTTAGTTGTGTTTTGACTAATTGGAAACCCTCTCCTTATTGTCCCACTAAGCACAACGGGGATGACACATTGTGCTTAGGGTGTTAAGTACATTTTGAAATACAGTGGCAAAGTTCGATAAACGTTTTACACAATATAATGAGAAAAATGTTATGTATTTGGTACACGTGTGTAAAATAACGAGCCGTGTGTGACAAATAGAAAGTGAATTGGTGCATATCTGCTAATATAAAAATACCGGGGACCGAAAAAACCCTAAGGAATGATTACAACTTGTAGTAAAATGCCTGTAGATTAATTTTCTCCTCTGATATTCAGGTGTCACCTTAGACATGTCCACTGACAGATGTGGAACATATGCAACACAGTGCAGGCTCCAAACCCATCTTTGCCGGATTAGCCGTCATGCAACTGGGAGGTGTGATATCAGTTCTTAATTTTAACGGTTTTCTTTCTTTTCTAAGGCTTAACTGCACTGTGTGGGCTCGGTAGCTCAGTCGGTATAGCGACTGACTACGGGCTGGACGGTCCGGGATCGAATCCCGGTGAGGACGAGATTTTCCGCCCGTCCAGTCCGGCCCTGGGGCCCAACCAGCCTCCTGTAAAATGAGTACCGGGTCTTTCCCGGGGGTAAAGTGCGGCCGGGACGTGCTGCTGACCACTCACACCCTTCTATTGCTGCGGTCATGTAAGAGTAGAGCTATACCTCTAGCCACCCTCTGGGCCACACCGGGCCTGTAACGGGGTCACTTTATCTCTACCTTTTACTGCACAGTATCCGAGCTTTGGCTCTTGTTCTTTGGGTTTCGAGACACGTGATGTTTCACTAGGAGAGGCTGTTGTTAGCCCCGTGCCCAACCCCCAAACTGAAAGGACCAGGTTTTTATATTTATGACCCCCTGATAAAGGGTGGCCCAGCTACACCCCTCAGGCACTGGTTAGCTCGAAACCTGAAGAATTTTTTAAATATTACTGCCGATGATTTATACGTCTACGTACAGTACAGTCTCGATATTCGTGATGACCATTCCGACCTTACGTGATCACACCATTCAATGCCATTTGTCGGAACTTCACTATGAATAGGACTGAACCCAACATCCTGCAGTCGCGGAGATCGTTCTCAGCTCAGTCCAGCTCTGTTTTTCATCAAGTGTGATAGATTAATTTAATGTTTCTTTATTTTGTTTTGTGCACCGCGACATTATTTTGTAATTTTGCTAACGGGTGTTTCATAAGTTCTTTAAACCAAATAGATGTTTTTGATTTAAAGACGGATTCCCACATTCGTGATGGTTGCTTACCATCTCTTGTTTCCCGAAATCCACTAAATTTGGAATCGTATTAAGTACATCCGTAGAAACTAAAAAGAATAAACATTTTATCTTAAGAATTATAACCACACCCACAGCTGCGCATGGTCTACTCTTATCTAAACAACTAATAAAACCAGGTTTCTACTCACACAATTGTAATGCATATGGGATCCCTAATGCAAAAAGTTACATGTATAATACTGTAAAGTGTGTAATGTATTAATGGTTCTAAAATAATCAGCCTGACGATGACTCTCCTGAGTCGAAACATGTTGCAATAATACATTAATTCTAATGTTGTTGTGTTGACGGTAGACATATTGTAAGATTACAATAAATAAGTTACATTGTTAATAACACAACGGGATGACTTATTTTAGAATATCTTAAGAATGTTTACCGTTTAGGATTCAAGCAATATCTCTAATGTAGCCCAATTATAGAGGCGAAATAATGCAGTTAACGGCGACAATATAAAAATGTGACCACTAGAATAACTCCTTATCTTTCTTAGAACGGATTGCAGAAGACGGACTTTACGATAAACCTTCAAATCGTTACTTAAGACCTAAGTCAGAGTTTGCGAGATGTATAATGTGGTCAATTACGTTTCGAAGGTTAGGCCTATCTTAACAAACTTCCCTCGCTAACAATAATAAAGTGAATATATAAACCTGTCTCGATTTATAGATAAGCTGTACAGGTTTCTTACTCGCGAAGTTCTAAGTGGTTAACGGACCGAGTTTTATGTTGAAGTTAATGAAATTATAGCCTATAAATTTTTATAATGTAATTTTGTGTAGTGGCACACGATATATTTCCTAATTTTAGCCCAACTTATTTCTTTAAATTAAATAAGATAGTGCTTCTAAAAAATTATAATCCCCTGCACTTACTGTGCCCCCTTTGTCCCACCTGACCTCCTGCACACCCACTAAATCCAATTTACATCTTGCCAGTTCCCTGGCTGCTGCTGTAACTGTACGTGCCCTAAACAGGCTACTAACATATCAAGTACCAAATCTCATATCCCTTTTTCGACTGCTTAGTTCGTATAGAAGTATCAGTCCAGGTCCGAGGCATTCTGTTTGAATATTTCGTAACAAGACGGGGCACGACCCGCACTCTTTCCAATTAGGTTGCTAATTGTGTTGTTATTGTTGTTAATTGCGTTGTTCTATGCACTGTTTGTGTGTAAATGTGTACTGTACTACTGTCACCGGGTGTCAACCCAATTACAGTTAACATTATATATCATATCATATATTATATTATATCATATATCTTATCATATCGTATCATAACATATCTTATCATATCATATATCATATAAATCATATCATATATATCACATTATATCACATATCATATCATATATCATATATATGTATTGTGTGTATTGTTTGTTGTAAAAGTGTCGTGTGATGCTGCCACCGGGTGTCAACCCAATTGCGGTTAAATAAATATCATATCATATCGTATCACATCAATCATATCATATCATATACATCATATCATATATCATATCATATCATATAGTAACATATCATATATCAAGACACGTTTTAAAGGCGAGAGATTTGTTAGCACCACGCCCAACCCCCAAGCTGGAGGATCACCAATTGTCGGCTATCCGCGACTGCTTATTCAATATATTCGCAGCTACCCACCATATTGGAGGCCGTTCCTCCGTCTGCAACCTGATGACGCGCTGTTACGTGGTGACAGTTTAAAAAGGTCCAATTATTGTTAAGTTTCCCCCCCAAAAAATAAAACTCTGTGTGCGGAATGGGCACTAATGTAATTTGGAAACAACGCATTAAAATACTTCGTGGGTCATTTAAGGGTATTCCCCAGGCTAGTAATCCATGCATTTACACTTTCGTCCATTTCCTTTCATCCAGCACAAGAATATTTCCATCTAAATAAGCTGAAAAGGCGAGGAGATAAAGGAGCAACACGAATATGGGTATATAAATTTCTTTGATGATGAAGAAAGCGTATAAAATACGCATAACTTTGTCCATTTTGTGCGTAGTTTTATACTCTCTATATATTTAACGTAATTACAGAGTAACATAAATGTTAATGTAGAATTTACATGTTACATCAAAACAGTTTACTGAAGTCGCTATAGAACTCTGTTTCCGTAGCGCAAAAATGACATAACTCGAAGTTGCAAGAAAGGTCAGGTTCAATTTCCTGCGATACAACACACGTAATTACAGGGGACACCCTCTGATAAGCTACTAGGTGGTTGGGGAAGAGTTAGACTACATAGCAAGTGGGCAGCTGTAATCTCACGGTGGCTACGAAATGCTAATGGAGCCGACTGCACACCAGTACCTTTTCGGCTATATGTAACACAAGAAGAGAACAAGCAGATACAGTGGGGTATGCTAGAAGGAACGTAATTGGTTGTAGAACCTCTTTCGTTATAGCATCTGTTCGTTCTAGCGCACATAGAAATATGTGTATTTAGCGGTAATGCGTTCCACGCCGACAGCCTAGAGCAAAGTTACCATCAAACACAACCATTTAAACAGGAAAAATATAATACAAAATCAAAAACACAAGTGTAAAATTAATGTATTTAACTTTTGTACACAGCACAAACAAGCAGATAGCTGAACCAAACTGAAAACTGAAAATTACAAACGATAACAAAGATGATTACTGACGCTCTAATCAAAGAGGAAAGGCCCGACACGTCATGCGCACGCGCGTGCTACGTCGGCCGATTGTATTCCATGGCGTTCGTTGTAGCATACCCAACTGTATACACACTTGTAACATAATGTAACACTTGTAACACACTGATATTTCTTATTGGTATTTGACACTCAGAGGACCGTACATCGTGATATATTCTTATAACAAAAGCCAACGAGATGCACTGTTTCTCACATTTATTTGATAAAGTACTCTACACATTTCGGACAGGTCCACTGTCCATCATCAGGAGTATCTCAACACTGTATACACGCAATAGGTATTTGTCATGCTAGTTCTGTTGGTATCTGCTAGCGTGGTCAGGATCGAACTGACAACGCTAGCAGACAGTCAACAGAACTAGCACGACAAATACCTATTGTGTGTGTACAGTGTTGAGATACTCCTGATGATGGACAGTGGAACTTTCCGAAATATTTAGAATACTTTATCAAATAAATTTGAGAAATTGTGCATCTCGTTGGCTTGTATAATAAGAATTTCTTATTGGAAAAATAACTAAGCCGAGAGAACAGTCCTGGAAAGTCAATACTTCTTCGACTACATAAGAAGAAGACGACGCATCCGGCTGCTGGATGAACTGGGCGAATAGAGAAGATGCTGCGATTTTAAAGGAGAAGCATTCGAACGCACTGTCTTGATACCGCCGTTTGGAAGAGGACACAGACGTGAAGCAAGAGAGGCTACCTAGTGAATGAGTGTATTTTGTGGAACCAGTAAGTTCATTACCGTCATCACAACAGTTCACTACTCTCCCTTCCAAATTAATCCTCTCAATGACCTCCCGTCTTTCCTTTCGGGATCAAAATTAAGTCATTAAACATTCGAAACGTCAGGAAATTCCTTAATAGTGGACAGACGTCATAATTTTCTGTGGTGCAGAACTCTTGGGTCTCCGCTCAAACAACAGGAGATATCTGATACTGAAAAACGTTTGGAGACATTTATCTCAGTATTTAACCAACTTGATGCACAAAATTTATTTCACAGTAAGTTTTATTTCATGCCTTTACATGTTTCGAGCACATGTGCTCGAAACATGTAGAGGCGTGAAATAAAACTTATTGTGAAAAAAAATTTGTACATAAAGTTGGTTTAAATACTGAAATAAATATACTGAGATGCACGGTGAGCAAAATGTCAAAAAAAAAAAAAAAATTTGGAGACGGTTTTTACATTCTTATATTTGATATTTTAATATTCGCGATATCAGGCTTCCGCCGCGAAGTAGCTGAGAACTGTCTTCTTCTGGGTCATTACACACCGAGAAGTGATAATTTCTTATCGACGTTTCGCGACAATATATCGGTCCCATCTTTGGGGTTCAGGCTTTCTCTTGGATTCTTGAACCCTGAGGATGGGACCGTTAGCTTGTCCTGAAGCGTCGGTAAGAAATTAGTTTTACTCGCTGCGTAATAATCCAGAACAGCGCAGTTCTCTTTGTTATGTTGCACTACATCAATTCTAATCTGAATTATTTTTAGTAAGCTTGCAAATCAACTGATTATTGTATAATGCTGACGTATGTATGATTACCATTTACTGACATATGATAGGCTGTTAGTGTGGTTATAAACAGTATAGCTCTCTGACGTTCACCCAATTAGGTAGTAGAAACATGTCGGAGCGTAAGAGCCGACATGTACAGTATTTGGCAATTAACACTGGTGTGTATTTCACTACGCTTTTTCTTGAGCTAAGGTTTTTGGAATTATAATTCTTGACAACTAATAATCGAATCCATAAGTAGCTTTGGTTCAGCTCCGAAACGGGAACACCCTCTTTCGCGGAAGTGTTTTATCAGCTGGAGCGTGTGAAGCAATTCCCCAGCCAAGATGTTCGCCGCAAGCTTCCATGAACGTGCTCGGCTGGAAATGGGAATTCCACAGACGCTGTTGTGCATAACGCGATTCCCCAGCATGCTGGTGGGAAGAATTTAGGAATCCAGAGTCAAGCAGGAAGGAATTTATCGCTGTTTCCGCCTCTATTAATATCTTATCGATTTATTTAAGTACAAGAATTGGAAAGTATCCGGTGAAAACTTCTCCTTATTTGGAAAATATCCTAACTCACCCATCTTCTAATCAACTAATTAATTCCACACCTAAGATGGATAGGATAAATTAATATTGGTGGCTTTATACTGACTGCCAAGTGGGGACGTTCCCATAAGTCAGTTTCAAACCAGGTCCCTGCTTCTTGATGTAAACTGTTTTTAGGAAACAGAAATTTCTTTAGTATCAGAAGTCAGTTGACTGATGGAAAGTTTAAAGTAACCGCCAGTTTTAACATTTCTATTTCCAACCAGCATTCCTCATGTAAACCGTAACTGCACAATGTATTGCACGGAAGGCTAGTCAGACTACTAATTCATTCTTCATATTCGTACCGTGCATTATTACGAAATTGGCAACATCCAGCTGTGACGCACCCAATGGGTGGTGATGAGAGAGCATGGGAGGGTCCGGATTTGTAGTTGGTACGAAATTGCTCTAATGAAAGGGCTAATTCATGTGGTAGGAAATGGGCCTAGAATCACAGGGCCATCTACACAAACACACACACACACACACACACATACAAATAAACAAAGGTCTTAATATAAATAATACTTAATCTACTGTCCTTCCAATTAATTTTGTCAGCTTAGAAAGAGGTTCAGATTAATTTTCACATATATTGTGACCAGTGTGTATAAATAATTTTCACCATTAGTTATTCAGACATCTGCATGTATTATTGTTTTTTTTTTTTTTACATTTTGTTGACCGTGCATCCTAATATAATGATAGCGTTTTTTACCAACTTGATGCACAAATTCTTTCTTTAATACATTTATTACATTCCTGTACATGTTTCGAGCACTACTGTGCTCATCTTCAGGAGAA
>Ga0123353_10010684_pt1 | contig 12836 bp, 23 predicted proteins | sample TergutLab28metaG_3_FD_92763 | JGI IMG/M metagenome (GOLD analysis project Ga0123353, IMG submission 92763) | Labiotermes labralis P3 segment gut microbial communities from Petit-Saut dam, French Guiana - Lab288 P3 | ecosystem: Host-associated > Arthropoda: Insects > Digestive system > Gut ...
CCGTTTTATATTGCAGCTCGGTAAAGTCGATTATCGCTTTAGGGTTGCCGATCGCCTTGTCGCAAGCATTTGCAAACCCACCGTAGTCTCCGCGCTTTATGCCGATAAGGGTAAAGAGAGCATGCAATATTGTAGCTACGTGGAACCCGTCTCCAACATCTACACGACCATCAATATGAACGTTTTTGCCCTCGGCTTCTATTGTTATCTTGCTGTAGTGCTCCATTAGTATTCTCCTCTCATTCGTTCCGGGCAATAGACGCGTTTGCCCACATGACCGCCTCATTCAGTCTCATCATAGCCTGCGCGAGTTCGACGCTTTCTGGACAATATCTGTCGATAAGGTATGCAAAATCCTTGGCAGCATTTCTGATGTCCTCGTACATTTCTGGTTGGTTATCTTTTGGGGCATGGTATGTGAACATGCGTTCTATCCGTTCGTTTCTTTGCTCTTTCATGATCTTTTTCCTTTCATCATTTAGTTCTGTTTCGTCTCCTCGAAGCTTTTGCCATTTTCCTACGTCTTTGGTTTTTCTCTGCTTTCTTGCGCCTCTGACCGACGCGACCCATCCAGTGACTCATATGCTCAATCCCCCCACGTCCATAGCCCTTGCTTACCTTTTACCGATATCGGCTCTGGCAGCATGGTCATATTTGCGAACTCCCACGCATATCTGCCGGGACTCCAATCTCCAAGAAGAAGCTCATCGTAAGATGGAAATATCTTTATGTCATAATCCTGATAATCCTGGAGTTGTTCATCAATGCACGTTATCGCCAGTCTTCCTGAAACTTTGTCGTAAGAAATCTCATGGCTGCCAATAAGCTCTGCTGTGGCTATGACTGCACCGCGTGGCAGCTCGCCTGGGTAACAACCCAGGTGTTCGTTTACTCGACCAATTATTCTTAATACTTTGCTAAATTCCATTAGCGTATCTAGGTTAGGCGACTTTGCTGCTGCGTGAATTGCTATCTTTCCGCGATAGTTTGTATTCCATGGCCGCGTTTCTAATTCTTTTGCACCGCAAGCCAAAAGAGAAGCCCACGGCTGCCACAATGTAATAGCTTTCATTTAAAACCTCAACCTTTCTTCGCTTGGCTCTCCGTCCTCTTTCATGTGTCGACCTATAAATGTAACTGCGGTCACGAGAGCACATTGCATTTCTAGGGATGTGTACAGCTCGCTAGTTGGTCTAATCTCTCCGCTTTTCGTTTGATATAAATGCTCTCCTGCCAAAACCTTTCGGTGCGCCATCATAACTTCTATCATCCGTTCTTTTGAACCTAAAATACCGAATTTACTAGCCATTCTTTTGCTCCTCTCTAATTTTTTCCCCGCAATGCGGACAGTAGTCTACAACTAAGTCTTTGAAACAGATCGGACAGGGCTCCCAGTCTGCATATTGGTACAAGAACAGGACGTCGCCTTTATTTTCTTCATCACCCCATCCTTGATATCCACCATCTTCATGCACCGGGAATACAATCGCATACACGTTTCCGCATAAATTGTAGTCCTCTCTCATTACCTCCTGAAGTTCGGTTATAGAAATGTTGCCGCGCTTCTTGGTCGCCTGTAGTATTCTGTTTCCGTTCCTATCTTCTACCCACTCGAAGCTGATTTTACCCATTCGTTGCCACCCTCCTCACTAATCACCGCTTGCAGCTCTTGCGCAATTTCTCTCAAGTGGTCGTTTTGTATTTCCCATAAGTTGCTTGCATATGTTGAGTCTCTATTTCTCTTTGCGTACTCGTCAGCTACATCAAGCTGCCGGTTTAAGCGTGTTATGATCGCTCCGAGCTTATTGACAGGTAACGGATATCCGCGCTCTTTTTCTGTTTGCATCAACACTGCTTCAGTGAAACTTTCGGCTGCGCTCAGGAGCTCGGGGAAGAAGTCATCGACTTTAACGCTCCATCCGCATTTGCAGATACGCAGGAAAGCTTCATCATCGACATATAAGCCCCCTTCTCCGTTGCCGACCCTATCGCATCCGCACTCTTGGCAACGCGCATATCTTTTTGTAAGCGCTGTAGCTCTCTTGATGTTCATTCCTGCTCACCGCCATCCTGTAGTGCGACTTTCCACTTTGCAAACAAACATTCGTCCTCGCCATCGTCTCCATAACCGCTACCGCAATCATTCTCTCTTTCTCCACAGTGCTCACAGACGCTTTTCACATCTGCTGCAAGAGTGACGACTTGGTCCGGGGACAACCCAGTCAATCGGTACGCCATCACATCATGAGCGTCTTTAAGCAAGCTTCGTGTTTCGCGCTCATACTTTGCAAACTTCGCTACATCTTCCGGCTCGAACCCGCTATCTTCATATTCAGCAAGTTTGTCATACACTGCAAACACATTCTCACAGCTGTCACATCTGCTTGTATCCATATCAGGACAGCCACCACCCTCAAAACATACAAGATTGTAAGCGTGCTCTCCTTCCCAACCTGTCAGTCTATCCATTTGGCACCTCCGGCTCCCATAGCAGCACATCGGTACCTTGATTGAAGTTTGTGCAGCCGTGGCATAGGTCGGGATCTCTAGCACAGGTTGTGCAGCTTATGGTGTTCTCACGAATATGCTTCTTGTAAACCGCTAGTTCCTTTTCGGCTGTGGCTGCTTTTTCACAACTGAGCAAAGCTTGTTCTGCATTCCAGTTTACAAAGTATCTCTCATCATGTAGCAGACGTATTTGTTCGTTCTTTTCTTGCGTTATTTGATCAACGACTCTCGCCATTGCAATTATGGTGCTGTCATAACTCATAGTATCATTCACGTTCTGCAATGCTAAATGACGTTCTCTTGCGTTCGCAGCATATAGTTCTTCGAGAAGAAAAATCACATCTTCTCTAGCATGAGCAATGAACCTACCGTCATGCTGATCTTGGGGTTTTGTTTCCCACCGAATAGAACAACCGGGTTCTTTCTTTTGGTATCCGCTTTTATAAAACAACGCACGTTCATGAATATCCTCATTATCAAAACAGTTAACCTTTTCGCCGGAGTAAACTGCAATACAGCCCACTCGCTCATCGTATGTCCACGGTGCGGGTGTCGCTTTGGCACACCGCGCTCTTATTTCTGCAATCTTTATCGCTAACTCCATGCCATTCATTGCTTTTCCCTCTGCTTTCTTACATGATCGACGAGCATTTCCACAGCTTCGTAAGGCACTGTATATATGTACTTGCTGTACAGCGACAACGTTTCACCCTCATGGCCGCTCGTGAATTGTATGCGGACATCTTTAACGCTGAACTCGTCTATATTGTCTGACTCTGTAGCAACGCCCATGGTATCTACGTGGTATGTGTTGGTGTCAGAATTCGGCGACTTCTTAATTTCCATATTCATTTTGCACCTCCGTATCTAAGACACTGGTAACTGTTCGACAGCGGGAGCAATTCTTTATAAAAACAACCATCCGGTGATTCGCAGTAACATGCCTGTCTGAGTTCGTCTCTTTTTAGATAGTCGCACTCGAAGTCGCGCTCAGCCACCAGTGGCGGATCCTCATGAACCTCTGCCAGCGAGGTCAGATTTTTGTCAATGCTTTTCAGCGTCTTATTTAATTCCTTGAGAGTGTGTATCAGCTCTCTTGCTACTCCGTAATCCATTAGTCTACCTCCATCATGCATATACAGTTGCATTCTTGCGAATATCTCTCGATCAGCATTCTTGTGTTCATATCGTTTAGCATGTATATCGCAGTGCCGATAGCAAGCCCGAGAATTATGCATATTACAGTTATTGCTAAGTCCTTCTTTGTCTCGAATATAAGCTTAAAAAGCTTCATCACACAGCCCCCTCTACCCGATCGTTCGCCTGATGGATTATTTCTCCGACCATCAGGAGCGCAGCTGCTTTCAGCCTCGTACTATCGTGCGAGCTGATACTGTTTAGAACGTCGCTTGCTCTGAGCAGAGCTTCGTCTACATGTACTGAGCTTACACTCGGCAATGTCATAGCGACCTCTGGCGCGGATTGCGTCTCTGGAGGCGATTCCTCGCGCTGTGTTGGCTTTGTTTTCTGTTTCTGGGTAGAACCCTGTTTCTCCGTCTTTGCGCTCACGGCGCGTTTCCTCTGTCCTCTCGCCAAGTTAATCTGCTTCACCTTTATTCCAAATTCCGCAGCTACTTCTTCATCGCTCCGTCCCTTTTCTAGTTCTGCGAATATTGTGTCATACCACTTCTTTTTTTGCTGACTATCAGATGGCATTGGCGGTCTTATAGGCGTCCCCGCAAATGCCCGGGAAGGACTTGGCGTTTTATTATGAAATTCAGTCAACAGTTCGGTTCTAGATGCTCTCGGCTTTTTGATATATTTTACTGTGTCGACGGTGATCTTGTGCTTCTCGGCAGCATCCTCGATGCTCATTCCGCGCACCGCTATATCATTCATTACGGCGTCCTCATCTACTGGTTTGTTTGTCATTTCCTTTGCTCCTTTCTTGTGTTTGATCAGTCCGGGGATCGTCTGCGCAGCTTCCGCTATGTTATGCGGTATTTCGACGGGGTGCTCTGTCTTTACAGATAGTACCAATCCTACGCGCCGGCTTTCACGTTCTCCGGTAGTGTACACAGTGCAAGCTTCTATGGTTGTTCCGCGAGGTCTGCCGGTGATGAGACCATAATCGCAGGTATTGGGAGAGTTATTACTGGCATAGTATGAGCAGTCCTTGCGTTTACACTTGTACACGTTTTGAACGCCCCCCCCCGAATTTTTATCCACGGCTTTCACTCTCCTTAGCTTTTTCCCTGGCTGTTTTGTTGTATATTTTACGTTTCTGTCGAACAGTAAGCTTGTCGTTTGCTTTAATTATCAGCAGGGCTGTGGCAACTCCGGCCTTGGTCAGCTCCGCATTGTTTGTGATCAGCCTGCGTTGATTCATGATCACCAGTTGCCGACGCGATACCAACAATAGATTTTCAAGAACGATGTTTGTCCTGTCGTTGTCAGCAAATATCACACAGTAGCCATTCGGTATCGGACCGTGAGTTTCTTCCCAGATCAATCGGTGCTTTTCTTTCCACGTTTTGGACTCTTTTGTTTTCACCCATGTATAACCATCTGTACATATTCGCTCGGATCCGATTGGTTTTCGGTTCTTTGGTACATTTCCTTTCTGAAACTCTGTAGCCGGACTCATGTGGATTCCTTTTCTGCCTTTGTTGAATGGTACTTGACCTTTCTTAAACTCAGTTGCAGGTGAGTTTCTTGCGCCTTTATTATCGCGACCATTTCCAAACCCGTTCGTGTAGACAATATGGTGGATTTGCACCTCTTGGAGATTTAATCCAAAATGTTCGTTGAACATTATCCTGAAATCACGCAGCGGAACTCCTGCTATGTTGTCGCGAATAAAATCAAGATGCTCCTTAGTGTATTTTCGCCACAGTCCGTTTTTTATCCCTCTTGATCTACACGCACTCCTTATTGAGCTATGTGTACGCGAGTCCCCAAACCTTTGGTTGAACTGCTCTGTAAGCTGAGCAAAGCTCGTCCCGGGCGCACTTTCTCTGAGCCACACAATTTGTTCTGGTGTGTACCTATGACCCATTGCCATCACCAAGCAGCAGCGTCGGGATTTGGTATGATACGCCCGCTTCATGAGCAAGCTTGCAAACTTTTACCTGCAGCTCGCCGTTGAGAATAATCTGTGAGGCTGTATTTGTAATCGCTTTTGCTCGTCCGATTTCTTTAGCGAGTTCATCGTCTGTCAGCGATTCATCGTCGAGACGTTCAAGCTGTGCGAATAGATAGTTATTCAAATCTGATAATTTGTTCTGCATTCTAAGCTCCTTTACATGTACTTCGAGTGTGCATGCTTCACGGTTTCATCAGCGGTCAGCGCATATCTCAGCGTTGTGTCAATTGATTCATGACCGAGCATTTTCTGCACCTGCTCTATCGGCATACCTCGCTGCAGTGCTGTTGTGGCTGCCGTCCTCCGAAACTTGTGAGGATGCGTGCTGGCAACTCCTGCTCTCCGTCCGATTTCCCGTACAATCTCCTCAATTCTTCCAATACCAAGTCTAAAGCCGTACTTGGCTGACCATTTACTTGATAGGTCTGCTAATATGAGAGGTTGTAGCGAGTCGGTTCTCTCAGCAAGGTAGTCATTCAAACGCTTTAGCGCAGTCGGGTTCAGGTAACAGACGCGTTGCTTTTTGCCTTTTCCTGTTACTACCACCTCACTACCGGAGATATCGTCCCTATCAACACCATGTAGCTCCCCGACACGCATTCCGGTACTCAACAATACTTCCACGATGGCGCGTTCTCGCTTGCCATTGCAGGCATCCCTTAGCTCCTCGATTTCTTTACCGCTGAAAGGCTTTCTGACGATACGCGCCTGTTTAATAGCTTTTATTTTCTTCATAGGGTTTTTCGGGACGTACTCTTCATCGTGCAGCCATGTAAAAAACGACGACAGGTACCTGCGTTCGTTGTCGAGGGTGGTAAGCGAGACACCCTGCCGGGAAGCGAGGAAAAACCTGACATCATTTGCGTTTATCGCAATCAGCGGCTTTTGAGCCATATCTAAGAACTTGTCAATTGTGTATCTGTATAGCTGCAACGATTTATCGCTGAGTCCTTCCACCTTTTTTGCAACGAAGTACATCTGATATGCCTTTACGTCCGGGCTGATATCAGTCGACAGTTCTGTGCAGCTCCGCTCGAGTTTTGTTACCTCGAAGTCACGTAACCCGGTATAACAGGCAGCTTCGATTATCCGCAGCGTGTCGCTGTCAAAACCATCAACGATGATTTCTAAGATTGAGCGGACCGCTTTGTCGTGCTCACTCATTACTGCTCACTCCTTTACCAAGTTATCCTGTGCGGTACAAGCACAATCTCTTTGTTGCGAACAGGGGAGTCAGGTTCGCCGTCGAACGCATTGTTGCATTTAGTGCAAATGTCAACACTCGATGTTGGACGTGGGTCTACGTCACAGTAGAGATTCCCCTTATCGTCTTCATACACAGGCCGACTCCAACTGTCCAAACCTTTGTATGTTAAAATAAGTTTATCCATCTGAACTTGCTCCTTTCATCAAAACATCACGAGCTGGCCGGCTTTTGTTTCAGCATACTCATACGCCTCTGCCGGCACAGTGACGGCGTGTGGTCTTTCCGCACCTTTAAGCACCTGGATAATCCGTCTATAATGCCATGTGTCGCTAAAGTAAAGCGGAGTGTACCAGAATTCCAAGTTCGTGTTTGGATCTGTCGTTATTGGATTTGTCAGAGTGTTTCCGTGTGCGACATATCCCGAACACCCAAGCAGACCTATTTGTATGTAGCACATCATGGTTGCTACGAAGTCAATATCCTGTCCGACAAAGAGTACGTGCTCCTGATAATTGACATCCTGCTCATGCACTGCGTTAGCATAAGCCACAAGCATCGCTCCCGCACCACAACAACAATCGTTTACCGTCACCCATCCTTTTTCTTCTATCTCTGCAGCCGTGTTGTCGGCGAACATTTTCGCCATCATGTAGGCGACATTGTACGGTGTAAAGAATTGTCCACCCTGATTGTTCCCAAGTTCTAAGCGCATATACAAATCTCCGAGAAAATCTTGACTCGGATTTTCTTCAAGCGCATCTACAACACATTGCGTGAGCTCAGAGAATTTGCCAAGCTCTGCTTCTGTGTACCTTTCCGCAGTTTGGTTATATAGCTTCTGACGCTTATCTCGTTGCGCAACATCCATCAATGACAAGGTACAGCCGAACATAGTAACAAAGTCGCACCAGAGCGGCCAAAGGTTATATTTGCCCTCAAGCTCTCTGAATAGGTCGATCATTCTCCGGGCATGATCACATCGTATATAACTTTTTGCTTTCGCCCGGCTCATTATGCGCCTCCCTCGTTAATCATCGCCTGTTTTGAGTTGGTGCATTTCTGCATATCTTTGCAAAACTTCTGGCATACCCAGCAGCACTTATCACATTTCTCACGCGCAGCCAGGCAGGGGTCACACGATCCTACATCATCGCTATCCTCATCACCCGGCTCCTGATCGACACAGGCACTGCAGAGATCGTCCTCTACCCAAGAGCAACCGCCCGGACAAGCGTTATTCTCAGTACAACCGCATACGCGACATTTCTGTTCTTCTTTTGGATCCGTTTTCTTTTTCTCCGGAGGCTTATAAAACAGTTTATGGGTGCCGTCCAAAAGCGCGATTTCATCATCGCTCATTTCGTAGCCAAGCTGTACGATATGGGAATAAAGTTTGCTTAATTTCTCATTTGGTCTATATTTACCATCATATGTGTCATATGTACTAAATCCGCTTGCGTCAAAGCGGCAGAATGCGCCGACGACTAATGCGTTTGCGCTTTGCTTCCCGGTGAACTTTTCAGTAAATACCTTAGCAGCAGCTTCAGCAAACGAGTCGCCTTTTTCCGTTTTATCCCACGAATTGCGAAACTTTTCCTTAATTCCGGCATAGTCCCTGAATGTATCTTCTCTGAGGTAATCCCCGAAGAATAGCGCGTCTATCGCCATTGCTTCAACAGCAAGCAGCGATTTTGTGGTCACGCTGAATTGTTGAACGAAGGCAAGCCTTAGCTCGTAGGCGATGCTGAATGCTTCTTTCAGGGCAGCAATCCGGGCTTTCCGTTCTTTCTCCTGCTTTGTCTCTTTCGGTTTCTCAACTTTTTGTTTTTCTTTTGTGTATAGACCCATGCCTTTCCAGTTTTTGCTATCGTCAAACCAATAGTGTTCAACACTCTCCTTTAACGACTCTACTTTTTTCTCCAGTTCTTCGAGGTCTTTAGCGGATATGTAGTTGTATGCTCTCCACAGCATTGTTCCCTTGTTAGCTTCTTCATAGGTGCCCTTATTCGCAACGTTCTTCATCAGTACAACGGCTTTCTTCTGGCGCTCCTCGCGCTCTTGGTTCTCAAGCTCCTGTTTTATCTGATAATCAAAGTTCGGTGTGCCAAGAAGCTTGAATAAGGTCTCCCTGCTTTTCTTTTTATTGATTTTGTAAAGGCTCTCATAGTCCTCTATTTTGATCGGACGCCCCTGTACGCTTTCGAGAGCGTCACGTCCGAATGTCTCCAACATCTTCACCCGGCGTCGCACGGTCGTCTCTGACAGCCCTGTACGTTCGCTTACAGACTTGACGCTTCCACCAAGGTCTATCATCATCTGTATGCCCTCGGCTTGCTCTACCATTGTCAGATCGCAGCGCTGCATGTTCTCAAGAAGCATTGTTGAAATCTGAGTCTTTTCGTCCATTTCTGCGATAACGCAGGGCAGTTCCGTCAAGCCTGCCAGCTTTGCAGCTTCAACGCGTCGATGCCCTATGACTATGAGGTAACCTGTAAGTTTTAATCCTTTCTGGCTCACATGAGGCACTACGGTGAGGTTTTGCAGAACCCCACGCGCTTTTATACTCTCTGCCAGCTCGGTCAGGTCACCGAGGTCTCTCCTCGGGTTCTTCTGGTGCGGATACAGGTCAGTTATTTTGATATTTTGTATTCCTGTTAGCATTGTTTGGCTCCTTTTCTTTATTCAGATTCCTGCACTGCAGGTATGATGGGCGGATTGTTCGTTGCTCGGATTGTGTCCTCGACACCTTTGTTGTAACCGCGAAGATAGATCCTGGACAGATAATGCGTTAATTGGTCTTTGTTCATGTGCTTGATTGCTTTGTAGTCTGCGCGTTTCATCGTCTGGACGAATTGCTCCGGCTCCGGATTCAGGTGATCCAGGTTAATCGTCGTCGGGGAGTTTTTCATCAGGATCCTCCTCTTCATAGTCCTCGAGACCTTCCATTTCTTTCCGGACTTCATCGAACACCTCGGCAACGATGTCGTTGTCGTTTGCATCGTCCGATATGACCGGCAGCCTTTCGGCAGAAATCAGTTCGCGTTCAAGAATTTCCCTGTTGGAGTATTGCAGCCATAGGAAGTGCATATTCTTGAACAAATTTTTGAGATTGTTAAACAGTGTGTCCTTTATGCGGAATGTGCTGCCTCTGACTGCTGTGCTAAGGTCACCATTCTTGTAGGAGAAAATAAGCTCTGCGTCCTTGCTGATATAGCCATCGTCCTCATTCTGTTCGAGCAGCGACATCTGGCCGCTCATTTCGCCTGTGGTTTTTACAAGCAGGTATATTGGGTACTTGTCCGTTCGGAACTTGTACACAAGATTATGCTCGTCGCAGATTCCCTGCAGCTTCTTTTTGCAGACTTCAAGTTTTCCTTTTTCTGTCATACTCATAATTCTTTCCTTTCATTTTTAACGAGCAGAATGGTTACTTCCACTCGAGGCACATGTGAGTAGTACTTCTGTACATTGCAATTAACGACCTGCGCATCATCTTTGTACGCCAGTATGTTAAGCGCGTCCGCGATCATCTTGAGGACGTTATCGCAGTCCGGTTTTTTCGTTGGCCGGATATACCCGACTTCCATTGCAGTTTTCATCGCCTTAGTTTCACTCTTGGGTATTTTTAAATAGGCTACTATCTGTATTTCTAACATTGCGCCCGCTTCAAACCTAACGCCTTTGCATTGTTCGCGGTAACGAGCTTTAACGTGCTCCTCATATGCAACCGTCTCTTTATCGGGGTAGACCTGATGCAGGATTCGTTTTTTAAGCGGGTCTTTTGGATCTATCCACGCCCTGAATCGCGGTCGACCTTTTCCCCGGGGTTCTCCGGGAACTGTGAACTTAGCTATCATGTTGCAACCTCCAGTTCTAGCGGTGGTAGCTGTAATAGCGGAGGTGGCAGTTCCCGTAATCTGCGCTGCAGGTTAGGGTATCTGCTGATGAGTTCCACCTGCCACTGCTTTAGCGGAATATTGAAAATAGTGCTAAAGTTTATCCAGGAGCTGCACTGCCATTCATCGACCGGGTATTTTTTGAACCCGTACGGATCGTCGAGTTCCTTTACGATTGCGATTATGTCAGATATCTTCGGCGCAAACCTGCTCGTCCGGATATGCTTGGCAACCGCCTCATCACATGCTTCGTACGTGTATTCGATCAAAGCACTGTGCCATATCCTGATAGCAACCGCATGGTCGACGTCACGATTAAACTCCGGATAAGCAGCTTTGATCACAGCCAGTATCTTTACCGTGTTGCCATAAATATTTCTTTCTTCTCTAGTCATGATAGGTCGTCCTCTCTGAGCATATCCGCGTATGGGTTGCTTGTTGTTTTTGGTTGCTGTTTCTGGTTCAGATAACTTTCAAACTTCGTACCAAACAATGTTTCCGGTCGCAGGTACTTCTCCCATTCTGTTTTCTTCCAGTCTGCAACCTTGTTTTTGATAACGGTCTTGAAGTCCTCAAGCGTGAACCCCTCGTCCTGCCGTGCTTTTATTTTCTGCTGCGTTGCCTTTGTCGTTGCTTTGTAACCGGTACCTGCAGCAGTGTTTAAATATTCAATGACCTCTTGAACGAATGTGATAGATGTCTTAGGGCGTTTACGCCCTTTAGATTTAGATTCGTTTTCAGATTCAGATTCAATATCAGATTCAGAATGGATTGGATTCGTATTGGATTGGATTGGATTGGATTCTGCGCGCGCGCGCGAGGGCAACATTTTGTCGCAAATTGTTGCAGAATGTTCCACGTTGTTACAATCTGTTTCAGTTTGTTGCAAAATGTCGCAATCTGTTTCAGTTTGCAACATTTTGTCGCAAATTGTTGCAGGAAATCCAGAAACCCTATTGTTTCTAGTGGGTTCAGGGTATTTTCTACGCGGCGTTCTGACCGTTTGAAGCTCGTCCCACTTGTTAATACATAGATAGATTTCTTCCTCGTGCGTGTACAAAAACACCAGACCAACCTTGATAAGTGCATTACGATAGGCAAGAACTTCTTCTTCTGATACCCATTTTTGCCGAGGGTAAACTTTTCCTCTAAGTACATCAGGCTCCCCGAAGAAGCAGCCAAAATCATCGCAGCATAATATCAAGCGCCACCAGAACTTTTCCTCTGAGTCTGTCAGTTGGTTTATTTTGCGGCTTGTAAGGGCGCATTCGTGGATCAATCTGTTTGGCATATTTTCTCCTTTCCGGGTAACCGCCCGCGGTAACCGAGCGGCTACCCTTGATATTTGCCGTTTAGAACGGTAGGTCTCCATCGTCGAAGTCCAGTTCTGCAAAATCAGAAGTCGGTTCGGTGTATGTGGGTGTGTGATATTCGTTTCTGAAATTACCGCCGTCACTGTCTTTTTTACTCTCACCGAAGTACACATTGTCAGCCACGATTTCAGCAGTCCTGCGCTTATTGTTATCCTTGTCAACCCAGTCGCGGATTTGCAGCCGACCATCGACGACAGCCATCTTTCCTTTCGAGAAGTACTTGGAAACGAACTCCGCAGTATTGCGCCAAGCAACACAGTCGATAAAATCAGTTTCGCGTTCTCCGTCTTTAGGTGCGAAGTCACGATCGACAGCGAGCGTGAATGACGCGACAGCTACACCAGAGGCAGTGCTCCTAAGGTCCGGATCACGAGTCAGTCTACCCATGATTATGATTCTATTCAGTGCCATCTTCGTTCTCCTTTTTCTCCGGAGGACGCTTGCCAAACACGAACGTCAAAGGATCTTCCATCTGATAATTTGACTTTGTGTTCAAGAACATGTGTTGTAAAAAGTTGAGGCTATGCCTGTCATATAGGAAGCTCTCATACTCCTTGCGACTTATGGTGATGCCCTCTTCCCTTGGCGCTAACTCGATGCACAGTGTTTTGGGTTCTGGGGGAATTGTTGCTTCTTTAGTATTTTCCATAATTTCTATTCCTTTCAAATTCCGAGATTGTAACGACTTTCTTGCATTGCGCAATGTC
>Ga0123353_10010685_pt1 | contig 12835 bp, 11 predicted proteins | sample TergutLab28metaG_3_FD_92763 | JGI IMG/M metagenome (GOLD analysis project Ga0123353, IMG submission 92763) | Labiotermes labralis P3 segment gut microbial communities from Petit-Saut dam, French Guiana - Lab288 P3 | ecosystem: Host-associated > Arthropoda: Insects > Digestive system > Gut ...
GATGTTTCCGGGATTTATGCGCAGTTTCGCTGCTCCACGTTGAGCAGCTGCTACTGCGAGCTTGTGATCGAAATGGATATCAGCGACCACCGGAAGAGGACTCCGCTTGACGATCTCGGCAAAACCGTCAAGAGAGCCTGCCGAGGGAATAGCGCAACGCACGATCTCACAGCCTGCGATAGCCAAGCGCTCAATTTGTGCGATCGTTCCATCTACATCCTTCGTCTTCGTGTTGGTCATCGATTGAACGACCGGTAGCGCGCCACCTCCAATTTGGACAGCACCTACTTGGACATCTTTTCTGCTCTTCATAGTCCCTCCGCTAAAAACGACTGATATCGTGATACATCAAATATGCCATAAGCGAGAAGAGAAGAGTAAAACCAAGAGCAGATAGAGCGATCGAGACGTTGAGCGGAAGAGGCTTGCGTCTGATCCTCTCGACGATCTCAAGGACGATCTTTCCTCCATCGAGAGGCGGTATCGGCAGCAAATTCATCAGACCAAGTGAAAGTGAGATCGTAGCGACGAGCCCCGCATATTCTATTGCACCGGCCCGTGCGGCTTCGGCAGCGAAAACAGCGATGCCGATCACACTTGCAGAATTATTGATCGACTCGGTAAAGCTGCCCGGTGTGAAGAAACCCGCGATTCCTTGAACGGTCAACCATAAGAAGGAGAATGACGTTTTGAACGCCTCAGTGACAGAGAGTGGTACTTGGACTAAATGAGGCGAGACACCGAGAAAAGCCGTGTCGTGATCGGGGTGCCTGGCGAGCGTGATCGAGGCGGTCTTGCTCAGACCTTCTGCTTCATAGACAAGTGTTACCGTATCCCCGACGTTGAACTGTTTGATCTTATCGGTGAGCTCTTCAAAACTCGCGACACTCTCTCCTTCGATACTAACGATCTTTGAGTTTTTGGGGATACCTGCCAGCATGGCGGGAGCATCGGGCAATGGATCGACGTAGCCGATATCCTGGAACATCCCCCACCCTGCCAATACGATAGTGAATACCATAAGCGCAGCGGCTATATTGAATACGATGCCGCTGAGTAGGATCGCTATGCGCTTCCAAGCAGGGATCGTCAAATAGGAATGAGCCTGTGCCGTCTCGATTAGCTTGTCTGGATCTTCAGCGGCTTCTTGAGGATAGAGGGCACTAACGGTTCCTGATTTGTCATCGGTGACCGCTTGGAGATCCTTGAGAGCGACTATGATCGCGAACATCTTATTCTCATCATAGTTGAAATGCTCTGCGAGCTGTGCGGTAGTGATCTTTTGCTTTGCGGTGATGTAAGAAAGGACCGGTCCAATCAGTGCATTGTGCTGATCACCTTCCATGCCGACTACTTTGACATAACCCCCAAGAGGGATCGCGGTTATCCCGTAAAGGGTGTCTTTACGCTTCCAGGTAAATCGGGGGCCGGGAAGCCCGATCATGAATTCGCGGACACGGATGCCGAACGCACGTGCCGCGAAATAATGGCCGCCTTCGTGGATCAAGACCAGCACTGAAAGTGTTACGATGCCCCAAAAGAGAGCCGATAGACCGAGCGACATTGCTGAGCCCCTAAGTTCCTTTCTCCTAAAACGATCGTCAGAGTCTCCGAGGATCGCTCAACACAGTCGCACCCCTTATGGAGCAACTGCTTCTTGTTGCTCTATTGTATGCGAGAACTCAAAAGGGCACTAAAACGACATAGAATCTCAAGATAAAGACCGGTCATCCAAATTCAGTCGATGAAATGAGCACAATAGCTCTTGCGGTGAAGAGTACTAAGACCTATCTCACGAAGAGCATCTCGATGTTTGAGAGTACCGTATCCCTTATTCTGAGCAATATCATAGCGATCATACTCCTCGAAATCTGAAGCAAGATACATCATCAACTCGTCACGAGCGACTTTTGCGAGGATCGATGCAGCCGCGATGCATGCGACCGTTGCATCTCCTTTGATAAGGTAGTCCTCATTCTTTCCCAATGTCTCTTTATAAGGTGTTCCGTCAATAAGGATCCTGTCGGGAGCAAGAGAGAGTTTCTCGATGCACTCGAGTTGTGCCTGCTGTAGCGCGGTGACGATCCCGAGCTCGTCGATCACTCTGTTCGAGCGATGCGCTATGGAATACGCAAGTGCACGATCGCGTATCGCTTGTGCGACGAGTGCTCGCTTTTCGTGGCTGCTGAATTTCTTGCTGTCCTTTATATCTTCGATGGGATTTGATTCGTCGAGTATGCATGCCGCGACCGTGACCGGACCGGCAAGGGATCCGTACCCGACCTCGTCAATGCCGACAATGAACGCATGACCCAGCCGATGATAGTGTCGCTCGATCGAAAAGAGATCGTCGCTGCTACTCGGAATCAGAGGATCTCTCAATATCTTCATTTGGACTGTTCCACGGATGGAGAATTTCAAGTACTCCCGTTGTCTCACCGGTCAAGGCATTGTCCTTGTTGAATTTTATGAGTGAGGTTGCGAACAACAGATGAAAGGCGCTGTTGACAAGTGCGCCTAATAAACTCACGATGATCATCAAAACAAAGAGTCCCATTAGCAAGATATACGATTGAGGGAACAGGAGGGCGACCACGTTATGAAAAGTGGAGTTGAACAAAAGTGACGATATCGAGCTTGCGTTACTGAAAAGTTGCGAGACGCTCAGTAAAGCAATCGCGAAACTCGCGATCGTAATGATCAGGCTCAGGCGACCTGAAGAGCTGCCCTGTGCATATGCTTTCATGACCTTATTGATCAATTGGATCAGTAACACACGATAGACGATACCGACTGCGAAACCGGCAAGGAGCACAAAAGCGATGATAAGGAATGATCCGATAAGGACACCGGTCTCAGGACCGATGGTCGTCTGGAAGAACTCGCTGAGAATCGTGAACCAAAGGACTGCCGTTGAGACGAGTACCGATATCAACACGAGTATTTGAAGGAGAACTCCCCAAACGAGTCCGAGACGGATGCGTTCGAATCCTCGCAGTAGCACCCCGTTCTCATCATGCGATGAATGGTAGACAGTCCAAAGACCAAGCGCAATTAAGACAAACGGCGGAACACCTAAAAGAAGAAGAACAGATGCGCTCCCCCCGATAATGAGGAGCGTATTTTGTTCAAAGTGTTCTGAGGATCCGACCAAGACAAGAGACAGGAATACGAGTGCTTGCGCAATGCCGAGGACCACATGGACAGAGAACAAAGTCGTCATCCACATAAATGTCTTATCGGAGAAAAAAGATCTTATATGGCTGCGAAAACCGTCTGTACGATCAATGCTCTCGGTCACTTCAGATGATTTTGAGCTTATACCCGTGAATGCCATACCAGAAGTATCAGGCATCTATTTGCCCAGCCGTCGCGAACCGGGAGAGTAGATATCGACACCCTCCTTACAAAGATCGCAATCCTCGGAATCCCAGGAAGCGACATCAAGTATGAGAAGTGGATAGAGGGCTTCCTCGAACTTGTGCTCTTGTCCACGATCGATCAGCGAAACTACGCCGACGACTTCTCCCCCATGATCTTGGACTACCTCGATGACCTCGGCAACGCTTCCCCCGGTCGTGATCACATCTTCGGCAACCAAGACCTTCTCGCCCGTGTCGATCTCGAATGCGCGCCGTAGAGTCATGATACCGTTCTGACGCTCGGCAAATATGAAACGTTTTCCCAAAGCTTGGGCGAGTGCATATCCGAAGACAAGCCCCCCGACCGCCGGAGCGATAACGGTATCACAGGTGAGTTCCTTAGGGAGGCGTGCGACCGCTTCTGTCGCAAGCTTGTTCGTCAGATCGGGATACTCACAAACGCGCGCGCATTGCACGTAGGTGTCACTGTGGAGTCCACTTGTGAGCTGGAAGTGCCCGCTTCGGATCGCGTGAGTGTCTTGAAGGATCCGTTCTACCTCTTTGTCGGTCAAGCTCATCGCCTTTCCTTTCATCTAGATCCGTTGCTCAAGTTCTTTTCTCAGGTCGAACACCGCCGAGTAATTAGCAAACACATACAGAGTCTTCCCTGCCCCGTTGAGCGCCTTGTGCAGTCCCTCTGCAGGATTGTCGACGAGTCGGATCCTGCTCCATTTGACCCCCGAGTTTCGAATACGCTCAGCCATTTCCTCGCGACACTCTCCTCCGACGTAGATATTTATGGGGCCTTCCTTCTCCCAGCGCTCGAACTCGATTTCCCTATACCAACTGATATCGACTCCATCAGCCACCTCGTTATTGGTGACCAGATAGACGTCGAAGGTTCCGGGACCCACGTCGGCGCTCTCCATACTGCGATTGAAACCGGCAGGGTTCTTGGCCATATTCAAAATGACCGGTTTATCCTCGATCATGAAACGTTCCATGCGTCCCGGTTGCGTATGGTAACCCTTAAGTGTCTTCGCGCATTGCTCCAGACTCACTCCTTCGCTGGTCGCTACCGCAATCGCTGCAAGGATATTCGAGACATTGTATCGACCTCTTATATTTGTCACGATATGCGCTTCTTGCTCCGGTGTGTGAGCAATGAAAGAGAGCGTCTCCTCTTCGGTGATCTCGGATGCATGGTATGCTGCCAGCGATTCGGTACTGAAGAACACCGTCTTTTGTGAAACAGACTCAGAGAGCTTGGCCGAGTCAGGATTGTCCTGGTTCAAGATCAGGACGGTGTCAGGTGAGATGGCGTGCTTGAGCGCGCGCGCGATCGTATTCCTGACTTGGTCTACCCCGCCCAAGCGATCTTCCTGATCGGAAAAAAGGTTCGTGACCACGAAGTACTTCTGCGTCAGCTCAGCGCATAATTGCACGGTATAGAGCTCATCGGACTCGAGCACGGCGTAATCGACTTCAAGCTTTCCGGACAAAGGTGCCTCCAATAAGAATGCGGTCACCACGCCGTTATACATATTGGCGCCTTCGCGATTGCTGATGACACGATACCCAGCATCTTCGAGAAGGGCGCGACAGGTGTTCGCCGTGGTCGTTTTCCCATTCGTACCCGTGACCACTATTATTCCGCGTTTCACCTCGCCCGCCAGCTTGCGCAGAATATTTCGATCGAGTTTTGTGACGATCATACCCGGAAGACTGGTCCCGGAATTTCCGGCAAGCCGTGTGATCGCTGCTACAAAGCGAGCTATCAGGATCGCTATGGTACGCATCGAGTGTCCTTCCCTACTCTTCTCGCGCGAGAGATCTCTGAGAGCACCTCTTGAGCTGCGATTTGGGGGTTCTTGTGACCGGTTATGGGTCTTCCCACCACGAGGTGGGTCGCCCCGCTTGAGATCGCCTCAAAAGGCGTCACAATACGTGCCTGGTCGTCGCTTGAAGCCCATTTCGGGCGCACGCCGGGAGTTACGATCGCAGGTCCAACTCCGATTGCCTCTCTGACCGTCGAAGCCTCTTGAGCAGAGCACACGATCCCATCCGCACCACTCTCGACAGCAAGCTTCGCAAGGTGCTTCACTTGTTCGAGAGCGGAACTCTCTACACCGATCTGTTCGAGCACTTCATCGGTCATGCTCGTCAGAACGGTCACTGCGAGTATTATCGGTGGTCCAACACCGGCATCTTTCGCGCCGTTAACCGATCCACGCTTGGCAGCGCGGATCATGTCCGGACCTCCTGATGCGTGAACAGTGAGCATGCCTACTCCCAGCTTTCCAAGAATAGCAGCAGCACTCTCAACTTGATGAGGGATATCATGCAGCTTCAGGTCGAGAAAGACGCGATAACCCATTGCGAGGAACTTCTCGATGATATGGGGGTCTTGCGCGTAAAAAAGGGTCATTCCGACCTTCACCCAATCAGCGGCACCCTGACATGCCTGAGCCCAGTCCATTGCTTGGTCGATCGTACCGTCGAGCGCGATGATCAATGCTTCTGAGGGGTTTTTCACGTCACTTATCCTTTCAGCGCTGAGGTCAGATCGCTCGCACGATCGAAACCCTGCGCTCTTCCATAGGATTCTATACGTTCTATACACTGAGTCGTCAGTGTCGGATCCAAGAAATTCCCGGTCCCGATCGCAACAGCGTTCGCTCCGGCAAGCATGAATTCTATCGCGTCATCGGGGCAGGCGATCCCACCCATACCGATCACCGGTATGCCGATCGCTTGTGAAGCAGCATATACCATGCGGAGCGCGATCGGTTTTATGGCAGGACCGGAGAGACCCGCTACTTTCCTTTCTACACGAAAGACCCGGCGCTCGATGTCTAGCGAAGTCGCCAGAACCGTATTGATAAGCGATACCCCGTCGGCGCCAGCGTGCTCGCAGGCGCATGCGATCTCAGCGATGTCGGTGACATTGGGCGTGAGCTTCATTATGATCGGACGCGTGGTCCTCGCACGGCATGCGGCGGTAACTTCAAATGATTGGTCGGCGCTCACACCAAATGCGAGACCTCCCTTGTCGACATTGGGACATGAGATATTGATCTCATAGGCAGCCACATCAGGCTCACTCTCAAGCCTATCGATCACCTCGACGTAATCGTCTACCGTATGGCCGGATACGTTGACGATAATCGTGGCTTGTGGAGCGTGAACTCTGAGCCAGGTAAGGTCGTGTGAGCAGAACGCCTCAACACCGGGGTTCTGCAGACCTATCGAGTTGAGCATTCCGCTTGCTGTCTCAATGATGCGTCTTCCGTCATTTCCCGTCCAAGGAACAGCGGACACTCCCTTGGTCACGATCGCCCCCAGAGATCCGAGGTCGACGAAATCGGCATATTCCTTTCCCGATCCGAAGGTACCCGATGCGACGGTGACCGGGTTGCGCATCACAAGCGACCCGATCTTGACACTCATATCAAACTCTTGAGGTGACGGCGTCATCCCACATCACCTCCGTCGCATTGAAGACAGGACCATCGGCGCAAACACGTTTCAGACCCTCGGTAGTGGGTATTACACAACCCAGACAGGCTCCGATGCCACAGGCCATTCGGCGCTCGAACGAGACGAACGTTTCGATCCCCGCTTCCAGTGTGATCTTACTGACCGCTTGTTGCATGACCTCAGGACCGCAAATATAGACTCGATCGTATTCCTTCTCAGCGATCGCTTCCTTGACAAGTTCGGTCACCAGTCCGTGATATCCAAAGCTTCCATCATCGGTCGCGAATCGAATATCGCGCTCAACATCCTTGTGGTCATCGCGAACGAGAAGACGTTCAGCGTTTTGACCACCCTGGATGATGGTGACCGGTATGCTCTTATCCCTGAAGTAGTGAGCAAGTTTGCCCAACGGAGCAATACCGAGCCCTCCGCCGACCAACAACGGTGCTTTGACGCCTTCGTCGATCGGCCATTCTCTTCCCAGGGGTCCCAAGACGTCCATCGAATTGTCACCTATAGGTTTTTCAGCGAGCAGACTCGTGCCTTTACCTACCACCGCATAGAGGATATGGATCTCGCCGTTATCGGCCTGGCAGACAGAGAGAGGTCTGCGCAACAGGGTATCACCTCCGTTGATCCTCAGATGAACGAATTGACCGCCCTCGATGGCTTCAGCGACCTGAGGTGATCTCAAGTGAAGACGGAACACACCAGGCGCGATCTGATAGTTGACAAGGACCTCGACCGCCTCCTTTTGCGGAGCTCCTTCTTTCGCTGTCCTCATTACGACGGATCCTTCAAAGCATGGTCGAAGTCTTGAAGAGCACACACATCAAGGCGTCCATCGCGGACTGCCTCGATCGCCTGGACGATCGCGACCGCAGCCGGGATCGTCGTGACATTCGTGATCGAGTTACGTACCGCAGCGCTACGAATGTGGTAACCGTCACTGCGTGTCTCTGAACCGAACGGTGTATTGATGACCAATGCGATCTCACCGTTGGTCATCGCATCGACGATATTGGGACGTCCCTCATATTTTTTCAATATGATCTCGCACGGGATGCCGGCAGCTTGTATCGCCTTGGCCGTTCCCCTGGTCGAGACGACCTCGAATCCCATGTCGTGAAGTTGTTTGGCCAAGGGAACTATCGTACGTTTATCCTTATCACTCACACTGATGAACGCTTTTCCTTCAATCGGGAGTGAATAGTCGATCGCGAGCTGTGATTTTGCGAACGCAGCAGGAAAGTCAGGAGCACTCCCCATTACCTCGCCGGTCGACTTCATCTCAGGTCCCAGTACTGAATCGGTACCGGGAAATCTTCCGAAGGGAAGGACCGCTTCTTTCACGCAATAGCGCGAAAGCTCTTGCGAAGCTTGTGGCAGATCCATATCGGAGAGTTTTTCCCCTGCCATGACCTGTGCGGCTACCTTTGCCAGTGGCACTCCGGTCGCCTTCGAGACGAACGGGACGGTTCGTGATGCGCGAGGATTGACTTCGATGACATAGACCACGCCATCTTTTACTGCATACTGGACATTCATCAACCCTATGACACCCAATCTGAGTGCAAGTCTTTGTGTGTGATCGACTATGGTATCGAGTGTTTCAGACGAGAGTGAGAACGCGGGAATACAGCACGCACTGTCTCCGCTGTGGATACCTGCCTCCTCGATATGCTCCATGATGCCGCCGACATAGACGTCAACACCGTCAGAGACCGCGTCAACATCGACTTCGACCGCACCTTCCAAGAATCGGTCGAGCAATACCGGGTGATCGGGAGTGATCAGAGCAGCTTTCGACATATACTTCTCAAGATATGGTTCGTTATATGCGATGACCATACCGCGTCCACCCAGAACGTAGCTCGGACGGACGAGCAGTGGATATCCGATGGTCTGAGCTACCTCTTTGGCCTCATCGACGCTGAACGCGGTGCCTGCCGCAGGATAGGCGATCTCGAGTTCGTCGAGGATCTTAGTGAAGCGACGTCGATCCTCCGCAAGATCGATCGCCTCAGGTTGTGTTCCAAGGATCGGTACTCCTGTCTTCTCGAGATCGTTAGCGAGTTTGAGAGGGGTCTGCCCACCGAACGTCACGACTACGCCTTGCGGACGTTCGACATCGACCACATCCATCACGTCCTCATAGGTCAACGGCTCGAAATACAGGCGATCGGAGGTATCGTAGTCAGTCGAGACCGTTTCGGGGTTGCAGTTGATCATCACCGTCTCATAACCCATATCGGAGAGGGCATAGGCTGCGTGCACGCAACAGTAGTCGAATTCGATCCCCTGCCCGATCCGGTTGGGTCCGGCACCCAGTATAATGATCCGCGGTTTTTGCGCGGGGGTGAATTCGCTCAGTGATTCGTAGGTCTTATAGAAATACGATGTCGAGACTTCATAGCGTCCCGAGCAGGTGTCGACCTTACGAAATACCGGTATGACCCCCAGTGCCTTGCGAACAGCCCGCACACTGGCCTCGGTCGATCCGGTCAGGTACGCGATCTGGATGTCGCTCAACCCAAGCCTCTTCGCTTTCCATAGCTCATCCTTGGTCAGTGTCCCCAACTCGCGGTCTTTGAGGACGCCTTCTTGCGCGATGACTTCTTCGATGCGACCTAAGAACCACGGGTCTACCGCGGTCAGATCGAAGAGCTGATCGACGGTGTAACCACGTCGGAACGCCTCGGCGATATAAAAGATGCGATCCTCGTTAGGGACCGAGAGCTTCTCGTCGAAGTGATGCTCAACGAAGTTATCCTTTCCATCAGAACCCAAGCCTCCGCGCCCATTCTCAAGCGCCCGCATCGCTTTGCCGAGTGCCTCAGAGAACGTCGAGCCGATCGCCATGACCTCACCTACGCTCTTCATACGTGTGGTAAGTGTCTCATCGGTCCCTTGGAATTTTTCGAAAGCCCATCTGGGTACTTTGACCACCGTGTAATCGACACTGGGTGATTCGTTCGCCGAAGTGGTGCCCGTCATCTCATTGTCGAGCTCGTCGAGCGTGTATCCGACCGCCATCTTCGCGCTGATCTTCGCAATGGGATAGCCAGTCGCTTTGGACGCAAGTGCGCTTGAGCGCGAGACACGCGGGTTCATCTCGATGACGAGTAGTTCGCCATCCTTGGGATTTATTGCAAATTGGATGTTGCTGCCGCCACTTCGCACACCGATCTCTTCGAGTATCCTAAACGATGCGTCGACGACAGCGTCGTATTCCGGCTTTGTCAGGGTCTGTGCAGGAGCGACTGTGATCGAGTCTCCCGTGTGGATCCCCATCGCGTCGAAGTTCTCGATCGAGCAGACGATGATCGCGTTATCGGCACTATCGCGCATCGCTTCGATCTCGATCTCCTTCCAGCCCTCGACACTTTGCTCCATCAAGACCTCGCTGATCGGCGAGAGAGCGAGCCCGAGTCCCATAATGTCGAGAAGCTCATCTTTGTTGTAGGCGATACCCCCGCCCGCTCCACCCATAGTGAACGAGGGACGGCAAACGATCGGAAAGCCGATCTCTTCTTGTATCTCAAGAGCATCCTCGATCGAATACGCATAGCGCGCTTTTGGCATAGACAGACCGATGCGTTCCATCGCATCAGCGAAGAGCTTTCGATCTTCGCCGCGTTTGATGGTATCTGCGTCCACACCGATCAGCTCGACACCATATTTTTCGAGCATACCTGACTCAGCGCAGGCGACCGCACTGTTCAATCCGATCTGTCCACCCATAGTCCCGATCAGCGCATCAGGACGCTCTTTTGCGATCACCCGCTCAATGAATTCGGGTGTGATCGGCTCGATATAGGTACGCGACGCCATCTCAGGGTCGGTCATGATCGTTGCCGGATTACTGTTGATCAAGACGACTTCGTAGCCGTCTTCCCGCAGTGACTTACATGCCTGCGCGCCACTGTAGTCGAACTCACATGCCTGCCCGATCACGATCGGACCCGAGCCGATGATCATTATCTTTTTTATATCATCTCTGCGAGGCATCTATATCGCCTCCTTTTCCATCAACTCTATTCGTCCGGTGCTTCCGGGATTGTCACGTAGGTATAAGGTGACCGCACGGGTATCGACCCCATCGAGGGTCGCTATCCCGCGCTCCTCTAGAAACTGCGGTAACGATTTCTCGCTCCGATAATTCGAGGGCTCATAGCACATCTCTCTTACGATGAGACCCGTGATCGGGACCTCATCACTGGTCGAGTCTTCGCTGTTGACCCCATAGTTACCGATCTGTGGCATCGTCATCACGAGGATCTTTGAGGAGTATTTCGGATCGGTGATGATCTCTTGATACCCCACGACATCGGTCTTGAATTCAACGACACCCGAAGCCTCGCGTGGCGTACCACATGACCATCCCTCGAAAGCGGTACCATCCTCGAACACTAAGCGTGCTGGCGATCTGAAGTCCGTCACCACGTCACCTCCCCTTCTCGTAAAGCCCAATAGCCACCGACCAACACATCGGTGGCACATCCCTTTGCCTTTTGTCCCAAGAATGCGCTATTCTTCGATCTTCCCTGGAAATAGTCCAGTGTGAACTCCACCTCACGATCGAGATCGAGGATCGTAAGATCCGCAACACTACCCTTTTGCAGACTCACATCGGCCAAACGCAACGCTTCACGTGGTCCATATGAGAGTCGCTCGATAAGATCTTCCAGTGTGATCGCATTGGTCGAGACCAATCGGTCGAGCATAAGAGGTACGGTGGTCTCCAATCCGATAGTCCCGTAAGAAGCGAGATCGAACTCTCGATCCTTCTCATGGGGGGCATGCGGAGCATGATCGCTCGCTATGCAATCTATCGTCCCGTCCTTGAGGGCCCCGATAAGCGCTGTTCGGTCGCTCTCACTTCGAAGGGGCGGATTCATCTTAAGCATCGTATCGAAAGAATCATCAAGCGCTTCATCGATCAGAAGCAGATGATGTGGTGTGACCTCACAGGATACCTCGACGCCTGCGTACTTCGCTTCTTTTATGACTTCGACGGTCTCTTGCGAAGAGATATGACAGATATGTATCGGGCATCCGGTCAATGATGCGAGTGCGATATCACGCGCTACTGCTAAGGATTCCGCGAGTGAGGGTGATCCCTTCATTCCGAGACGGGTCGACACCTCACCTTCGTGAACGCAAGCATCTCCGACGAGAGATTCATCCTCACAGTGCAAGACGAGCGGAACATCGAATGTCGATGCATACTCCATCGCCGTTCTGGTCATCTTGCTACTCTGCAGACCGTGCCCGTCATCGCTGAACGCGATCGTGCCGGCAGCGAGCATGTCCGCCATCTCGGCGAGACGCTTTCCTTTCTGACCCTGCGTGATCGCTCCGTATTGGAACACTCGACAGTGCGCTTCTTCCTCGGCACGACTCATCACTGATTCGACCGTTGCGCCGGTGTCGATGACCGGATCGGTATTGGGCATCGCGCACACGGCCGTGAATCCCCCGTGCACCGCAGCGCGCGTACCACTCTCGATGGTCTCCTTGTATTCATAACCCGGTTCCCTTAGATGTACGTGCATATCGACAAAGCCGGGGACGATGACCCTATCCTTCAAGTCGACCGTGTCCCCCTTATCCATCTTGAGGTTCTTGCCGACCTCGACTATCTGGCCATCACGGATCAGGAGGTCGGCGACCTCGTCTATGGGGATGCGCGGATCGACCAGTCGTGCTCCTTTAAGCAGCAGTGCCATTTTTATCACCACCCATCATGAGATACATGATCGCCATTCGAATCGCGACTCCTGCACTGACTTGATCGAGTACCACGCATCGGGGATCATCGGCAACATCAGCAGATATCTCGATACCGCGATTCATCGGTCCGGGGTGCAGAACGATTGCCTCATTTGAGAGCGTATCCATACGAGTACGGTTCATTCCGTAGAGCATTGCGTACTCGCGCATGCTCGGGATCGCGGTACCGTCGGCGCGCTCCCCCTGGATGCGCAACA
>Ga0123353_10010686_pt1 | contig 12835 bp, 5 predicted proteins | sample TergutLab28metaG_3_FD_92763 | JGI IMG/M metagenome (GOLD analysis project Ga0123353, IMG submission 92763) | Labiotermes labralis P3 segment gut microbial communities from Petit-Saut dam, French Guiana - Lab288 P3 | ecosystem: Host-associated > Arthropoda: Insects > Digestive system > Gut ...
AACAAGCACGTGCATTTAAAGTATGTACTAAATTATGTAATCAACTTTTTCTTATCAGCTTTGAGCAGTTGTGCATCAACTATGCCAATGAACACTTACAGCAGTTCTTTGTTCAGCACATTTTTAAGCTGGAACAGGAGGAATACACACGTGAGGGCATCAGCTGGAAACACATGTCATTTGTTGACAACCAAGATATTTTGGATCTCATTGGAGTAAAGCCCATTAACATTATGGCTCTAATTGATGAAGAGTCAAAATTTCCAAAGGTATGAAATTAGTACTCTGATTTTGTCCATTTGAGTGTTATGTTTTCTTTGTATTAACATTTTATATAAAGGAAAGATGAATATTTTTAAAATTTTATTTGTTAAATTGTGTACCTAAGTTGCATGTTTCTTGAGGGTTTCTGATGTTGGAAAGAAAGCTCTAGGTTTTGCCCTTCCTGACCACATCTTGGGGTATCCTGATATGCTGGAAGAGATGCTGTCTAGATGTGGAGGGTAGTGTGAATGTATCATATAGGCAGCTGTGGGTTTCTAACAAGTGTTATCCTCCAGCTTCATTTTATGATTGGCTAGGAGTTCCTTATTACAGATGACAACTTGATATGGAGTGTTACATAGGGTATCTTTCTTAACAAGAACTTGGGATGAGGTCCAGTGGTGGGCTTTTTTCAACAAACCACCTCTATGAAATTAAGTCCATTTTGAGAAGCTAACAGTTCATCAGCCTATGAAGAAATTCCCCACATTTGATGGAATCTATTGGTTCATAACCATATCTACAACAGTTTCTTAATCATTCCTATCCTGAGGTGGATGAATTCGGTCCGCAACCTGTCATTCTATTTCTTTCATTCATATTATCCTCCCACCTATGCATAGGTCTTCCAAGTGGTTCCTTCCTGCTGGATTTCCCATAAAACTGTATGTGTTTCTCTTCATTTCATTTCATTTATTTCTTGTTCATGAGGGCCACGTAACCCACCCATTTTCTTGTTATGAGTTGATCTTCCAAACAATACTTGGTGCAGAGTACAAATTATGCCATGTAATTTTCTGCAGGCTGTTGTTAGGTCTCTCTCTTAGTTCAGCACACTGTTTTAAAACACTTTTAGTTTATGATTTTTCCTCAGTTGGAGAGAGAAGGTTTCATACCCTTACAAAGTGATGAGCAAAATTATAGTTGTGTATGTTTGAATCCTTAGTTTTTTAGATGCCAGACAGGCAGGCAAAGGATTCTGCACAAAATAATAACAAGTATTTCCTGAGTTTAGTCTGCTCATGATGTCTTCATAAATTAAATTTGGATTTGGCAGCGTTCCTCCAAGGTATTTGAACTTTGCAACATTTTGGAAGGACTTATTAGTTATCTTTCTGTTGTGATTTTGTACTGCATCCTGTTGATAAGATCCTTCTAGTGCTATGGTCATGGAAGAGTTGAGCTAGACCTCTACCCACCCTCTGGGCCACACCGGGCCTGTAATAGGATCACTTGGTACCTTTTTTACCTGTTGATAAGATGTGAACATATACATATTTAGTTTTCTCAACCAGCTTCTTTACTAGTGTCTAGCTTCTCTATTTCTCTTGTCTTCCTGCCCATTGAATTAATAGTATTAACACAGACCAGAAACCAGTGGTGTACCCAAGTATTTTGTTTGGGGGGGGGTGGTTCATCAAATTCAGTTGAGGACTGGACAGGGATCTGGGGGTGGTAGCCCCATAGTCAGGGGTTCTGGAGGCAGCTGTAATTTTGTACAAGAAATTTCATTTCATGTAGTAAAATCTTCTTAATTTTTGGTACTTTAAGACTGTTTATGATCACAACCAATTTATTTGTCATTGCTAATGTAAAACAATTGCGAACCTAGGTAGTTATAGAATTTTACTGCCTTTTTTTCAAACATTTTTGGAGTGTTAGCGTCCTAAATTGAGCAATTTTTAACAGTTTTCACAATCGGGTTGAGTTTGGCACGATTTAGGAGGGCCTTCAGAATTTCTGGGGGGGGTTTGGTTTGAACCCCCTCCTCGGTACACCATTGCCAGAAACTGATGTGTCCCATTCAAGGGTTTGTTTGAAAAGAGTAAGTGACTTTAAGGTTCCCTCAATGACAGGTAATTGTTTGATCGGCCGAGTGACTGTCAGCTTCTCAAAGAGAACCCTACTGCATAGAATTAATTCTGTCTGCAAATTTGATGTATATGTTGGGTTAAATGGATGAGTGCCATTTAAATTTTTGGCTTTGTGAACCATGACCTTGTTGGAAATCATTCATAAGTGTGTGGCATTACATCCTGTCCTGAACCAGTTCACATAACTACAACTTATTTTCCTCGGCTGTGACATGCCCTTGATATTCTGCTTGGTAGCATTTGATTTATGAAATATCCTTGTTCCTTAAATTTTAGGGGACTGATGAAACCATGCTGAATAAGGTTCATAAAACACATGAAGGAAATAAGCATTATCTGAAGCCTAAGTTTGACAAAACACAAGCTTTTGGCTTGAATCACTTTGCTGGAACAGTGTTCTATGCTGTCGAAGGTAAGTAGTCTGTTAATAATAGTGCAACCATTGTTCTCAAAAACAGGAATATAACATGAAGGTAGAATTGCTTTTGTGCCTAAGTTAACAACATGGATGCATATAGAGAGCATGGGGGTGAGGCTCCACAAAGTATAGAACTCAGCATAAAATAGAAGTGGTCAGATACAAACACCAACTGCTTTGTTCCTTAAAGCATGCACTGTACTCAGAGGATAAGAGGTTGCGTGGGGTTCAGAGCTGGTCTGAACATAGTGGCAAAGAGAAAATCCTCTGGTTCTGTCAGGAAAAAAGTCCAACAGTTTAGTTTTTGTTGTTACTCTCCTGGCCACAACTGCTTACTGTACAGTCATCTGACCATTTGATGTTACATGACCTAAGCAGCTGCAATATGATTGCTAATATTTGATGAATCATTATGCCAGTATGGCAGTTTAAACAGTACGCAAGTTGGCATGATTTTAAGAGACATATGAATATCCTGCATCATTTTATCTCCTGTTTTAGTGCTGAATATATACAATTAAAAACCAATCCCAGTGGCTGCGTGGTCTACAGCATGGGTCTATGGCTGCTTGCTTGCTGGGATTGTGGGTTTTAATCCTGGTGGGGGGGGGGGGTTGGATGTCTGTCTTTTGTGAGTGTTGTGCGTTGTCTCTGCAGCGGTCTGATCATTCATCCAGAGGAGTTCTACTGAGTGGGATGCATCTGCGTGTGATTGAGGAACCTCACAGAGAAGGCCTAGGTCCACTAGGCTGTTGAGCCATGTGGATAAAAAGTACACAATTAGAAATTTGTGATATAGATGCTGGGATCATTGTACAGTTGGTCTGTAGATTTCATGGAAGATGTACTACACTAAATGTGGGCTGCAAAGACCAAAATACATTAACTGCACTTAGACTTTGTTACATGCTATGTTATGAATTTGTATAAATATATCAGAGGCATAATGAGAATGCTCTTAAAGTGACTAACGCTTGATTCTTATTTGTGTGTTTGACTGATTACATCATTGGTTATTTCAATAGGTTTCCTGGAGAAGAACCGAGACTCATTCAGCACAGACTTGAAACAGTTGGTTCACATTGCCAGCAACAAGTTCCTGAAGAATCTGTTTGCAGATGAATTGTCAGTCAACCAGCATGATTCTAAGAAGCGAAATATGACTCTGTCTGCACAGTTCCAGAAATCTCTTGATGAGCTTATGAAGACACTGCACAGTTGCCATCCTTTCTTTGTGCGTTGTATTAAACCCAACAGTCTTAAGAAACCACAGGTAACTTGCTTTGTATAATGTGTGACACATGTTCTATACAAATTTGATGTTCAGGTGACCATGCATCATGATAAATTCTTATAATAAAACCAACTAGATGCACTAATTTCTCAAATTTATTTTTGGAATACAGGTTTGCTGACTGCTTGCTTGCAAGCTGTCAGCAAACCTGCATGACATATACTACTGCTGTGTACAGTGAAAAACTCCTGATGATGGACAGAGGAACTGTCTGAAACATGTAGAGTTTTATTCCAAAAATAAATTTGAGAAATTAGTGCAGCTAGTTGGTTTTCATGTAAGAATGCTCTCTGCAGTTACTAAAGTGAAATAATCCTCGAGCAAGCAGTCAGCTAACCTGTATGATATATGCCACTGCTGTGTGTACAGTGAAAAACTCCTGATGATGGACAGAGGAACTGTCTGAAACATGTACAGTTTTATTCCAAAAATAAATTTGAGAAATTAGTGCAGCTAGTTGGATTTCTTGTAAGAATGTTCTCTGCAGTTACTAAAGTGAAATAATCCTTGAGCAAGCAGTCAGCAAACCTGTATGATATATACCACTGCTGTGTGTACAGTGAAAAACTTCTGATGATGTACAGTGGAACTGTGCGAAACATGTAGAATTTTATTCCAAAAATAAATTTGAGAAATTAGTGCAGCTAATTATTTTTCTTATAAGAATGTTCTCTGCAATTACTAAAGTGAAATAATCCTGGAGAATAAAATGTGAGAGACCTTGAGAGTTACATGTCAGTACACATCCTGAGGGAGGGGGGGGGGGGTTGCCAAGGGGGCTGTCAAGTTCCTTGATTCACAGGCTGTAATTGAAACTTGACTCTTGACCTGCTCACACATTAATCATTTGCACTTATGTAGCCCACCATTATAACATGATGTTAAGGTGATGAGGTTAATAGAGAGGTGGCTACTTTAGGTAAGGACTTCATTGACTCTATTTCAGTTAGTGTCCGGTCTCCATGACAGGTTGTTGCTGTCTGTTTAAATCTGCCTGGTCTCTAGTTTACTCTGAAACATTTATTTTCAATCTGCAATATCAGTATCTGTGGCTGAACTCAATAATCAAACAAGACATTTACCTTCTTCATTTATTCTGCACTGTTGAAGTATTTTTTGCTGATCAATCCTTACTACTGAAGGAGGCACAATGGTTTCTGGTGTATATGCTTGGTTTTTATCTTATTCTAGACACAGGTGCAGATATGCTTCTAAGCCTATTATAAGAGACCTGATCTGCTCTGAGCCTCACTTCCTGTAGTCTGAGTCTATTATTACACCATTAGCGGTCAGTTAGCCAGATTTATGTGGCAGTGACAGTGCTCTGTAAATATTTGCATTATTACACCATCTGCAACCATGTGCTAGTATCTCAACTGGATCATCAGGCATGCTGACAGAGTGGATTTCTTGCAGTTGTTGACTCTTGAGGATCAAACAGAGTACTTTACAGGCATTGCACTGTGAACTGCTTCATGTCACATCCACTTGTCCCTTGTCATATGTACAGTATATGATACTTTCATGCCCACTTACACACAGAAAACTTTAGTGTCAATTGAATGCCTCTGTACCTAAGGCACAGCATGTTATATAAAACTAATTGTGTGTTGTAGTCTTTTTACTTCAGTCTTTCCCATTCTGCATTTTCAGATGTAATGTGAAAGAAACTGTGGTTCATGTTGGATAAGAGTAATTGCACTTGTGTTTGTAGATGTGGAACAGGACAGGGCATGATTCTCCTATGTAGTGTGGCAGTGTTTTGTTTCAGTTGGACTGTATAAATAATACACAGTACTGCCCTGCTCTATCTTGAATCGAGATATGGATATAATTGTTATTAACACTCTTCTGTAGTAATAAAAAGTAAAATTAACTATTAAGTTGTCCATGTGTCCAAGCAATATTCCCTGAAGGACTATTAGGAGAATGTAGACATTATTCAATCTTGACCTTGGCACTATATGAAGTGAGTAGTCAGTTTCATGCTGCAGCTTCTTTAACCTATAGGAGAGTGCTGGTGGTAGTCATTAGATACCAGTTTGGCAGAGCATCAGGGATGGTCTTGATATTGTCATTATGAATGTAATGTTACCAATTCCAGGAATCAAATCCAAATTATGCACCCTGTACCCAGTGACTATTGTAGCGATAGCTGCATAATTTCTAATGCAGCCTTATTCTTCACATATTGACATGTGGTATTTTTTTGTAACCAGGTGTTTGATCGAAATCTGTGCTGCAGACAGCTACGATACTCTGGTATGATGGAAACTGCCAAAATCAGAAGAGCTGGGTATCCAATTCGTCACTCTTTTCAAGAGTTTGTTGAGAGATACAGGTTCCTTGCACCAGGAACTCCTCATGCTCATAAGGTGTTTTTCTGTCAGAATGCTTCCTATTAGCCGCTATGAAACATTCGTGTAACGTAATTTGTTAAGTGTTATTCCATATAGTTGTGTTTAATGTGTCCTATTTCCTGAAAACTAAGTCCTATATAGCACACTGCCACTGTATACCTACACATTTTAGTGGCTGTGACGCTCAAAACATATTACTTTTTGAGTGTGGTTTGGACTAAAGGTAATCTCCATGTACATGTGAACTCTGTTTTTCATGATGCCATCTTTTGTTTTCTTCTAGGTTCTCTTCTCCTATGTTATTTTGCTGCTAGTCCTCATTCCCTACCAGTTTGTTGTACTTTTCTAAGTCTAACAATTTATTTCTTTTATTGAGAAACCAGTTCCAAATATGTTTTGTCATCTTCTGATGGCAGTTGTCAAAATACATCCATATGGCATCAAGTTTTTGTTTGAACTGTAATGACTATATGTCTCTTTGCTGTTGCAGTTTCTTGACTGTCTGTTTTCCTAGTATGTTACAGTTTAGTTATCATAAAACTCAGCACCAAAATCCCATTTGAGGGACTTTGAGTCTACTTTCTGCTTTGTAAAAGAAGTATTCCTTGTAAAGTTGTGTATTGTAATTTGTCTGGGAATAGAAGTAGATAATGGTTAAATATGTACTGCCATTTAATATTAACCAGGAAAGAGGTGCAGGATATCGTTGCTGTGCAGAAAAATGATGATTTGGCAAGGTAGCTGCACACAAGATCAAAGTCTTAAGATGAAGATAATGTTGATATAGCAGTGGTGATGGTGGTGCAAATGATGATGACAGTGATCATAATTATGATGGTGGTGACAATGATGAAAGGGATATAGGCTTTTTGTGTTCAAATTTAGGATTCTTGCATAGAAACTTTTTCTTTAATTAGGAAATAGAGTGTAATTTCAAACCCAAAAACAAAATATAGGCATTTTAAATCATAACTCTCTGATAAACTACAAAGAATTCTGGTTTTGAACTGTTAATTTACAGACTGATTGTAAAGCTGCTTCAAGTAAAATTTGTCAGCTAGCATTGGGGAAGCAAGACTACCAGGTGGGACACACCAAACTCTTCCTAAAAGATGCTCATGATACGTTACTGGAGCAGGCGAGGGACAGAATTCTTATGAAGAGCATTCTGGTGCTGCAGAGGAGTGTTCGGACATGGGTGTGTCGGAAACGGTAGAGTTTTGGTCTCCTGACTATGCATAGTAATGTGTGGGTCTGGTAGCTGATTCAGTATAGTGACTGACTATGGGCTGGGCGGTCAGGGATCAAATCCCAGTCGGGACGAGATTTTCTGCCCGTCCAGACCTGACCTGGAGCCCACCCTGCCTACTGCAAAATGGGTACCGGGTCTTTCCCAGGGGTAAAGTGTGGCCGGGGCGTGCTGCTGACCACTCACCCCCTTCTAGTGCCGCAGTCATGGAAGAGTAGAGCTATACCTCTACCCACCCTCTGGGCAACACCGGGCCTGTAATGGGATCACTTTTTTTTGCTATGCATAATAATACTGTAACTGATAAAGTAGAATATTCCCATGATAATTGTAAGAATAAATAAGTAATGAAAATATTTTCCTAATATTACAGAAGTGTTATTCTTGACCTAATAAAACATAAAAGTTGTTACAGTCTTCATGCAAGTACCATCAAGTACAGCATAGACTGAAAAAATTTGTTATATCGGACACACACTATTATAAACCATGAGCCACTTGCATTTTACTGTGGACCTTTAGAATTCATAGCCATCTGTAGTTAAGTGGTAATGCAAGACGTGAGAACTATGTACACAAGTTTTAGGAAGTTTTGGAAGTGAACTTTAAATACCATAGTTCCAAATAATGTGAATTTGATGATATGATAGATTATATGATATGGCTCTTAAAAATGTGCATTTAATTAAGGTTCAGTGTTTTCTGGAACTATTTCTGATGTTAACATTGTTTAGCATGTTATGATGAGGTGCATACAAGTAGTGAAAGTATGTTGGCTGGAACATACAGACATAAACTTCCATTGTACTATTTCTTAACATATTGTGTGGAAGCACATTGTGCAGCACTAAGAATCTGAATAGATTATGTTACATTTGTGGTAGTCTTTATTGTGACTTCCAGCCAGTGAACAATTTGAATACAGATGGTGTAAGATTTTGTATTTTCATGTAGATTTTTGCAACTGCGTTCAGCCGCATTGACTCTGCAGAAGTACTGGCGTGGCCGTGGCCCTCGTCTGCAGTACCAGAAGGTGAGACAAGGCTACCTTCGACTCCAGGCTGTGCTCCGTTCAAGGAGACTCAAGTACGACTTCACGAACCTCCGTTCTCACATTTCAAAGTTTCAGGTAGGATACTGAACACAAATCAACTTTGTCAGACACTAATTTCTTTAAATGTTAATGTGGAAGTGATGTATCTTTGATTGATTAGACTTTGGCCACAGTCTGTCTTTTTACATAAAGTAGAAATAAATAATGCACATTATTTATGTCCTGGCAGGGGTAAGAGATTTTCGCTTCTCCAAATCATAGCAATTGGCTCTGGGACCCACCCAGCCTCCTATTCAGTGGGTAAGGCAGGCTCTTTCCCCAGGTGTAAAGCAACCAGGGCATGAAGCAGATCACTGACCTTCATTCAGTGCTTTGGAGCTATACCTCTTTGACCCATGTGCCATCCTGGTGTGTACAGAGAAAGCCTTACTGATTGCATTTATATATTATTTGTGTTACCTCAACAGACATTCATACCTATATGTGTACATGCGCATGTACTTACATTCGCTTTTGTGTATGCATGTGTATAATACCATGCATTCAGAAAGTCACTGTGCACTTAGGCACAAGCAGATCTGCAGAAAGTGTTTCCGAATAAAATTAAACAGGTTCAGGCCTGTTTAGACACTCATGGACATCACTTCCAACACCTTTTGTAAGTGCACAGCGACTTTCCGAACTTCCCCTACCGTGTGTCACCATGTGCCTTTACATTTCAACTGGACTCTACCGTAGCCTAAGTGCACAGCGACTTTTCAAACACAATGTATGTCAATCCCTCATATGATAAAATATAAATCATTCATAGTTTCTGTCACCATAAAATTTTGTTGGGTCTCCCATCAGTTGGTTAGGATCATAATGGAGTTGGTAACAAATATTGATGATTGCTGGGGTCAGTAATTTACTCGCCAGTTTAGGTCATGGATAGTGATGCATTCTACAGAGAAATACTTGTTAGGTTAATGTTCAAGGATTGTGCTGGAACAAAATTTTGATGACTATGTAACGTGATACTGCTATAGCAGAACCCAGAGTTTCACTGTTGTTAGTACCAAACCACCACTGGACACATTTCTGAGCTAGCTGAGTCAGAACAACTTTATAAACAGTCTTACATTATTGCTGATTTAATTTCACATTCTTAAAACATTGAGAACCTAGTGCACTGAAATTGTATTGATTTTCATTTCATTCATTCATTCACTTTATTTTCCTTATATCCGTATACAGGTAAAGTACCAAGGATGTGGAAATTGTCAAAGTAGTTGTATAAATATCTGTTAAAAATTCAGATGTCAAATGTTTAAATATAATTATAATATAATGGTGATATAGTTATTAACAATTATAACATCAGAACAATTACAATTAAGATGTGTGAGTTGTTACTAGTATTGTACACTATTAACAGGGTTAAAATAATGTATAAGTGAATCAGCCTCTTAAGGTTTATATTCTTCTGTCTTCCATATATTCATAATATTCATTCATTGAGTAGTGGATTGGTGGATGTCTTGCATAAATACTTGACAGTCCCACAAATTGCAAGGTGTCTTCTCAACCAGTTGTTCTTTGTAACAAAGGACTCAGTAGTGTTAACACTGATTTCACTTACATGCTGTCTTCAAATTCCCCTTTACATATTGCATTACAAATTAAATCTGTTCAAAAAAATGCCATCAGGCCTGCTGTAAGATGTGAAGTGCATTATAAGCTGTGTGCACTATGACATATGAAAAGTAGTAAGATTAGTGTAATTCTTTCAACATACAGTAAGATAATCGACAAGGACCTACACAAATAGAAGAAAATGAGAATGATAAATGTAGAAGCACTGATTTTACAAACAAGGTTTATACTTGATGTAACAACTTATTATTTGAGAAGGTATTCACTGCACTACCAGGTAAAGGTATTGTTCCTGTGCACATTATGAAGGTAAATGGGGGTGGAGGGGGGGGGCAGCTTCCACTCATTGCTATTCATGGCTTTACTTTCATGCCCCAGCCACTTCTTCCTGTTTCCACTGAATGGGAGGCTGAGTGACCCCAGAGCCCTTCTAGGTGCTTTTGATAGGGAAAAAAATCTCTTGTTCCTCCCATTAATTAACCACAGTTCCTTGGTTGTCCAGCCAGTAGCCTAATCACCATACTGACTCTGCTGCCGTGCTTCACCAAAATACCAGGAAGAAATACTTTGCTGATTAACATAGTCTAAACATTCCAGAAGACTTGTATATTCAAGAAATAATTGATGTTTTTAAATGGTGCAGTAACTGTGTTCTTTACAGGTTTTGTCAGTGATGGAATTTTTGACTAAGCAATGTAGTACCAGCTGAAGAAGGATAGTGCTCTGTTGAGTAATTAGCTAGATAAACAGAAAACTAGTTTTCTAGTAAGCATTTCAGATGTATGCTGCTCCATGGGACGATTTATTGTACTATATCTTATACTGTCATATCAACAAGTAATGCAAAATTGCAAAGAATTTGTGTGTGTGTGTGTATATATATATATATTTATTAAAATTAAGGTACCTCTTATTGTTATTATTCAAAATTATCATTATACTAGTTTCAAGGTTTCCATACTTCTCTCAGTATTAGATCATCAATCTGTCTGGAAAGAACTGTTGTGTAAAACAGGGAACATTAAATATTTCTGTAAATTTAAGATATTTACAATATGACAATGTGTTAATATAAAATGCAGACATTTAGACTGAAACATAATAATTATTGTGATGTTCTATTCTAGGCATACTGTCGTGGCTATCTTGTGCGACAGACAATGAAGGAGAAATCCCAGGTAAGCCATTCAGTATGTAATTCTCCAACATTTGTTGTACTTGTAGAATTTCTATATACTTAGGAAGTAAAGTGGTGACAATTGCAAGAGAACAAGAGGAAATGTAACAAGAAAGAAAAAGAACATTTTTTCCAGTTAACTAGCAATACACTGTGGAAGTGGGAATTGCCAAAAATATGAAAAACAAGTTTTTTAAAAACTACTATGTGTCCACAGTATTGTACAAAGCGATACATGGACATGGACTGAGGGAGATGTAAATAGAGTAATGGTGGCTGAGATGAGTTTTTTAAGAAGTATGGAATGAAAATCCAGAAGAAAGTGAATAACAAATGACTGGGATCACCACAAGAACAGTGGGTTAGGAAGGATATCATGCAGCAGGAAGATAGAACATGGAAGGAAGTGAGGAGGAGCTGTGGGATTGCAGAGAGAGAGAGAGACAGAGAGCCTTGGTTACTAAGTGATCCATGTAATAGCAGAAATTTTGAAGGAAGAAGATTGAGGATGATGATGATGATGATAATGGCGACAATGACAATGGTGACATAACACACCAAAGAAGGACAAGGAGGAGGAGGAGGAGGATGATGATGATGATAATTTATTATCATCATTACTATTAGTGCTAGCAGCAGCAGCAGTCGTAGTAGTAGTAGTAGTAGCAGCAGCAGTAGTTTTGTCACACATATTTACTGGAACATAACAATAATGTTTGTATTGTCTTTGCTAAAGACAGTGGGTGTACTGTATAGTCATTATTATATTTTTGGTGATTTAAAGCTTTTCTGGTGCTACCATTGAAAGAAAAGGATAAAACTTTGTTTTTATAATTTTTCTATTTTGCCTTGTGACTTGTGGATATGGTGTATTGTGAAACAGACAGTTTGTGTATTTTGTGAAAAGCTGAAACTTGTGGAAGGTAAGTGAGTTTTTTAATCTTAGTATATCTTCTCAGTCAAGATGAAGGAAAACGCTCTACAGACATATATGTATGCTTGCACAAATCACAATCTCAGATTTCTTCTGTTCCTCCATCCCTCGTCTGGTTGCATGGTGGCAGCTAATGCAGATGCCTTCTGTCCAATGTTGTTCTGTTTCTTGCCAAACGTCTGACATACATGTAATGTGATCACTGTGCAGTACCACAGCAGTAGATAATGGGACATTGGTTAGAAGACACATATAATATGCTCATAAGAATGTTGTAATAAGTAACTCTCTCTTAACTCCGTGGCCTTAGTCCGCACGCGAACTATACCGACAGAGCGGCCGCCGCCGGTCGGCGAAGTTAGTGCCAACTTTTGCGGATAGAGGGGTGTCACGTGGTCAGCGCAACGAGTCCCACAGCCGTTAATCTCTGTTTTCGAGACCTGGAGCTGCTACTTTTTTCATTCTAGTAGCTCCTCAATTGACCTCACGAGGCTGAGTGGACCCCGTTCCAGACCCACTACTATTCAGAAAATCTGGTAGCGCCGGGGATCGAACCCGGGACCTCTGTATCTGTAG
>Ga0123353_10010689_pt1 | contig 12835 bp, 14 predicted proteins | sample TergutLab28metaG_3_FD_92763 | JGI IMG/M metagenome (GOLD analysis project Ga0123353, IMG submission 92763) | Labiotermes labralis P3 segment gut microbial communities from Petit-Saut dam, French Guiana - Lab288 P3 | ecosystem: Host-associated > Arthropoda: Insects > Digestive system > Gut ...
ATTTACTGCACCTGGAGAGCAAATATCCACAGGGAGAGGAGAGCCAACTGGTATATGTTATTACGGGTCGCGAAGTTCCTTCCGGGGGATCCTCCAGTGATGTTGGTTCATTAGTCTTCAATATTGCCACTGCATGGTCACTGGGGCGATTGTTGTCAACAGGTCTTCCGTTGACAACACGGACTGTATCGGTCAGCGGATCAGTTAGACGGCCATGTAATCTCCAGGTCCGTATCGGTACTCCTGTATCGCAGTTGATAAAAGCAGCCGGAGGTATGACAGAGGATGGAACCGCTGTTGTCCTGGGAGGACCTATGAAAGGTCAGCTCCTGAGTGATCTGGAAACACCGGTGACAAAACTTTGTCGAGGAATAACTGTTCTGAGTCGGCTACAAATAAAAAAAGCGACAGAGACAAACTGCATACACTGTGGTAAATGTGTCACCATATGTCCCCATAATCTTCTACCCCTCTATATCACAAAGGAAGCTCAAAATGGAAATGTGGAACAGATGCAGCACTTACATTTGTTTGATTGTATAGAATGTGCCTGCTGTGCCTATATTTGTCCAGCGAAAATACCCCTTCTGTATTGGATACGCACAGGTAAAGCACTGGTGAAGAGATCTGAAGGCAGTTACAGGACTGAGTGCAATGAGAGAAGCTGAAACTACGAACGGGATCCCTCCTTATATCAGAGCCATACGTTCGACTCGCCAAATTATGCTAATGGTACTTCTGGCTCTACTCCCTGCAGTGTGGACCGGCTATTGTCACTTTGGCAGCGAAGCTATGTATCATCTGGCTTATACCGTTGTAACGGCGGTTAGTGTGGAATGTGTCTGTCAGCTTGTATTAAAACGACCGGTTACCATTCTTGATGGATCAGCTGCTCTAACCGGATTACTGCTGGGAATGTGTCTTCCTCCCGCTGCTCCTTTCTGGATCGGTCCTGCAGGAGCTGTTGTTGCCATTGTATTGGTAAAACAGATGTATGGAGGACTGGGATGCAACTTCGTTAATCCCGCCCTGACTGCTCGTGCTTTGCTGCATATTTCATGGCCGACTCAGATGAGTGCTTTTGTCAAGCCCTACGAAGCAATTGCTGCCGTGACTCCACTTGGAGTTATCGCTGATTACGACTCTACTCAGGCTGTGCCCAGTATGATGCAGCTTTTTAATGGGGAGATAGCTGGTTGTATCGGCGAAACTTCTGCTATGGCTCTGATGATTGGCGGCATTGTTCTGATTTTCCTGGAAGTGATCGATTATCGCATTCCCACTGGAATCATGGCTGCTGTTTTTATAACTGCTTCGTTATATGCAGGTCCTGGTTCTTCTATAGGATTTTCATTTAATAATGGTCTTATCCATCTTCTCTCCGGAGGTACGATGCTGGCTGCTTTTTTTATGGCGACGGACTATGTCACTTCTCCTATAACACCAAAAGCAAGATGGCTTTATGGGGTATCGATTGGGGTTCTAACCGTCATCATCAGGCTTTGGGGTGCATATCCTGAAGGACTGACATTTGCTATACTTCTGATGAATATCGTTGCTCCGTTAATGGAACGACTGACCTTTCCTCGCAGGTTCGGGGAGGTGCGGTAAGGTGACTGGTATTAAAACTGCTGCTGGCAGCGTTCATCTACAAGAGATCGGCCAGGGATTGTGGGGACAGAACCCACTCTTAAGATTAGGTTTAGGAATCTGCACTGCTCTTGCGGTTTCGGGATCATTCAGGGACTCGTGTTATGTGGGACTGGTAGTTACCCTCCTGCTTATGGCATCTAATACCGTATTTGCCATCTTTGGTGGTAAAGTCCCGCAGAAACTGGGTCTCGTATTTAAGATTACAATCATCGCTTCATTTATTACTGCGGCTGACGGAATTATGAAGATCTACTATGCAGATATCCATCAAAATCTGGGGATCTACCTTCCCCTCGTCGCTGTCAATGGGTTAGCTATAGCGTCGTCTGATGCCATGTCCCAGCACGGATCAGTGGCTAGTGCAGTCTGTATAGGGCTGGGTATGGGATTAGGTTACTCCGGAGCCTTATTAAGCCTGGCTATAATCAGAGAGGTACTTGGGACAGGTTCACTCGGTGATCTTCCCGTATTACCGATAGGCTTTTCCCGGATCCTAGCCATGTTACATCCATCAGGTGCTTTCATTGCTCTTGGGCTATTGCTTGGACTGTTTAGTTTTTTAAAGCAGCTGTTGTCACCTGAGCAAGAGAGTAAGGAATCGCAAATATGAGTAGCCTTTCCTCCATATCTGCTTTATTCCTGTCTGGAATCCTGGTCAGTAACTTTGTTTTTGTCAGGTTCCTTGGAGTTCCCGACATGATCGCCTCATCACCCAAGACGAGAACAGCAGTCGGGGCAGGAATCATTTTGACTCTCCTGATGACGCTGGCTTCCGCTGTGACTTGGCTTCTGTATGGCCATCTTCAGGCTATCAGCGAACTCATCAGCCTGGAGATACTCACTTTTATAATCATTATTCTCACTCTGGTTTACATGACGAGGTTCATACTGAGTAGGTTAAACCCCGTTTTACATAAGGAATATGTTAGCTATATGCCTGCTCTCAGCACCAATAGCATAATTTTGGGAGCGACGCTTATTAATGCTCGGGAGAGTACCAGTTTCCTTCAGGCTATTGCTAGTGGCTTTGCTATGGGTATGGGGGTTCTTTTTGCTTTCATAATTTTCTCCAGTGTGCAGCAAAGATTAATCTATACCAAACCTCCCAGAGCTCTTGAAGGCCTGCCTATCTTCTTAATCTCCGCGGGTCTGATCTCGTTGGTATTTTCTGGTTTTGACGGCTTGTTTCAATTATTCATTCCCAGGTAAACAGATGATCTTGTTAAATTTTTCGTGGTGACTTTCAGTCCGGTCAAGCAATAAACTCGAGGGGTGTATCCCAATGGCAAATGGATTCTATCGCCGAAAGAACCGTAATAGTATCTGGCTTTTACTGCTGCTCTGCATCATCGGGTTAGAGTTAGGTGGTTATCTTGGTCTTTATCTCAGTGGTATAGAGCAGCTACACTGGGCAGGTATTGCATTGGAAGTTGGTACCGAAAGCCCGTGGGTGATCGTAACCCCTTTACATGAGGCCAGCATTCTCCTTAAGACAAGGTTTAACCTCGGATCATTGCTGGGTCTTTTCCTGGGACTTGCTGTATATAGTTATTGGCGCAGACGCTAATGGCAGTAAAGATTCCCATAATTCTGGCTAGCGCTTCTCCCAGGCGTCGAGATCTTCTCGCGCGCTATAATCTGCCTTTCATTGTTGACCCAAGCAGATATGAAGAAGAGGAACCAGCGCTTAAACCAGAGGATATGGTACTCTATCTTGCGCACCGTAAAGCAGATGAAGTTGCCTCTCGGAGATCCGGACTGATTATAGCAGCAGACACTGTGGTTAGCTTAGACGACCAGATTATGGGGAAGCCAAAGGATGCCGAGGCTGCAGCAATCATGCTGCATGCTCTCTCTGGCCGTTGCCATCAGGTATTTACTGGGATAGTGCTGTTGAACACTGCTACCGGAAGGAGTTTGGAGGCGGTGGAAAAAACCAGTGTCTGGTTTCGCAGCCTGCCTGAAAACGAAATGATGATGTATATACAAAGTGGTGAGTACGTGGATAAAGCAGGCTCCTACGCTGCCCAGGGAATGGCAGCGACCTTTATCTCACGTATAGAGGGATGCTATCATAATGTTATAGGTCTGCCTCTATCCAGACTTGACAGCCTCTTGAACGAATTCGGAATATCTCTGATCCAGGGTACCCTGGAAGAAACTGAGAGGTAGTTATGGCTGAGGTTATTGAAAAACCACGTGAGAAACTCATCGCTTATGGAGCGGATGAGTTAAGTGATGCGGAACTCTTGGCTCTGGTCCTGCGAACTGGTTATAAAGGCAAGAATGTCTTGGCGTGGTCGGTAGAGTTAATCCAAAGACATGGAGGGCTCAGTGGTCTCGCCACTCTTGGCGTAGCCGACCTGATTGGCAAGAAAAAAATCGAACATGGTTTAGGTGAAGCTAAGGCTGCAGTCCTGCTGGCAGTCATGGAGATTGGGCGCAGAGTAGCGAAGGATCAGACTTCACGTCAGTCTCTGCATACCCCTCAGGCGGTCGCATCATATTTGTATCCTTTATTCAGGGGAGAGAACCAGGAACGTTTTCTTTTGCTGAGTTTGGATGTGCGAACCTGCCTGTTGAAAACTGATACAGTGTTCATAGGGACAATAGATCATGCCATAGTGCATCCTCGTGAAGTCTTTGCATTGGCTCTCAGAAGAGGAGCAGCCAGGATCATTGTAGCTCACAATCATCCGAGTGGTGATCCTACTCCCAGTAAAGATGACGAAATGATCACTCTGCGTCTTAATGAAGCGGGTAAGATTCTGGGAGTCGAGTTACTGGATCATGTCATCATCGGAAATGGATGCTGGTCTTCTCTTAAGGAGCGTGGCGTTTTTTAGCTTGGAGGGATAGGGATGCTCTTTCATAACTGGCGAAAGACCATCTCGTTTTTGGCTGTACTTATCCTCATTCTACTGGCTCTGACCTGGACCAACCTGCGCTTTAACCGGCAACCTCTCTTAGTTTTTTTGCAAAACTCCGCACGTGATCTTCTTGCTCCAATCCAAAACCAGATCGAAAGTAGTTTCACCTGGTTACAAGAGGGTATAACCAGTTTACAAGAACTTGGCAATCTGCGACAGGATAACCTCCGTCTTAAGCAGGAAAACGATGCTCTTCTGGAACTTGCCTTAAACTATAAAGCAGCGCAGGAGGAAATCGACCGTCTGAGAGAACTTCTTGAGTATAAAAGTGATATCGCGAACTTTGCCGTCGTAACAGCACGAATTATCAGTTGGCCTTCTACCTGGCCAAGCCGTTCGATGTTGAATGTAGGATCAAGAAATGGTATACTAATCGACATGCCTGTCCGAACTCCAAGGGGACTTATCGGGCGCATTGTCCAGGTGTCGGCTTCTTCCTCAGAGTTGATGCTTCTTAACGACACGAGTTCAGGGGTAGGTGGGAGGAATCTGTCTGACGGCTCTCTAGGAATTGTCCGTGGACAAGGTAGTCAAAACCCCCATTTGAAGATGATTAATATTTCGCTGGATGCGGATATCCGACCGGGGGACAGCATAGTAACTTCAGGTCTTGGTGATACTTTCCCTGAAGGCATACTCATTGGCACAGTTGTTTCGGTGGATAATGACCCCTCTGGACAGCACAAAACAGCGATTTTACAGATGGCAGTGGACATTTACAGGCTACATGAAGTGCAGGTATTGCTTCCTATGCCTGAAGACCCCATAGATGATAACACAGATTCGGGTGTTGACCCATGACAAAGAGAGTTGTTCTCACTTCATTGGTTCTTCTACTTTATCTGCTTCAAGTTACTGTTCTACCCCAGTTACTCCTGTACCGGATCCGTGTGGATCTTCTAATCATTTGGGTAGTCGCTTATGCTCTGCTTACTGGACCCAGGGAAGGCCTCCTCTGTGGCTTATTCGTAGGTTTACTGCTGGATTTAGGTGTCGAACACCCTTTCGGTTTACAGATTCTGCTAAAAGGCTTGGCAGGATACCTCTCAGGCACCCTGGCACGGAAGTTTTTTCGCGAACAATTACTGCTACCTCTGCTGGTAATCCTGAGTGTGTTGATGATGCAGGAAGCAATATCCTTTACGATCCTCAATGGGATATCCGGTGTATCGATCGTTTTCGATCGTGAATTAGTCAATGAACTTTTACTGATGGTCCTCTATACAATTTGCTTCGGATCGGGGATTTATCGTATTATGGTTAGCCTGGTCGGGTGGCTGGATCGCACTGCTTACGAACGAAGTGAACGCAGGTAGATGATTGAGGTGGTCTTTTGCTAAAGAAGGATGAAGATGAAGTAATCGTCAGAGGGAGATACCGATTGTCTTTGCTCTTCGTGATTGCCGTTGGTTTTCTTTTACTGTGGCGACTATTTCAGCTCCAGATCGTTCAGGGGTATTTATTTCAGGAGGAGGCGCGCTCCAATCGTACCCGCGAGATGTTCGTTACAGCTCCTCGCGGACGCATTCTGGATGTAAATGGTGTCGTCTTAGCTTATACACGTTCTGCATTTGCGGTCTCTCTCTTAGACTTAGGAAATGGAAATGTGGCGAGAGTAATTCCCATATTGGCTACAATACTGGATGCTGAAGAATCAGAGCTGTTGGAAAAAATGGAGAGCAATGCTAAATTTAGCAGGATGTGGCCTATAAGGTTGATAGCAGGGATCACTGATGAGCAGCATGTGAAGCTTTCTGAGAATCTGGAGAAGTTACCAGGTATCTCCATTGATTACGTCCCTGTGGAACGAGTCTATCCTCAGGGATCAGCCCTTGCCCACGCTATTGGGTACATGGGTGCTTTAGATCAGGATGACTGGGACGAGTGGGCTCAGAATGCAGGGTATGACTTAAATGAACTGGTTGGCAAGAAAGGATTGGAACGCTCACAGGAATCATGGTTAAGAGGTGAACCAGGGCGATATCTGGTGGAGATAGATGCTCTAGGGAATACAGTTCGTGAGTTGTCCCGCATCGAACCCATTCCAGGTAACGATGTCTATCTGACTATCGATATTGAGTTTCAAAAACTTGCCGAAGAACTGCTGATAAAATCTCTCTCTACTGTAAGAATGCAGCCAATGCAACGTTACCGGGCCAGCTATGCTTTCAGCGGATCGCTGGTGGCGCTGGATACAACAGATGGCAGTATTTTAGCAATGGTAAGCTATCCCAACTTCGATCCCAATGCCTGGTCTTTTGGAGTAATCAGAGATCCCGTTTTACGAGACCTTTACTTCGAACTGGCACTCGATGAGGATACTGGCGAAGGGGTTTTTCGCGAAAACCTCAGTTATCATGCTTCACTTGTGAATAGGGCAATTCTGGGAGCATTGCCTCCAGGATCGATTTACAAGCCAGTTACTCTGGCTGCGGCTCTCGAATGTGGCTTGGTCTCACTATCAGAGACTGTATTCTGCACAGGAACCTATGAGCAATATGCTGATGTCGGAGTGAGACCACGCTGTTGGATATACCCCGATGCACATAGGGCGGTTAATGGCACACAAGCCATCAGGGATTCCTGCAACTGCTATTTCTTCGAAATGGGGCGTCGCGTAGGCATCGACCTTCTCGACCAGTATGCTGCTGCTTTTGGCTTAGGAGAAGACACAGGTTTTCGAGACTTACTGTATGCCAGTGAAGACAATTTGGAATCGACACATCGCAGCAACACAGAATATAAGGCATGGGCTTATGAAAATGGTTTTTCTTTCGATTCTGACTGGTATGAAGGAGAAACGATTTTTACTGCTATCGGACAAGGGTTCAACGCTTTTACGCCTTTGCAGATGGCTCTGATGACCCAGCAAATTGCTAATGAGGGCAAGCGGTACCATCCCTTCTTCGTTGAAAAGGTAGTCGGAGTCGATGGAAAGATCCTCTATCGTGCACCCATAAGGGACCCAGCTGTTCTGCAACTCAAGGACAGCACCTGGAAAGCCATACGCGATGGAATGATTGCCGTTACCAGAGTAGGTGGCACTTCATATCAGGCGGTTTTCGGTCCCGTGAATGAAGCAGTTAAGTTATGGTCCGGGTTGTCGATTAATGTGGCTGCAAAAACCGGAACAGCAGAGTTGGGGTCGGATGTTGATCCTAGTGGAGAGAAGGCACATGGTTGGTTTATAGCTTATGCTCCCGCTGAAGAACCCCGCATTGCCATAGCCATGGTGGTCGAGAACGGACGTAGCGGAAGTTATGCGTGTGGCCCGACAGTTAGTTCTTTGATTCGGGAGTACTTGCAACAGCCTCAGTTAAGTATCACCTTTATCGAAGACAGTAATAATCCGTGGCCAATCGGACCTTAACCCAGGGAGAGAGGCGATTACATGGCTGAAGTTCTGGTTGTTACCTCCGGGAAGGGAGGCGTAGGTAAAACTACAGCCACCGCTAACCTTGGCGTCTCCCTGGCTCTCCTGGACAGGAGAACCCTGGTCATCGACAGTGACATAGGCCTACGCAATCTGGATCTGGTTCTGGGGGTAGAGGCTTCTGTAGCACATGATTGGCTGGAGTACCTGGAAGGGAAAGTCGAGCTTAAGCAGGTCATATTACAAGATGGAAGGTTTCCTGGTCTTCACATTCTTCCTGCCTCGCAGTTTCGAGGAAAGGAATCGGTCAATGCCAAACAGATGCGTCGGATGATAGATTTACTCAGACCTCATTATGATTATATTCTGATCGATTCGCCGGCTGGTATCGAACTGGGATTTCGCAACGCAGCATCAGTTGCTGATACCGCTGTCATAGTGACGACTCCTGAGATATCAGCCTTACGAGATGCAGACAGGATAATAGGATTACTGGAAGGCTTGAAGATCCATGATATCAGACTGATCATTAATCGTCTCCGTCCCGACCTTATCGCCCGTGGAGACATGATGAGCTGCGCAGACATCATAAGTTTGCTGACTGTTGAACTCATAGGCCTCGTAGAAGAAGATGATCGTGTAGTAGTAGCATCAAACCGTGGCGAACCCGCTGCTCTCGATCCCCTTTCGCGGGCCGGCGAAGCTTACCGTATTATTGCCAGACGACTCTGCGGAGAGATCATCCCCATAGAAGAGCCTGTTGCCATCACTGAAGCAGCCGGACTTTGGGATAGGTTCCTGCGGTGGTTTACCCGCTAAAGAAGGTGGATATCATCCAAGATAAAACAACCAGGCAAGCAAACAGGCTGCGGACAGTCTTAAATTCAGATCGAGCTACTCTTACACCAATAGAACTGTTTCAGTTGCAGCAACGCATTGCAACTGCCTTACAGGATCTTATGGATCTTGATGCAGATGGTATCGAGTACGTAATCAGTCGTAAAGATGGAATAAGAGTCCTGGAACTTCGCATGCCAATACGTGCGTTTCATGGAGAAGTCTCTGAGGATAATCTCTTATGAGAGCTTTCCATATCGAACGTAGCATGCTGAAGAATATGGACTGGCTCCTGTTAATCTCTGTGGTTATTATTACGTCCATCGGAGTTGCGATGGTCTACAGTGCTTCATATACAGTAGTTAAAGATGATCCCGGATTTTATCTGCGCCGTGAAGTAATCGCCCTCACAATTGCCACATTTGCTTTCCTTCTGGCGTCTCTGTTGGACTATACAGTACTGCAGCGCTTCTACAAGGTTATTTACCTCCTCATGCTACTGTTATTGCTGCTGGTTTTTATATGGGGTGAAGAGAGCGACTATGGTGGTTTGCGGTGGATTCCTATAGGTGCATTTAACCTGCAACCGTCGGAATTGGCAAAGCTCTTCTTGATTATCTGCATGGCCTCATTCGTCGATGCTAAGGAGTCCCAGGACACACCTCAACTACTCTTGCGTGTTATCGCTATTTTAATCTTACCTATAATCGCTGTATTTAAACAACCGGATTTGGGAACAACCACGGTACTGGTGGTAATTACAGCCAGCATACTCTTTTTTTATGGAGTATCCTGGCGTTGGCTTCTGGGGATTACTCTCAGTGGCCTGGCAGCTCTCCCGATGGTATGGGTGTACATCAACGATGAGCAAAAACAGCGTATATATGTTTTCCTCGACCCCTTTAACCCTGCTTACGGAGATAAAGCAGCATTTCAACTGTTACAGTCATTTGTTGCCATAGGATCAGGAGGTTTCTGGGGTAGCGGGTATATGAACGGAAGTCAGACTCAGCTTCGTTTTCTGCCTGAAAGACACACCGATTTCATCTTTTCCACTATAGCCGAAGAATTGGGATTTGTTGGTGCTGCTTTCTTACTTCTGGTTTACTTCATCCTGATCTGGCGCATTCTGTCCATAGCAGCGACTTCAAGAGACCGTTTCGGAAGACTGGTAGCCGGAAGTGTGGGTTTCATGCTCCTCTATCATCTTCTGGTCAATGTGGGTATGACTCTCGGTATCATGCCAATCACTGGGATCCCATTACCCATGGTCAGTTATGCTGCTTCGAATCTTTTGTCGGTATACTTTGCATTGGGTTTGGTCGTCTCCATCGGTCTCAGACGCAGCAAACCCATGTTTCCATAAACCTTACTTATTGTTCAGAATGGGTGACATACTTGCATAATTGTGTAGCTCTCGGTGCTATGGAAATGATCTCTTTAGAAAAACCTGCACGGTATATTGGCGGAGAGGTAAACAGCTACCTGAAAGATGAGGAATCTACGGATCTTTCTATGGTATTGGCTTTTCCCGATCTGTACGAAGTTGGCATGTCCCACTTAGGTTCAAAGATACTCTATGAAGTAGCAAATGCAATCCCCTGGGTTGCCTGCGAAAGGGTATACGCTCCCTGGGTAGATTTGGAAGAAGCTTTGCGGAGGAATAAGCGACCATTAACATCCCTCGAAAGTGGGCGTGCTCTGTCACAATTCGACATAATCGGTTTCTCTCTGCAGTATGAGCTACACTATACCAATCTCCTGAATATGCTGGATCTGGGTGGTATACCTCTCTTCAGCAAAGAACGTGAAGATGATGATCCTCTGGTTATAGCCGGGGGACCTGGAGCCTTCAATCCCGAAGCGATTGCTGATTTTCTAGATCTCGTGGTTCTGGGAGATGGAGAAGAGATCCTCCCTGCTATTTTAAACCTTTATCGGGAAGAGAAACGTCAATCGCAGTTTTCCCGCCATAGGTTTTTACGCGCTGCAGCCAAAATAGATGGTGTGTATATCCCAGAGCTATACCATATGGAGTATGGTACTAACGGGAGTGTTACTCAGATTACAGCTTCCATCCCTGGTATACCACTCCCTGTTAAGAGGGCGATCGTACGTAACCTGGACGAAGCTCCGCCTTCTGTAAGTCCTCCTCTTCCTTTTGTTGAGGTCATTCATGACAGGGGCATGCTCGAACTGTTCCGCGGCTGTTCCCGTGGCTGTCGCTTCTGTCAGGCAGGGATCCTCTATCGCCCTGTGCGAGAGAGATCTGTCGATAACCTGATTGCACAAGCAGATCGGTTGCTAAAAAATACCGGTTACGATGAACTATCTCTGACTTCCTTGTCCAGTATGGACTATTCCAGGATCTCTGCTCTTGTGGATCGCTTGGTCGATACTCAGTGCACCCAGGGGGTCAGATTGGCATTATCATCTTTACGCATCGATAGTTTTTCATTGGAAGTGGCCAGCAAGGTTCAGCAGGTCAGGCGTTACGGGTTGACCCTGGCTCCTGAAGCAGGAAGCCAGCGTATGCGTGACAGAATAAACAAGAATCTTAGTGAAGAACAGATCTTAGCAACGGTGAGCGATGCCTTTGCGGCTGGATGGCATAGTTTGAAACTCTATTTTATGATTGGTCTTCCAGATGAGGATGAGAGCGATCTGGAAGGTATTGTCAGCTTGACCAGGCGTATCATTGACCAATATAGATCACTAAAAGTCAAGGGAAAGCTACGCCTTAGCATCAGTGTAGCACCGTTCGTTCCCAAAGCTCACACTCCTTTTCAATGGCAGGGGCAAATTTCTCTTGAAGAAATCGGCAGGCGCCAGACCTATTTGAAGATGCGCCTTGGCAACCTTAAGGGTGTCGAGTTTGCTTCTCATGATCGCTTTGCCAGTTTTCTGGAAGCAGTTTTCAGCCGCGGAGATCGTCGACTGGCACCTGTGATCCACGAAGCATGGTCGCGAGGAGCCCGCTTCGACGGTTGGGGAGAGCGTTTCAATTACCTCATTTGGCAAGAGAGTTTTAAGGCTTGTGGAATCACGGCAGCAGAATATGCAGAGCGTTGTTATCCTGAGGACACTGCTTTTCCGTGGGATCACCTGGATAGCGGTGTGCGCAAAAACTGGCTACTCAATGAGTATAACAGAGCCTGTCAATTGGCATTAACTCCTGACTGTCGTGACGGGATTTGCAGTGATTGTGGCGTCTGTTCTGCATATAACCTGATCCCTCATCTGGCGAAGGAGGTGAGTGATGAGGCTAATACTTAGATTTAGCAAGGAGGATTCTTTGCGATATATTTCTCACCTTGATTCTATGCGAGTTTGGGAAAAAGCATTTCGCAGATCAGGGGTATCTGTAGCTCTGTCTAATGGTTATAACCCCAGACCTAAGCTAAGTAGTGCTCTCCCTTTGGCAGTAGGCATTGCCAGCAGGGGAGAGTATCTCGAAGCCGAACTAATTGATGATCTTGAACCCCAAGTTATAGAGAGTGCGTTGTTAGCTGCTTTACCCAGAGGGATGTCGATTCTTTCCATGCATATATTACCTTACAAGTCACCAGCAATTGCGGCTTTAGTGCAGCTATCCCGCTTTTCTCTCCAGCTTCCTCAGGATGATGTGATAATCTGGGAACAAGTTTGTGATTCAATCATGAATCGCAAGGAGATATTCATTCAGCGTAATAAGGGAACATCCAGAGAAGCCAGCTACGATGTTCGTCCGGGGATCATCGAGCTCTGCACATCCAAATATGAAGGTTATTCACGCCTCGAAGCAGTTATAGAAACGAGTTCCAAACTCTATATCAGATTGCAGGATCTTCTCGATATCCTCACTGCAGAAGCAGGAATGCCTAATCTGCATTTAGCGCAAACCGAGCCTTTACGCCTCGATATGGGCATCAAAAAAGCGGATCAATTCTATTCGTTCGCGGACTATTTTAATGCGACCTTACCTATGAGTAAATAAAGGAGAGAGCATATGGAAACTCTGTTGGTAATGGGGATTATCTACTGGGTTGTGAGCAAACGCAGA
>Ga0123353_10010690_pt1 | contig 12834 bp, 20 predicted proteins | sample TergutLab28metaG_3_FD_92763 | JGI IMG/M metagenome (GOLD analysis project Ga0123353, IMG submission 92763) | Labiotermes labralis P3 segment gut microbial communities from Petit-Saut dam, French Guiana - Lab288 P3 | ecosystem: Host-associated > Arthropoda: Insects > Digestive system > Gut ...
AGAGTTCCGAGCGGACCTTTTACAGTAACAAGGTTGCCGGCTTCGACTTTAACGTCTACTCCCGCGGGAACAGTTATCGGCTTTCTTCCGATTCTTGACATAATTCCTACTTCCTCCCGTTACCATACAAAGGCGAGAACTTCTCCGCCTATATTTTCTTTTCTGGCTTTTCTATCGGTCATAAGCCCTCTGGACGTAGATATGATCGCGATTCCGAGCCCGTTCAGAACTTTAGGTAGGTCTTCGCAATTGGAATACACCCGCAGTCCCGGCTTGGATACGCGTCTGAGCCCCTGGATAACTTTTTGTTTGCCGATATACTTGAGCGTGATCCTTATCACACCCTGCTTGCCGTCTTCGATCACTTGGTATCCCTTGATATAGCCTTCGCTGATAAGAATATCCGCGATAGCTTTCTTCATATTCGAAGCGGGAATATCAACCGTCTCATGTTTTGCGCTGTTTGCATTTCTGATACGCGTCAGCATATCAGCAATTACGTCTGACATTTGCATATATATCTTTCCTCCTTTGTGCGGTTGCCGATGTTTATATATTTTCGGCTTGGTACCAATGGTTAAAAACACCGCCCGAAGCGCCGGGTGTTTTTCCTGTTGGTTAAGCTATGGAGCTTACTTTAATTTAGAATTGCTGTATTGTATATATTATTCTTTACCATGAAGCCTTGCGAACGCCCGGGATTTCACCTTTATGAGCGAGCTCGCGGAAGCAGATACGGCATACACCGAACTTGCGGAGATAAGCGTGCGGACGTCCGCAAATTTTACATCTGTTATATTCACGGGTGGAAAATTTCTGAGGCTTTTGCTGTTTTAAAACCATTGCTTTTTTTGCCACTTTTGTTAATTCCTCCTCACTGTTCTTATCTTTTATCTTGTGAACGGCGCGCCCATCAACGCGAGCAGTTCGCGCGCTTCTTCGTCGGTCTGCGCCGTGGTCACGAACGATATGTCCATACCGCGTATCTTTTCAACTTTGTCGTATTCGATTTCCGGGAATATCAGCTGATCTTTTATACCGAGCGTATAATTCCCGCGACCGTCGAACGCGTTCGGGTTAATTCCCTTGAAATCGCGGACACGCGGCAGCGCAAAATTGAAAAGTTTATCCATAAACTCATACATTCTCTCACCGCGGAGCGTAACTTTAACGCCGATCTTCATGCCCATCCTGAGTTTGAAGTTCGCGACAGATTTGTTCGCCGTCGTCGGAACTGCCTTTTGACCGGTTATGAGCGTTATCTCCTCGATAACTTTGTCGATAACTTTTGTATTGTCTTTTGCGTCGCCCGCGCCTACGTTAACCACTAATTTTTCAAATTTAGGTATCTGCATAGGCGAACTGTATTCGAATTTCTTCATCAATGCGGGAGCGACTTCTGCCTTATAAAAATCTTTAAGCCTTGCCATTTTATTTCCTCCCCGCATCTCACAGTTCCGCGCCGCATTTGGCGCAGACCCTGATTTTTTTACCGTCATCCTGTATCTTGTGTTTAATCCTTACGCCTTTGTCGCACTTCGAACAATACGGCATCACTTTGTCCGCGTAAATCGGACCGTCAACTTTTAGTATGCCGCCGCTGTCGCCCTGTTTCCTCGGTTTGGCATGTTTTGAAACGACATTGACTCCGCTTACGATGATCTTGCCTTCTTTGGGGGCTACCTCAACGACTTTGCCCTTCTTGCCTTTGTCGTCGCCGGAGATAACTATGACGGTATCGTCCCTTTTGACGTGTACTTTACTATTCGTTTTATACATCTGTTACGTTACCTCCACTTTAAAGAACTTCCGGAGCCAAAGACAATATCTTCAAATAATCTTTGTCGCGCAATTCCCTTGCCACAGGTCCGAAAATACGCGTCCCTCTCGGATTCTTATCTTCTTTTATTATAACCGCAGCGTTATCGTCGAACCTGACATAAGAGCCGTCATTGCGCCTTATCCCTTGTGCAGTCCTGACTATAACAGCTCTGACGACCTCGCCCTTCTTAGCCTGGCCACCGGGCGTAGCTTTTTTTACTGTCGCAACCACTACGTCGCCTACGCCGGCATAACGGCGTCCGGTTCCGCCAAGTACGCGGATACACATTAATTCTTTAGCGCCGGTATTATCCGCCACCTTCATATACGATTGATTCTGTATCACGGTGCGTATTCCTCCTTACCGTTATTTTGCCTTCTCAATAATCTTTGTCAGGCGCCATCTCTTAAGTTTAGAAAGGGGCCTGGTTTCCATAACTTCCACTTTGTCGCCGATATTGCATTCGTTATTCTCGTCGTGCGCGTAGACTTTCATCGTCCGTTTGACAACTTTGCCGTAAACCGGATGTTTTACATTGTCAACTATGGCAACAACAATGGTTTTCTGCATTTTGTTGCTGGTAACCGTACCAACTCTGGTTTTGCGCAAATTACGGGCCGGAGCGGTATTTACATTTTCGTTATTTTCATCCATTTAAATATTTCTCCTCTCATTCCTTACGCATTTTTCTTCTCGTGAAGGATAGTCATCACGCGGGCAATGTCTTTTTTAACGTCAGCGATCCTGTGCGGGTTTTCAAGCTGATTTATCGCGTGCTGAAAGCGGAGGTTAAACAATTCACCCTTCAATTCCTTGAGCCTGGCGTCAAGCTCTTCAGTATTCAGATTTCTTACTTCTTTAGCTTTCATGCCTGTACCTCCTCCAGCGGTACGCCGTTAGACGTAACGTTGTCTTCCTTCATTAAAAACTTGCATTTGATCGGGAGTTTGTGAGCCGCAAGACGCATAGCTTCCTTTGCGTCCTCAGCCGGAACTCCCTCCATCTCAAACATAACGCGCCCGGGTTTAACCACCGCGACCCAATATTCCGGCGAACCTTTACCGGAACCCATACGGGTTTCCGCAGGTTTCTGCGTTACCGGTTTATCCGGGAATATTTTGATATAGACGTTACCGCCGCGGCGTATATAACGCGTCATCGCGATACGTGCGGCTTCTATCTGCGCGCTGGTGATCCAAGCCGGTTCAAGCGCCACAAGCCCGTATTCGCCGTACGTGAGGGTATTTCCGCTCAAAGCGCGGCCTTTCATTCTTCCCCTGTGTACACGCCTGTATTTAACTCTTTTCGGCATTAACATCGCCTTGAGCCTCCTTCGGTTTACGATTACCGCCCGTGCGATTTCCCCCGCCCGCGTCACGGTTTCCTCCGCGATAATTATTATTGTTCCCGCGATTATCGCCTGAACGGGCTCCGCGTTCGCCGCCGCGGTTATCGCGGTTGTCGCGCGGTTTACGGTCGCGGTTATCGGGTCTGCGCTCAGGTTTCTTTTCGGCAGCGACAGGCTGAGCGCTTACGCCCTTGTTGTCCGCCAAAATCTCGCCTTTGTATATCCATACTTTGACGCCGATCTTACCGTACGTCGTATTGGCTTCCCAGAAACCGTAATCAATATCCGCCCGCAGTGTCTGGAGCGGTATCGTTCCTTCATGATAATGTTCGCTTCTCGCGATTTCCGCGCCGCCGAGACGGCCGCTTACCGCGATCTTGATACCTTTAGCGTCTTCCTTCATCGTCCTGCCTATCGCCTGTTTCATAGCGCGGCGGAACGAAATCCTGCGCTCGAGCTGAGAAGCTATGTTTTCAGCCACCAACTGCGCGTTGAGGTCCGGACGTTTGACTTCGATAACGTTGACTATTACCGGTATGCCGACGATAGCTTCTACGCTTTGGCGCAGTTTATCTATCTCCGTGCCGCCCCTGCCGATAACCATACCGGGTTTGGCGCAGTGAATGAATACCCTCACGCGGTTTTTATCGCGCTCGATTTCTATTTTCGGGACGCCGGCAAGCTGAAGCTGCTTTTTCAGCATCGTTCTGATTTTATGATCGGATACAAGCGTATCGCCGAACTTTTCGTCCTTCTCGAACCATCTTGAATCCCAATCTTTTATAACTCCCACACGTAATCCGTGCGGGTTTATCTTCTGACCCATTCGGCACTCTGCCTCCTTCTATTTACCTTCTTTTTCCTTGACCACCAAGGTCACGTGGCTTTGACGCTTTATTATCCGGTCTCCGCTGCCTTTGGCTCTGGGCATCATTCTTTTCATCTCATTCGGCCCGGGACATACAAAGCACTCTGAAATATAAAGCTTGCTGACATCCATATTATGATTATTTTCTGCGTTCGCCATCGCGCTCTTCAACAATTTTATCAGATATTCGCTCGCGGCTTTGCGCGTATTCTTTAAAATACCCATCGCTGTATTCGCGTCTTTATTTCTGATCAGATCAAGCACGATCGACACTTTGCGCGGAGAGATTCGTGCGTATTTTAAGTGGGCTTTTGCTTCCATAACAAATTTACCTCCTGTTAAGTTTGTATCGGTTTGTCACCGGTTCTACTTGGTATTGGACGTTTTTGAACCCGAGTGTCCGCGGAATATCCTTGTCGGCGCGAATTCCCCGAGCTTATGTCCAACCATATCCTCCGTTATATAAACCGGGATATGTTTTTTACCGTCATGAACCGCTATTGTATGTCCGACAAACTCCGGAAATATCGTGGAAGCTCTCGACCATGTCTTAATAACCTTTTTATCGTTCGTTGTATTCATAGCTTCGATCCTGCCGTATAGCTTCGCTTCGACGAACGGTCCTTTTTTAAGGCTTCTGCTCATTTACTAACTGCTCCCTTCTTATTTGCCGTTTCTGCGTTTTATGATGAATTTATCGGTCTTCGCTTTTTTATCGCGTGTCTTATAACCGAGCGCCGGTTTGCCCCACGGCGTTACCGGATTCGGCATACCGATAGGCGAACGACCTTCGCCGCCGCCGTGCGGGTGGTCTACGGGGTTCATTACCGAACCGCGTACCGTCGGGCGTATGCCCATGTGGCGTTTCCTGCCTGCTTTACCGATTTTGACGGTTTCGTGTTCGATATTGCCGACCGTTCCGATGGTAGCTTTGCAGTCAAGGCGCACAAGCCTTACTTCGTTGCTCGGAAGGCGTATCTGCGCCATGCCGTTTTCTTTCGCCATAAGCTGTGCGGCTGCACCCGCGGCGCGAACCATCTGACCGCCTTTTCCCGGATATAACTCGATATTGTGTATAAACGTTCCCACCGGAATGCTTCCTATCGGAAGAGTATTGCCGACTTTGATGTCGGCTCCCGGACCGGTATACAATGTATCGCCTGTCTTTACTCCGTCCGGAGCGATGATATACGACTTGCCGCTTTTTTCGTTGTCAAGCAGCGCTATATAAGCGGTGCGGTTGGGGTCGTACTCTATTCCGACGACTTTTGAAGGCGCGTCGTTGAAACTGCGCTTGAAATCGATTATACGGTATTTCCTTTTGTTTCCGCCGCCTTTGTGACGGACTGTGATCTTACCGGTGTTGTTACGTCCGGAATTTTTCTTGAGTATCGTAACTAAACTCTTTTCGGGAGAGTGCTTGGTGATCTCCTCAAATGACGGAACAGACATATTACGTCTGCCGGGGGTAATTGGTTTGTATTTTATAACAGCCATAAATTACTTCTCTCCTCCTCAAATCATGCCGTCAAAGAACTCGATAGTCTTTGACTCGGGTTTGAGAGTAACGATAGCTTTTTTCCAATCGGAAGTATAACCGTAAACATATCTTACTCTTTTTCTTTTACCGTGAACTTTCATGGTGTTCACACACTTAACGTCAACTTTGAACAAATCCTCGACCGCTTTCGCGATTTCCGGTTTAGTCGCTTTCGTCATAACCCGGAACACATATTTCTTCTGCGCTCCCATAGCCATGCTTGCCTCTGTTATGATCGGTTTTAAAATAATATCTTCTGCCGTTTTTATCATTTTGCATATACCTCCTCGATCTTTTCCGCGGCGGCCTTCGCCATGATAAAAGTATCGCAATTCAATATATCGTATACTGATATCATATTAGCCTGCACGGTCTTAACGCCCGGTATATTTGACATGCTGCGTATAACTTTCATATCGACTTCCGGAAGCACGACAAGCGATTTTTTCTTCGCTCCCACCGCCGACAACATGTTTACCATCGTTTTTGTTTTGTATTCGTCTGTTGTGATCGAATCGATGACAATAATCTCACCGTTCTGAGCTTTGCTCGAAAGCGCGCTGAACGTCGCCGCTCTTCTGACTTTCTTATTGAGCGAAAGCCTGTAGTCGCGCGGTTTCGGTCCGTGAGCGATACCGCCGTGAATCCATTGCGGGGCCCTCGTCGATCCCTGCCTTGCGCGGCCCGTTCCCTTTTGTCTCCAAGGTTTTTTGCCCCCTCCGGATACCTCCGAACGCGTCAGAGTGGATTGAGTGCCTTGTCTTTGATTCATCAAATAGGTTCTTACCGCGGCATGGAGAACCGCCGTATTGACTTCCGCCCCGAATATATTATCCGCAAGCTCGATCTCGCCGACTTCCTTGCCCGCCATATCCAAAACCTTTAATTTAGGCATATTAGTTGCTCCTCCTTCCGCTTACGCTTTAATGCTGTTACGTAAAAAAACTATACCGCCGCGTACACCCGGGACAGCGCCTTTAACAGCTATCAAATTCTTTTCCGCATCAATCTTGACGACGTCAAGATTCAAAACTGTGACCTGCTCGTGACCGTAATGACCGGCCATCTTCTTATTTTTATAAACTCTCGACGGGGTTGAGTTCGCGCCCATCGAACCGACGTGGCGGTGTACCGGACCTGAACCGTGGCTCATCCTAAGTATACGGTGCCCCCATCTTTTAACGGAACCTGTGAATCCGTGACCTTTGGTTATTCCGGTTACGTCGACCTTTTCACCTGCCGCGAATAAATCGGAGGTAACGGTATCGCCTACATTATAACCCGAAATATCTTCAAGTTTGAATTCTTTGAGGTGTTTTTTCAACGGCAATCCGTTTTTCTTGAAATGTCCCGCTTCCGGCTTCGTAACTTTCCTCTCCGGAATGTCGCTGAAACCGAGCTGAATCGCTTCATAACCGTCTATCTCCACTGTCTTTTTCTGCACGACCACGCAAGGACCGGCTTCGATTAATGTTACCGGAATGACGTTACCCGTTTCGGTAAAAACCTGCGTCATGCCGACTTTTTTGCCGATAATACCTTTTTTCATAAATTTTTTCTTCCTTTCGGCTTTGTTATTGGTTGGCTTAAATTTATAAGCCAACATGACATAAAACCTAATACTCCCTTACAGCTTTAACTCTATGTCCACGCCTGCGGGAAGTTCGAGACTCATAAGCGATTCCACAGCTTTCTGCGGCGGCTTTATTATGTCAATAAGTCTCTTATGGGTTCTCAGTTCAAACTGTTCTCTCGCGTCCTTATATTTGTGAACCGCGCGCAGCACCGTTACAATTTCCTTTTCCGTCGGGAGCGGTATCGGACCGGATACGTTCGCGCCGTTTCTTTTAGCGGTGTCCACGATTTTTTCCGACGCCTGGTCAATCAAAGTATGGTCGTAGCTTTTGAGCTTGATCCTGAGTTTTTCCACTTGTGCCATTAATCTGCCTCCTTTTTTAAACGTATGTTTAATTTAAACATTTGAATATTTATCAAAAGCCTTCAAAAATGTGAAAATCTTATCCTGCTTGTTTTGTTTGAAACATAACGCGCCGATTTGCGTCCTCGCGACCGAAGCTCCCGCTTTTATCGTCGTATCGACCCATTCCTCGATTTTGCTGTCCGTCATAAAGATAATGACGTAACCATACAATAACCAGTCGAGCGTTATGCCGGGATCCAAATTTTCTTTTACGTTTTGCAATGTCAGCGCGTCAGACACGGACGGCTGGAAATTGTTAAGTTTTATTTTTGGTAAATATTTTAAATGTTTAGGCGTTAAATTTTCCGCGTGCAGGTGACGGTGCGTACCGTTTGAAAGACCTTCATACTCCTGATTCAAATACGGAACCACGAAATCGTCCCACATATCCGGCGGTATCATGCTCGCGAAGTCGTCGCAAATCCCGAAACCGTTTGAAAATTCCGGTTCGCCGTTGAGTCTGCGGCAGAATTTTACGTAATCGATAATACTGTCCGTCATCAAATAAATATATTCTCTGCACTTTTCCGGCTCGTCGTAAATATCGTAAAGAAAGTCCTGACCTCTCATCAGCATCGCCGATGTAAGCGGTCCCTGCCAGCCGAATCCGCGGAAAGTAACTTTGCTCTCGTTGAACGCTTCTTTAAAATATTTGCACATATCCATGTAATGCCGGAAAAGCGGATTGCCGGAAAAATCTTTCCCTTTGCTTGCTTTGAGAATTTCAATCGCTTCGTCTATTGACCCCGCGAAAGCCGACATATTAGGCTCGCCGTCTACAGGGAATGTTACAGGCGCCCCGAGACTCGCCAAGTGACCGTATGAAAGCGCCACATTCGGACCCGGAATGTTAAGCAAACCCTTAAAATACTTCGTCAGATATTCTTTTGCCGCCCTGTACGCGGGTACGTATTTTTCATAATCCATATAAACTTCCCGCCACGTTATACCGCCGAAATACGTTACATATTCGCTCATGTAAACATCAATGACAGAACGGATTTTTCTACCGTTATAACTATACTCCATATTTATCAAATCCCTTAAAAAATTCAAAAATTTTATCAAGTTTGTTATGTTTATATGTACCGCCGTCAATCTGTGTTCTGACCGAAGTTATTCCCGCCTGAACGGTCGTATCGATCCATTCCGAAATTTCTTTTTCCGTTTTCACGGTGACAACGAAAGAATACAAAAGCCAGTCAAACACTATATCCGGATCGAGATTTGCCTTAATGTTTTCTATCGTAAGCGCGTCGGAAACGGACGGCTGGAAATGATTGAGTTTTGCTTTTGAAAGATGTTTCAAATGGTTCGGCGTGAGGTTTTCTATGTGCATCGAACGGTAGCCGCCGCTTGAAACTCCCTCAAATTCCTGATTGAAGTATGGAATAACGAATTCGTCCCACATATCCGGCGGTATCAAACTCGCGAAGTCGTCGCATATCCCTCCGCCTTCTGCGATTTCAGGCGCGCCGTTTATCCTGCGGCTGAATTTTATAAAGTCAACAATGCTGTCCGTCAGCAGATATAAAAATTCTTTGCTCTTTTCAGGTTCGTCGTAAATATCGTATAAAAAATCCAAACCTCTCATCAAAACCGCCGAAGTGAGCGGACCCTGTACGCCGTATCCCCTGAAATTAACCCTGCTTTCGCCAAAAAAGTCTTTGAAATATTCGCACATTTCCATATAATACTCAAACATCGGGTTGTCGGTAAAACCTTTATCTTTGCGGGCTTTGAGGAGTTCAATCGCCTCGTCTACAGAATTGGCGAAAGGTTTAACATTCGGCTCGCCGTCTTCGGGAATTATAACCGGAGCGCCGATACTGATTAGATGTCCGTATGAAAGAGGAGCGTTCGGCCCGGGAACGCGGACTAAACCTTTGTAATAATCTGTCAGAAACTCCGTCGCGGTTTTCCAAGCTGCGGCGCATTTCGTGTAGTCCGTGAAAAATTCTTTATCGGTGATGCCCGCTATAGGCGGCACGATTCCGTGTACGACTTCAACGGACGGATAAATCGCTTTACCGTTATAACTATAACTTAACTTCATATTTTTCGAACCCCTTTAAAAACGCGAACGCTTTATCCAGTTTGTTTTGTTTGGCGGTGAACGCGCAGATTTCCGTGTGTATGCTTGTGATTCCCGCGTGAACCGTACTGTCGATCCAATCTTCTATTTCCATTTCCGTCATTTCGGTAAGAACGTATGAGGGTAATGTCCAATCGAACGGGATGTCTGTATTCTCTTTGATGTTTTCTATCGTAAGCGCGGCGGAAACAGTAGGCTGATAATGATTGAGCTTTAATGTTTTTAAATGTTTTAAATGCTTCGGAGTCAGGTTTTCGATGTGCATGTACCGATACGCGCCGTTAGATAAACCTTCAAACTCCTGATTTATATAGGGAATCACGAATTCGTCCCACATATCCGGCGGTATCAAACTCGCGAAATCGTCGGTCATTCCGCCGCCGTTCGTTATTTCAGGCTCGCCGTTTATTCTGCGGCAGAATTTTTGGTAACCGATTATGCTGTTTGTCATCAGGTACAAAAAATCTTTGGATTTTTCCGGCTCGTCATAAATATCAAACAGGAAATCCAATCCTCTCATCAAAACCGCCGATGTAAGCGGTCCCTGCGCGCCGGCTCCGAGAAAATAAAACCTGCCGTCATAGAATTCGTCCGCGAAATATTTACTCATATCCATATAATGCTGAAATAACGGGTTATCGGAGAAGTCTTTTGACCCGCTGAGAATTTCAATCGCTTCGTCTGTCGAATCCGCGAAAGGTTTAACGTTAGGCTCGCCGTCTTCGGGGTAAAATATCGGCGCTCCGATACTCACCAAATGACCGTATGAAAGCGGCGCACCGGACGGTCGCGGTATTGGAAACAAATCCCCGTAATAATCTTTTAACGCTTTTGCTGCGATTTTCCATGCTTCGGCGCATTTTTTGTAATCCGTGTAAAATTCTTTCATGGTGATTCCGCCCAAATACGGAACGATGTCGCTCACTACGTCTATCGAAGGATGGATTTCGTTGCCGTTATAGGAATATTTCAAATTAATCATCCTTCCCTCAGCCGCAAATTTGCGGTTAACACTTATCCGGGCGTTTCATAAATGCCCATTATAAAATTCCGTTCCACCCATTTGAGCGAATCGGAAAATTTTTCTTTGTATCGCACATCAGCTTTTCTATTATATAACAATAAATTTGATTTTGCAAGGGGTTTATTGTATAATTTACAAAATGTTAATATTTAAAATATTAATTCTTCAAAATACGACTAAAATTTATCCTCGTAAAAATAGCCCCACAATTGGAGGCTATTATCTTCTTAGTGAACTTTTTTTTGTTTACCCTGCTCACGTTCTATGAGCAGATCTTCTCAGTGAACTTTTTTTATATTCGTGTTCTACGAACTAATTATATTATACACTAATAATGAGCGATTGTCAATAGGAAAATTAGATTTTTTATTTAAATTTAATCCCTCTCAATCTGCTGACCGCGCAGAATATATCAAGCGATCTTACATGTTCGAACCAACATTCCGCTTTGAAGTCGGAAGAAACATTTATTTCTTCGTTACGAATAAGATTATTGATTATTTTTGGTAATTCTTCACTCGTTTCTTTTAATCCGAGAAGTTGTTCCATTATATACGCAAGCATGGAAAGTTGGTCATCCGAAATCAACGAAGTGATCAGCGTTATATCCGCCGAGTATTCATCGAGAATTATCTTTTTCGCGTTTTCAGTGGTAACGGTACGGAAATAAATAAACTCTTTCGTTGTTGCAATTGGAATCATATACCGCTCACTTGTCCAGCAAGCGGATTGTTCCTCACTGTTTGTTTTGGGTAACGAATCAAGCGTTTTAACATAGTTCGTTATATCCTTTGCTTTGTAATCTTCCATTAGTATTATTTTATCCGCGTAACTTAAATATTCGCTCGATCCGCCTATGACGAGTATCGTCGAAACGTCTTTACTCTCATACAATTCCCGTATCCTGTCCGTGTACGGAATGATCGGTTCTTTCTCCACCACAAGCCGCATGTTCTTATCGCGTATCATAAAATTTGTCGCGCTGCGGTCTTCGTCAATCAGCAACAGCTTACTCCCCGCGTAAACGGCTTCGATGATATTCGCCGCCTGCGAAACGCTTCCGCTCGCGTGAGTGGTCGAAAACGCCTTAACATTCGCATTGCCGGGAAAATACCTGTAAAACGGCGACATATCAAGATTATTAACCGGTCTGCCGTCTTCCGCGTAGATTTTCAACGCGGTATCGTTTGTTATGACAAATTCCCTGCCATCGCCGGGGATATGATTGTAAATGCCGGACTCGATAGCGTCGAGCAACGTGCTTTTGCCGGAATACCCGCCACCCGTGATGACAGTGATACCCTTTTTGATTCCCATTCCGGTCATAGCCGTGCCGTCGTCGAAATAGATTTTAATCTCGTTGTCCGACGGGGAAACGAACGGTATCGCGTTAGTCAGAGGAATCGCCGTGCCGTTGTAACGCGGGAGTATACTGCCGTTCGCTACGAAGGCGATGTAACCGTTGTCCGTGAGGTATTTGCGGATGTACTGCTGCTTTTTGTATGTTTCGATATGCCGTTTACATTCCCCAAAGTTAAACTCCGTTACTTTATCGCAAATAAGGTCGAGCAGTTCTTTGACCTTTTTTAATGTACTCTTAGAATCAATCGAAAGACCGTTTATCAATGACATAGTGATATGTATTCTGATACATATAGACTTCTTTGTGTAATCATAAACATATCCTACCGAATCATACACGGCTCCGTTTCGTTTGGTGATAATTTCGTTTACCGTCTGCGTTTGATAATGGCATTTTTCTATGTTACGCAAACCCATTGTTTCAAGCCGATATTTATTTTTATTGACATAAACGCCTAATTCGTTTATAGGATTTGAAAAATTACGCAGTACGTAATCTTCCAAGGGTATTAAATCTTTTGGTAAATCGGTTATTTTCAACATCTCTAACGGAATATATACTTCCATTATTTGCTTTTCGGGAGTACGGTAATTTGTTCCCGAAAATTCGAATTTCATTCCCTCATACTCGAAAATTTTCGGGGGTTCATATGGACCTTTTGTAGCATAAAGTCCATCCAATCTTGATTTGTTCAGCGTGTTTAACGCCATAATAATTCTTTTAAATCTGTTCAATTCAACATCATCCTTTCTTGTAATTAAAATTGTTTGTTAAATACATGTAAGGACAATCA
>Ga0123353_10010692_pt1 | contig 12834 bp, 13 predicted proteins | sample TergutLab28metaG_3_FD_92763 | JGI IMG/M metagenome (GOLD analysis project Ga0123353, IMG submission 92763) | Labiotermes labralis P3 segment gut microbial communities from Petit-Saut dam, French Guiana - Lab288 P3 | ecosystem: Host-associated > Arthropoda: Insects > Digestive system > Gut ...
CTTCGCACAATACGCCGACTTCGCCGTCATAAGGGTTCGCACCGGGCATCGGCCGCCAATTGCCGCGGACTGTGCTGTAGCTTAGCACGCTGTCATAATTTCCTACAACTCCCGCGCCCACAGAGCGCATAGCTTCCCGTAAATCCTCCAAATGTGTCATCGGGATAAATATTTCCAGCTTAACCGCCGCTAATTTAGCATCAGACATATTCGCACTCCTAACTATCCTGATTTATCAACGAAATAATCTCGTGGATTAAGAACATGCGATTATCAAGCTCCGCAATTTTATCCGCGCAGATGACAAGCTCGTCGCACAGGTGCTGCGGGATGTGGTCTTGGTACTTGTAGCGTGCTTTATGTTCAAGTGTAGACCAGAAGTTCATGGCCTCCGTGCGGATTTGCACCTCTATCACCACATTTTCGGTCTTGCCCGAATAGAAGACGGGTATTTCAAGGATAACGTGGTAACTGCGGTATCCGCTGGGTTTTGGGCTTGACACATAGTCTCTTTCGTCCAATATGTTCACGTCCGGCATGGCTTTAAGCAGGCCGACAAGGTAATGTATGTCCTTGGCAAACGGGCAGATTATGCGAATCCCCGCGACATCTTTAAGGTATCGCTTCACGTTCTCCGCCGTAATCTCCACATCCATCTTGTGGAGCTTCTGAGCTATGCTCTCCGGCGACTTTATCCGCCCTGTAATGTATTCAATTGGGTTGTTTTCTTGGAAATTCTTGAAATCTTCCTGCATGATATTCAGCTTTGTCAGCAGGGTTCTCTGCCCCCATTCGTAGACAAAGAATAGATTTTTCAGCCGTGCAAATTCTTCTTCACTAAAACGTACCGACATGTGCATACCTCCGATTTATACAGGCAAGGTAATGGTAAATACTGCGCCGCCCTTGCCGCTGTTTTCCGCTGTTATCCGGCCGCCTTGCTGCTCAACGATTGCCTTCACAATCGCAAGCCCAATGCCGTGGTTGCCATCTGTGCCTTTATAGAACCGTTCAAACACATGCGGCAGAGCTTGAGGGTCAATACCCGCGCCGTCATCCGCTACGCGAATCTCAATGTGTCCTGCTTTCTTACGGCACGACAGTGTAATTTCAGACGCTGCGTACCGTATCGCGTTCGAGATTAGGTTGTCAATCGCTCGTGAGAGCAATTCGCTCACGCATACGTATTGTATAGGGGTCTCGCTGAAATCGTATGAAAAGCGTATGTCTCGCTTTGCCGCTACGGCTTCTTGCCGCATGGCGGAATCCTTCAGCAGCTCCGTCAGGTCTGTTTCTGCTTTCGTGTAAGCCGTAGTGATATTATCAATTTTGGAGATGTAGAGCAAATCCGTAACCAAGTCCGCCAGATTATCCGTCTCTTGCAGTATCGTTTCGGAGGCCTGCTTCGGCTCCATAATGCCGTAGGATATTCCCTCCGCGTAGCACTTTATCGACATCAGCGGTGTCCGCAGTTCGTGCGAGGCATTTTGGAAGAACGCTTTCTGCTGGCTGTCGTACTCGCCAAGCTGCTTCACGGACTTATTCAGAGCCGTGTTCAGGTTCTCCAGTTCCACTTCCTGAAACTGAAAGTCGTTCGGAGTAAAGTCGCCGTTACCGATGCCCAAGGCGAACTTCTCGAGCTTTTCTATCGGACGAGTCAGTGAATTTGCAAGAAAATACGTAACAATAACCGCAACAAAAAACATGATAATCATCAGGAGGAACGAAATTGTGCCAACTCTCCCCAAAACTCCGGATGTCTCGGCATACAAATTCTGATGAGCGCGAAAATTAACCTCCCCTTCTACCGCAAACAGCCTTATTGCAAGATTTAAAATAATCGCGTGCAGCAGATATGAAAAAAATAGTACGGCTGAAAAAGCCTTTAATAGCCTTTTTCGTATCTCAGTTTTCTTTGTCTTCATGTAATTCCCCGTTTCCGGCATGAGCCTGACGCTCAAACTCTATCCGTCTGAAAATCGCCTTGATTCGCATAGTGAGTGCCATCGGGCTGAATGGTTTAGTTAGGTAATCGTCGCTGCCTAAGTCCAACCCTGTAGCGTAGTCAAGGTCGCTGTCACGCGCCGTTAACATTATGATTGGCACAGAGCTTTTCTTTCGCAGCTCCTTGCAGACAACAAAACCGTTTGTTCCGGGCATCATCACATCAAGAACCACCAAATCCGCCGGATTTTCGCCAAAAGCCTCAAGAAGCAAGTCGCCGTTTTCAAAATCCTGCACCGTATATCCCGCATTCTCTAAAAACGCCTTAATTGCGTGCCGTATCGTTGCCTCATCATCCGCAATGTATATTTTCTTCATGTTTTCCATAGTAGCTCTGCCTCCTCTTTTACTTGCCTCATTATATCACAAATATGCTTAAATTCCACATCATTTTTTTACTTAGATTTTACACCGCGACATGTTGACACAAGCATGCAACAATGCTATCCTAATTAAGGATTTAAGTTCTAGGGGGTGTGGACAGGAGTTTTTGACAAACGATTTTGAGGCGATTTTTCGCCAATTGAGGAAGCTTTCAACGACGCGTGTCTGTAAACACGTTAGGAGAAACTGACGAAAAATTGGTGAAAACATCGACCAAATGCGATGGCAAAAATCTCCGGCCCACACCCCCTAAGTACATACAAAACTATTTTAAAGGGGTTTGGGAAAATGAAGAAAAAGTTTTTGGCATTACTCTTGAGCTTTGCGGTGACTTTATCAATTGCAGTACCTGTAGCCGCAGTCTCACTGCCGGAAGACATCAATCTTGACGGCGCAATAGTTATCCTTCACACTAACGACATCCACGGACGCGTAGTATCAAGTGGAAGTCAAATAGGCTTTTACCGGCTCAGCGGCTTGAGAAATCTTCTCGAAAGCCAAGGTGCATCTGTGTTGTTGTTTGACGCAGGCGACACCCTCCACGGGCTGCCTATGGCTACAATCAACCAAGGTATGGATATCGTTGAGCTTATGAACGCAGTCGGCTTCGACGCATTCACACCGGGCAACCACGACTTCAACTACGGCTACGCTCGTCTTCTTGAACTCAGCGCAGCTATGGATTTCCCAACAATCTCCGCGAACGTTATAGTTAACGCAACCGGCCAACAAGCATTCTCATCATACACTATAATCGAAGTCGGCGGCATTAGCATCGGCGTTTTCGGCCTTGCTACACCTGATACACCTATCAGAACAAACCCGGCCAACGTTGAAATGCTTACATTCACAAACCCACTTGAAGCTTCTCGCACCGCTGTTGCGCAACTGCAAGAAGCAGGCGCGGACATCATCGTTGCTCTCGGACACGTCGGCATTGATGACTACAGCGAAGTAACCGCCGATATGATTGCCGCTCAAGTACCGGGCATCGACATCTTCATTGACGGACACAGCCACGCGCCAATCGCGCACAGCGTACCGCAGCAAGACGGCGTTACGCTTATGCCTCACGGCGACACGGTTATCGCAAGCACAGCGGGACATATGTCTCAAGTTGGCGTTATCGTAATCCAAGACGGCGAAATTACTTCACTCCTCCTTGGCGTTGATGATGACCTGCCTGTTGATGAAAGCGTACAAGCCGTAATTTCTGAGCTGCAAGCGGCTCAAGATGTCGTTCTTTCTCAAGTTGTCGGCTATACAAGCGTTCTGCTTGACGGCGAGCGTGAAAACGTGCGTACAGGCGAAACTAACCTCGGTAACCTTGCGACTGACGCAATCCTTACAGCAACAGGCGCAGACCTTGCCATCACCAACGGCGGCGGTATCAGAGCTTCTATACAAGCCGGTGACATCACCAGAGGCGACCTTGTAACGGTATTCCCATTCGGCAACTATGTTATAACTATGGACGTTTCGGGCGCAACAATCCTTGCGGCACTCGAACACAGCGTTTCTGCTTACCCGAATGAAAGCGGCGGATTCTTGCAAGTTGCCGGTCTTGAATTCTCGTTCAACCCGGATGCAGAGGTTGGCTCACGTGTTGCAGCAGCCGCAATAGGCGGCGAAGCCCTTGACCCAGACGCAACATACGTTCTTGCTACTAACAACTTCCTCGCAATCGGCGGAGACGGATACACAATGTTCGCTGACTACTCAACATCGGGCGAGTTCAGCGCGCTTGAAGAAATCCTCATCGGATACATCCAAAACAACCCTGAACTTGTGGCAAACGCAGCTATCGAAGGCAGAATAGTTGCCGCTGAAGCTGTACCACCAATTGCTGTAATTGCACTTCCCGCAGAACTTCCTGACGGATACGTTGTCACTATTGAACCGGGAACACTTGAAGTTACCGTAGTTCCGGCTCCGGAGCCAATCGTAGCTGTTGACGAGCCTGTTGCCGCTCCTGAACCTGTTGTTGTAGTTACAGACAGCGGCGTGTACATCGTTGTTCGCGGCGACTCTCTCTACAGAATCGCGGGCAGCCGCCTTGGCAACCCAAACAGATGGGGCGAAATCCTCGATGCTAACAGAAGCTTAATCACAGACCCGCGCGTTATACAACCGGGCTGGGAATTGAGAATACCCAGCTAATATCAATCCATAGCGGGCGAACACAGTTCGCCCCTACAACAAAAGGCAACTCGGCAGTATAAAACTGTAGAGTTGCCTTTTATTCATGCTGTTTCGTCTTCGATTCTTGTAAACGTGCGACCGAGGCGGAGACACATATATGCGTCCCTACAGACTTCAACTTCGTCATTGCGGCCTCCGAGCCGCAATCCCCTCCGTCAGTTCAAAACTCTGTCTGCTTCCAACCGCAATTTGAAAAATACTTGTAACCATTCGGGTTGGGCTTGAATTTCAGAAAACATGTTTTCCAATCTTCTTTTGCCAAGCCGTTTATCCATAATTGCAAACAGCCGCACTACCGGGTCAGGCGAAACCAAACTTTTTTCAATACTCTGATTGTGATATTCATAGAAAGCCTCATAAAACCCATACTGGTCAAAACCACCGTAATTTTTTGTCTCCAAATGTATTTTGTCCCAATAATCCCAATATGACATAGCCTTCTCTTTTAGAATAACATTACTTTTGACGACTATAGAACGCTTTTTCTCCCAGTCATAAAAACAAGATTTAAAAATTTCATCTCCATCAAGCCGTATAGCAACTCGGCCTTCTTCATCGTGTGACTTTCGATAGCGGGTCGCAAAATATTGTATTCGTCCTTTAAGAGAATCACAAATATTCTCTTCCTCCAACACTTTTCGCATTGCACTCCAAGAAAGCCCCATTATTCGGTCTCCTTATAGCCTACATCATCAATCGAATCACATCACGATATGCGATGTAAACCGCGAGTGCCATCAACAGTACAAATCCCGTAAAGTGTATTGTGCCTTCTGTTTCAGGCTTTATCGGCTTGCCGCGCACGCCTTCAAGTGCCAAGAATATGAATCGTCCGCCGTCCAGTGCGGGAAGAGGAAGTAAGTTGAAGATACCGATAGCCGCGCTGAGGAATCCGGCGAACAGCAGATTCGACCTTAGAAGATCTAGCAGTACATCCCCCCTTGGCACTTCCTCAGCTACAGTTATGGCAGCCTGGAAATTGTCGTCTATAACACCGACTATGCCTATCGGCCCCATCAACATATCCAACGATGCTTGCCCTGTTATAACCTGCCCAAGCGAAGTAAACGTAATCCGTATGAGTAACACCATCTCACGCGCACCGGCCGCGACAGACTCGCCAAAGCTCGCCCGTTCCATACCTTCACGCGGGCTTTGGAATGCGCCCAAACTCCTCTGTATTTCTCTATCGAATATAACACCGATTATTCTCCTGCCGTTGTTGTAAGCCACCGACACGTCAAGCTGGTGCGGTATGTCGTCACGCAAAAACTCAACATTAACAAAATCCTCGTACGACGTAGTAATCACAATTACTGCATCTTCAGCACTACTGACATATACTCCGTTAATGTGCGTAATCTTGTCGCCTGATAGCAACCCCGCCTGCTCTGCCGGACCGCCTTGTGTCAGCAAATCAATAGTAGTGGTTACAGTAGCCGATGTTACAAAGCCGCCGGTTAACGCGCTAAGCGCGAATATAATCAACGCAAGAGTTAGGTTCATTATTGAACCTGCAAGGATGGTAATCATCCTCTTAGGGACAGACTTTCGGCCGAAAGAACGCTCACTGCTGCTCTCCTCGTCTTCCGCTTCCATCCTGCAAAACCCGCCAATCGGGAATAGGCGCAGTGAGTACAGCGTCTCACCCGGCTGCCAGCTAATTATCTTCGGCCCCATGCCAAGCGCAAATTCTTCTACTAATATGCCGCATCTTCGCGCGGCAACAAAATGCCCCAGCTCGTGAATGAATATTACCAGTCCAAATATAAATATCCCTATAATTATCGGAATTATGTGTTGCAATATGCCATCTCCTATCTATTCTCGCGAAGCAGTGAGCCAAGCGCAGAAACGCTTGCGTTTCTGCATTCGGCGAACGCCGCGGAGTGAACTGCCCTGCCCTTGAGGCGGGGTAGTTCACTTCAGCAAGAATGGTATTTCAGATAAATTCTTGCAAGTGTAATCTGCATCAGAGTCAATATCACTGTGTACCAAGATAGTTGTCATGCCTGCCGCTTTTCCGCCCTGTATGTCGGCAATCGGATTATCGCCTATCATGTAGCAAACATCCGGGAATCCTGCAATTTCTAACGCGTATCGGAAAATCTCAATCCGCGGTTTCTCGTATCCGATATTCGCCGACACTATAGTAGCATCGACATATTGCGCCAGCCCCAAACCTTCCACAACCGGCGGAAGCTCGGGATAATTGTTCGACACGATGTAATTCCTGTAGCCCATCTCCAGGCATTTGCTCAGAACCTCCGCAGCGTCTTCATACGGAGTATAGTTTCTCGCGTCCAGAATGTGGCCCTTGAAGTGAGCATTTGCACGGTCTATGTCTTCTTGCGGTATCTTGCCGTCTTTATAGAATACGTTCAAATGGCGTAAAAGTTTATCCCACCAATGCTGCCCAACTTCATCTTCATACGAATTTTCGGGAGTATGCCACGAAAAACCCTTCGCACTTCTGCTGAAATGCTGCCGTACGTTCTCGATATCTATATCATAACCAAGTTTCGCGAGAGCAGCATGCAGGGAACCTGCCCACTGCCCGCCTGAGTTATGAACCAAAGTGCCGTCAAAATCCCAAAACAGAGCCTTTTTCAAATGTTTACCTCCTGTTTGCAACAAACTCTCTTGCCCAAGCATCGGCTTGCAGAATACCGCCGATATCAAGCTCATGCCTAACATTATATGACGAAACAGCCGCGTTTATTAGCCTTGGGATATCGAGGAACGAAATTTTACCGTTAAGGAACAGCTCAACTGCTGCTTCATTCGCGGAGTTCAGCACCGTTGGCATTGTACCTCCCGCCTTTAGCGCGTCGTACGCGTATTGAAGGCACGGGAACGCCTGTGTATCCGGTGGCTCGAACGTCAGAGTACCCCGCTGCAGAATATCAAGCCGCCTAAAGTCTGACTTTACCCGCGTGGGATACGTGAGTGCGTATTGTATGCACACGCGCATATCGCTCTCGCCAAGCTGCGCCATCACCGCGCCGTCCTCGAACTCGACCATCGAATGCACAACGCTCTGCGGATGCACGACAACTTCAATCTGCGAAGGGTCAACACCGAACAGCCAGCGCGCCTCGATAACCTCCAGCCCTTTGTTCATCAGCGTTGCAGAATCTATGGTTATCTTGCGCCCCATAACCCAATTGGGGTGGCACAGGGCTTCATCGAGCGTAACATGTTCAAGCTGCTCCCGGCTGCGCCCGCGAAACGGCCCGCCCGACGCGGTAAGAATTATCTTGCGTATCTTGTTGCCCTCGTTTCCGGCCAAGCACTGGAAAACCGCCGAATGTTCGCTGTCTATCGGGATGATACTCACGCCGCGTTCTTTGGCATGTGTCATCACAAGTTCGCCTGCGGTTACAATGCTTTCCTTGTTCGCAAGCGCGATGTCTGTGCCGGCATCAATAGCGGCAAGGGTCGGCAGCAGGCCGATACTCCCAACCAGCGCGTTTACGCAGATATCGGCACAATCCATGGCAGCCGCCTCAATGATACCGTCAATGCCCTGCGCAAGTTTGACATCAAGCGAAGTTTTGCTTAGCATACCTTTTAGCTCATGATACGCCTGTTCATCCATAACAGCGGCAAACTTTGGCTTGTAGCGTAATATCTGCTCGTAAAGCAAACCAACATTGCTGTTGGCTGTAAGCGCGGTTACGGCAGCTTCGCCGCCCATATTATCAATAACTTCCAAGGTTTGAGTTCCAATCGAACCCGTAGACCCGAGGATTGTAGCGTTTTTCATCATGACCACCCCGCCTCCTGCGGAGGCACCTCGAGCGGTTTGCCTATGGCAAACTGGGCGAAGCCCACTTTCGCAAAGCGAAAGCGCCTGACCGAGGAGGAGAATTGGTTACTCTAAAAATAATTCAACATAATGTAGATAGCCGGGGCGGTAAACAATAAGCTGTCGAAACGGTCGAGTATGCCGCCGTGTCCCGGAAACAGGTTGCCGAAGTCTTTCACGCCTGCTTGGCGTTTTATCGCCGAGGCGGATAAATCCCCAAATATAGACAACACCGCTGCAATCGCTATGATTACGGCAAGTGTAAAGTTTGCAAAGTCAAAAGTATAGTTGAAGTAGTGGTATACCAACATCTGATAGAGCAGCGCAAGCGCGACCGCGCCGACAGTTCCGCCGATTGCGCCCTCAACGGTTTTCTTGGGGCTAAGCTCGGGGCATAGCTTACGCTTGCCGAAAAGCATTCCCGCAAAGTATGCGCAGGTATCCGCGCCCCATGCCGCTATAAAAGCCAGCCACACCAAGAATACTCCGCTTTGGCCTTCGCGCAGCATGAACACAAACCCCAGCAAGTACGCAACATAGAAGAAGCTCATAAGCATGAACGCCACGTCGATATAATCAACAGTTTTGCGGTTCACAACTAACAATATACAGCTCACCACTATTGTGAGCGCGATAGTCGCCATAAAATCTGTTATTTCGCCGCGCCCCCAAAGCAGCCCAAAATAATTTAAAGCAGCAACCGCACAAACCGCAATTTTAAGCATACTTTCGCGCCCGGTTGCCTTGTGGAACTCATACATACCTATAACCGCAACACAAAGCAGGGCTGCCAAAAGAGCAACCCCGCCGGTAATCAATAACCATACTATCACCGGAAACCCAATTACAGATGTAACAATGCGTGTTAACATGCGTTATTCCTCCAACAGCGAACTACCCTCCGAATCGGCGTTCACGCGTGTTATACGCCCTCACGGCTTCCATCATATCTTCAAACTTAAAATCCGGCCAAAGTTTGTCGGTGAAATACATCTCGGCATAGGCAAGCTGCCACATCAAGAAATTGCTGATTCTCTGCTCGCCCGATGTCCTTATAAGAAGCTGCGGGTCCGGGATGTTTGCCGTATCGAGAAACTTTGTGAAGCAGCCCTCGTCTGCAAGTTCACTGTCAATCTCGCCGTTTTTACATGCAGCAGCAAATTTTTTCGCGGCACGCAGAATCTCATCACGCGAACCGTAGTCCAGCGCGATAATAAGCGTCATGCCCGGCTTGCTTTCGGTCAGTTGTTCGAGATGTTCAATCTTTTCAAGCAAATCGGGCGCAAGTCTGTCACGCCGACCGACTACCTTCATGCGGATATCGTTCTTGTCCGCGTCGTCGATATAATCTTGAATATACCCACGGAGCAAGTCCATCAATCCGTCTGTCTCTTGCTCGGAACGTTTCCAATTCTCCGTCGAAAAAGCATACACGCTCATGTATTTAAGCCCTGCTTTGTCGGCGGTTTCGGCAAGTTTGCGCAAAGCCTGCGCACCCGCCTTATGCCCGGCGGTCTTAGTCAACAGCCGTTTTTTAGCCCATCTCCCATTGCCGTCCATTATTATGGCTATATGCTCCGGGAGGTTTGCGTCAATATCCCCCATGTTACCTCCAAGCCAATAACGGGCGATTACTAATCGCCCCTACATTTTACCCACATAGCGAGGATAACAGCTATATTGACATTATTTCCTTGGTCTTCGTCTCGACAATCTTATCAATCTGAGCGATAAACTTGTCTGTGGCTTTTTGCAGCTTATCTTCGAACATTTCGAGGTCGTCCTCAGTAATTTCCGACTTCTTCTGTTTCTTCTTGAGGTCGTCCATACCATCACGGCGTACGTTACGCACAGCAACCTTGAAGTCTTCGCCTTTTTTCTTAACATCCTTCGAGAGTGATTTACGGCGTTCTTCCGTAAGCTCCGGGAAGACAAGGCGGATTACGCTGCCGTCGTTCGTTGGGTTTATGCCGATATCCGAGGCTTGTATCGCCTTTTCAACAGCCTTGAGCATAGACTTATCCCACGGCGAAATTTGAAGCAGTCTTGCCTCCGGCACACTTATGTTGCCGACTTGGTTCAGCGGCGACGGCGTACCGAAGTAGTCGACCGTTATCTTGTCGAGTACATGCGGGTTTGCACGCCCTGCCCGTATTGTTGCGAGGTCATTGTTAAGCGTATCAATTGTCTTGCTCATTTTGTCTTCGTAAGCAGAAATCATGTTTGACATAGTTATCCTCCTTATATATGGTTGGCTACTTGCCTAAGATTTTCTTTGCCGCAAACAACCCGATTAATATGCCGATTATCGGGCCTATGAAAGCTAAAATAACCAATGCAGCACCATACTCTTCCACTTCGGTTTCATATTCTTTGCATTTAGCACATTGCTGTTCTTCGGGAACATCGTACGAAATCACGTTATTATCATCCATGGTTCGCCCTCCTTGATTGTAATTCTATACTATACTGTGATTGACTATTATTTTGCTACGCAAAATCCCTGCACCTCGCGCAACTACGTTTCGCTCGGTTGGGGGCGTTCGCTAATTAAAAATCATTGCACGCAAGCGTGCCGATTTTTGATTAGCTCACTGATAGTCAATAGTACACGTCCTCAACATCTGACGAAATATACGTCCCGCCTACCTTTTCAACCCCCGCTACGCCTTCGCATACGGCAAGCATCGCGCCTTCTATAGCAATACCAAATACAATCGAAGGCAGGCCTGCGCTGCGGGTAATGCTGAGTGCCGCAATATCCGCCACATCTAAGTTATCGCGGAAAACCGTACTGTATGACACCGAGCGCATTCTGCGTGCATCGGGATTCTTGCGTGGGTCTTTGTCGTAAACTGAATTCACAGTCTTGCCGTAGAGGACAGCGTCTACATTCAGCTCGCAGGCTCTGATTGCGACAATTGTGTCGGTCGAGAGGAACGGCTGCCCGCTCCCGCCCGCAAATATCGGAACAATACCCTGCTCAATGTACATACGTGTCACATCGAGGTTATATTGCGTTGTGAAGCCGTTAACGTCAAACGGTGTCATTACAATGGCTTTGCGCCCCGTGTGCGTTCTGAACTGCTCTGTAAGATAAATTGCGTTGATAACTGTCGCTAACATGCCCATATGGTGAGCCTTAGCCTTATCCATTGAGGATTCGGCATCGCGCCCGCGCCAGATATTCCCACCGCCAACCACAAGGCAGACTTGGCAGCCCAGCTTCACAATTTTGTCAATCTCTGTAACAATACGCTTGAGAAACTCGCCGTCGAAATGCTCGAACTCGCTCCCTCCTGCAAGTTGCTCTCCGCTAATCTTGATTATAACTCTTTTGAACAAATCTAGCAATCCTTTCTATGCCGCGATTTATGCCGCGCTTTGTATAGGCAATTCCATTTGAAACAGCAGCAAGAGAATTTAGGTGTTTTTTCGCAATACAAGAAACTTATGACAACGCGTACCTATAGGCACATTAGGAAGAAGTGACGCAGTAATGCGAGAAAACAACAAATTTTACGTTACTGTTTCAGATGGCATTTGCCTATTAGGAAGTTTACTGAAGATAATTGCTGATATGAACGGCAACACAGCAAATGCGGCCAGCGCGAAAAACGCGAAGTTAAGCCCAAAAGCATCTACGATGAAACCCATGGCAACGGGGAAGATTATCCCCGAAATCCCGGTGAAAACCGCCGCGGCAATTAACTGTCCCGTGGTTTTCAAATGCTGCGGAATTTCCGCATCTATCAGCAGCTTTGTACAGATGTAGCACGGCGCGTACGCAATCGCATTTGTAAATGCAATCAGCATCATCACCCAAATGTTGGGCGCAAGCCCCATCAGTGTTATGCGCACGACATACATCGCTATCCCGAAAATAAATATATATTCCAGCCTAAATCTTCGCCCCATCCGCTGAAACACGGTAAAAAACGGAGCTTCCGACATAGCCAGTATTCCGAAGAAGACACCAAACAATACAGGTGTAGTAAGCTGCGCGGCCTTTATGCCGTTAAGAATCCACTCTGCCGAGATAACGCCATATATCATGAATGTCGTTATCAACAGGTGTATGTATCGGTAATTCGCAAAAAGCTCTTTAACCGACTTTATCGAGATTTTCTTATCACTCTTTGACTTTTTAGCGTCAGGCTGACTGTATGCAAGCGCGAACGCAATCATCACAAACACCAGCGAGACAATCGGCAGAACTTCATAACCAAACGCCACGATGAACGACCCCAGAACCATCAGCCCTGTAGCCCATCCGAATGAGCTTGCTCCACGCGCAACTCCGTACCGCTGCTTTATCGCCTCGCCCGACTCAAGTATCCAGCTGTCAACAAGCTGAACACATGTCGAGACAGATACGCCCATAATCGCGAAGGCTATGAACATTACCTCTATCGGCGGCCTGACAATGTAGA
>Ga0123353_10010694_pt1 | contig 12833 bp, 7 predicted proteins | sample TergutLab28metaG_3_FD_92763 | JGI IMG/M metagenome (GOLD analysis project Ga0123353, IMG submission 92763) | Labiotermes labralis P3 segment gut microbial communities from Petit-Saut dam, French Guiana - Lab288 P3 | ecosystem: Host-associated > Arthropoda: Insects > Digestive system > Gut ...
GGGACCCGTTGCGCTGACCACGTGACACCCCTCTATCCGCAAAAGTTGGCACTAACTTCGCCGACCGGCGGCGGCCGCTCTGTCGGTATAGTTCGCGTGCGGACTAAGGCCACGGAGTAAGTATTTACTGAGAATGGTTGGATGGATCACGAATTCCGAAGATCGCTTGTTGATTTTAGTCGCAAAGATAGAAGGGTTGTGGGATGCCAAGAAAGAGATGGCATTGTGAAGGCGGAACAGGCTAAAGGGCTCACCCTTGAAAGGAACGAAGGAGGAAGAGAAGAAGGAGGAGGAGGAGAAGAGGAAGAAGAAGGAGGAGGAGAAGAAGAAGAAGAAGAAGATGATGATGATGATGATTACGACGACGATGACTGCGTGCGACGCTGCAACCGCGGCGTTCAAAGGGCGCAAGGTTGTCCTGCACTAGCGGAACCGTGTCGTTAGGAGTGCAGCAACATTTACTGTTTGTAAGCGTCATTAATTGCGATGACTACCAAATGAGTTACGCGAATTGGAGCTCGGCCGGTTTCTGGTTGATGATTTTGTTGTCTGGTGGAAACATAACTACGTGTAGTGGGCGCGGTGGGGGGGAAATATCAACCACATCTACTAAGTAATGATACAGGATATGAGTAATAATCTGTTTCGTAGTTGGGCCCTACCATGTGGCAGTCCGGGCTACAGTCACGCGAGGTCCGGGATTTTGAAGTTCTCCGGGCTGGGAACTGTCTTATAACAGGCTGTGGCGTCTAGGCGCGTCCTTGGTATGCGTAAATATTTATATGCTTGGGCTTGCAGATGTTGCCTCAGCGCGGAAGTCTCATGACGTAAGATTTGGGAGGCTTCGTCATTACAACTTGCGAACAGCCGTGCAGGGATGTTCAGAAGAATAGGAATGGGAGTAGGATAGAAAACCCTGTCGTACGCTACGATTAAGCATCTCTTCCACCACTGACTATATGGAAAATCACCTATAATCTGTGTTTAAGGGGCCGTGAATGGCGCTTCAAGGTATATACGTTGTAATCTTACTGTCTGTTCGGCTTACCTGTTATCGGCTTACGTAACTGACGAAAAGTTACGCATAGTTCGTGACGTCAGACCACCATGCTGAATCTCGGAGTTCCTTGTTTATTATCTGTCATGCTTCTCCCACGTCGAAGTTCTCACGAACGGCATGTTGGTAACAGAAAGGCGGACGTGACAACTTTGTGTGAATTTCATCCATGCGCCATTTGAGAAGTAAAGTTAATGTCTTAGTCGCGTTTGCAAAATTCAGAAAAGTGACTATTAACTTCGTCATGTCTGTCGGGCTGTCCTTATGTCCGTCTGTCTGTTTACCGCATGGAACAACTCGGCTCGCACTGGACGAATTTTCATGAAATTTGATATTTGGGGATTTTTCGTAAATCGGGTGAGATAATAAAAGTCCGATTAAAATCTGTTAATAATAATGGGTACTTAACATGAAGACCTATATACAGTTTTGATCATATCTCGCAGAATTTTTCCTATAATGTGAAATGTTTCAGATAAAATTTGTAAAGAAAACCAAAATACCTTTAATATTCAATAACTTTTCCCAAAAATCATGCGATTTATGAGATAATGTGGAAAAAGATGGTAGAGTCGGGGAAGCCACAGATAATAATATAATGCGGCAAAGATTTTCATGCCGGGTAACTAAGACAAGATTGCAGACACTCACTGATAATATTGAGCACTTATTGCCTCATAATTGATTAAATCCGTCTTATCTCTTAAAATGTTTTGCGACAACATTTAACAAAATCTGAGAAAAGACTCAACGACGTTTCTATCACTAGGAACTCTTTAGCCAATTGTACGTCTAAAGAAGGCCGTGAGCAAAAGAGAATTATTTTGTTTCAACGCAGCGTTATGTGTAATATGTGAAGATAGTGTGTATTAGTTGGCATAAAATTTCTTTTAAAAACTGGAACTACAATGTACATAATTCTGGTGCTTACTTAATCAAAATTTTGAGTTAATAGAGATATTAAGTACGATTCATGCAAGACTATATGGCTGGCTGTATTTGGTGTATGTATTTTCACTAATCACCTCAATGTTACTAGGAAATGAACAAGGAATTATTGAGTTTCCACTGCAATAATGGTTACGCGAACGTACCGCTATGTTACATTGCCTGTCTTGTTTATTCTTTGCACAAAGTATGTGTTAATAAAGCCATACTGGAAAGTTACGCGTCTTCCCGTTTGTCAATTTCATCTCCAAAACTTCGTGGTGGATTTCGATGAAATTTGGTATTGCGGGCGTGTGATCAACGGATTTAATTTTGGTGCGTACTGATCAACAACGGTACTTAATATGAATTCCAAACCGGACTTCGTCAAATGAACAAATTAAGAACTACAAATTTGGTTAGAAACGAATTTCCCGTATAGTAAGTATTTATCAAAATAAAAGGGAACTTTATTTCTAACTCTGTGAGGTGCAGTTTCCTTAGCAACGATATTTTCACATCTGCAATAAACAAAAAAATCTTATGATGTATATAAATTAACAAAGAGGGTTTGGAAAGATACATACTTTTCCCGAGTAATTCTTGGGCTGTATGTTTACTCCGAGTTCGCCTGGGTTCGTTACTGCGGCCACTGGTTTACAAATGGAATTTCTACGGCAGTGGTCACAAGGGTCAATCAAAGAAAATTAACTTTGCCTTCCATTTGTCAAGAGGCGCTATAGTAATTGTTATATCTTTGTACGAAATGTATGTTGTGTTGTCAGTAGTACAACGTGTATGTGAACAATATTGTAGTGTGAATGCGGATAAAACGATTATGTGTCGAATTTCATGTCCTTTTGTTCCGCGTTTGTGAAATTAGATCGTGGGCCGCGTTGGGAGCGGAAGGGTCGCATGCAAGGCCGGCGAAAGCGGGTTGGGGCCACGGTGAAATTTTTTTTCTGGCTCTCTCCAGCCAGGGTGGACCGGCAAGAAGGAAAGAAAGGAAACAAAGCAGAGAGGATCGTACGCAACATGGCCACTGGCCGCACATGCCGTCAACACGACACTTCATTAACGAATTTTATCTGATACTACCAAGAAAGAAAAAACATATGCAACGTAGTGGGTCTCCAGGCCCCCTTCCCGACCGCCGAGCGCCGGTAATTTGCAGGGGCTTCCACATTCCCCCCCTCCCCTTTCCCCATCCCGTTGGCATTGGTCGCATTCGGCCCGCGGGCCACATTTTAGTCATCGATGTTCTGCGGCATGCAGGGCCATAAGATTAGCACCTGAACTCTCAGTTTGGTAATATTTGAAAGATCCACAAAATCGGGGGAAAAAAATCGCGGTTGGAATTGAAGCTGTCTTAGAGAGCAAGTTTACATACTTGAGTAAAAAGTAAAAAGTGCACCCTTGTACAGGCACTGAGGCTCTGTACAGGCCGAACGGGCCATAAGGGGAGTAGAGGTGTAGCTCTACTCTTTCTTGACCACGGCACTAGAAGGGAGTGAGAGGTCAGCAACACGCCCCGGCCGCTCTTTACTCCCGGGAAAGACCCGGTATCCATTGTACAGGAGGCTGGGTGGGCCCCAGGGCCGGTCTGGACAGGTGCGGAAAATCTCGACCCCACCGGGATTCGATCCCCGGACCGTCCAGCCCGTAGCCAGTCGCTATACCTACTATGCTACCCGGCCCACTTACATACTTGAGATTGAATGATATTATTGTATGTGAAACTTGCCTTCAGAGATTCTTGCCTAGTTTGCATTTTGTTTTAGGTACTTGTACTTCAGGGCTTACTACATATAGCGTAAAATGTAATGGATTTTCCTATTACTGTCTTGTACGGATTTCGAAGCAGGAAGTAGGGAAACTTGAGAAAATTAGTATGTAGGTAATACTATAAAATTCAAGGTCAGTCCAAACACAGCTTATATTTTACATTGAATTCTTAAGCAGCTTCCTGTTTCGATCCTGTTTACGGATCAACGTCGGGTTTCGTATGAAAACAGTGATACCTTACATCTTATAGTATGACAGTGAAATCACTGCGGGGTGGCAGTCATCAAAGTAGTGTGTGATTAGACTGTGAGTGACTGACTCACAGAATGATGCGTCTAGTAATAAATCTGGCGATTTAATGGAGTTCCTCTGAGGCTTTTCTTTGTTGAATGTGGCATCATGTACGGAAATTCGACATTTATTATGGATTTATGTATACCTCTTTACTTAGCCGAGACTTTCTTTTTTCTCTCTAAGGACAAATGAAGATAATGATGACTGAAACCTAGCAGAGCAGTTCCTTTTTGTAATTCAAAGTTATCACAGGTACGTGTTTACATCTCCAACTGCAAGTAACATTTTCGGTAAATTATTTTGGAACTGAGAAAGCATAACGTCATGTATACATATTATCAATTATTTCGCAGTTACACTTAGTAGTCCGAAAAAAAATTTATCAAATTCCATTCAGTTTTGTTCCATATCGTGTTTCGATGAAATGGCAGCTTACAGGAGACAAATGGGAGCGTAATTTCTTTGTGACGCTGCGGTTGCAGGTTGTCGTTTGAATAGCGGCTTATTTGATAGAGATTAAAATAAGGACCCACAGTTACGCAGCACTGAAGTCTGGGAATTGTGTTCGTGAGGCAGAGAATGTGTTATCCTTGCCACTATCGATGTACTTTGGTAGATGCTCCTAGAATTGATCATGAACCATTTATCACAAAGCGAAATAGTTTTTAGGTACAAATCTAAATTGGTTTGTGTATGTGTGTGTGTGTTTGCGTGCGCGTGTAATTTGGAAAACACAGCAAAGAGTTACTCTCATGCTTAGAGTGGACGGTATCTTTCCAACGAATATGTTTGACCTGTTCATGCGCACAGTCACATCAGAGCCATCTTGCGAGTAGCTGTGTAGTTCTTCAGTATAGAGCGGCGTAGAGGATGAGGTGGATTTGATCTGTATTCCGTGGTAGTCTGTTAGTCGTTTGTGATAGTACAGTTTGAGTTTGAGTAGAGGGTAGTTATTCGTTACGTGCATACTGTTATATTTAGTGAATGGAGAGTTGATTTTGATGAGTGGTTAGACTTGAGTGTTGAAGGAATGTGCTTTTGAAACGAAAGTTTACGACTAATTGAAGATTTGTGTAAAAAATTTGTTGTTTTTGTCATTGCGGCGTTTGAATCATGAGCACGCCTGTGAAGAAAGTGCCCATTCACCTCCAGGTTAGTAGATTTCGTGCGAATTGGCCTTTCGGCCGGCAGTGCTACTGATATATTGCAGTGTTTTATAAACTGTGGGGCACAACACTTTTTGAACGTTAGTGAATAACGCGGGTGGGGTGGGGTGGGGGAAGGGCTGTGGCGAGTTGAACCTTAAATTTTTGTCTTTGAAATTAATAATGTTGTATTGATAAGGTGAGAATTGTGGTGTGTGAGTTTCAACAGGTGAAGTCACGTATTGATTCTGTTTGCGTGGTGTTAAATGGCGAAGGGTGGGTCAGACATAGGCATTATCCCACTGAAATTAACAGTGCAAGGCTCTCGGGCGTAAAGTCCATGAGCCTTCGAAACTGGAATTTAGACGCGCCCTGCGGTGAACAGTGTTGAGTTTATCTGAAAGTATTGATTTTATTTTAGGGTCAATGCCACTTGGTTACAGCACGTAAACAGGGCGTATCGTAGAAGCATTACTCGTCATGTTATTAATACACGATTTTTTTTTCGACCAGTGACGAACAGACCTCATGTGACTGAAAGAGAATTCTGCTGAAACCTAGTCGAAATTCATTCCGTTATGTTATTAGTTCAAGGCGCAGATAAACATTATTTGCTGATGTGTAGAGAGCAAGTGATGTACGTGGCTGTTATCATCGCACTGTGCGGTAATGCTCATTTATTTTCAAGAACTGGTCGATTGTAACAAAGGGCCATCAAATTCTGAGAGTCAGTACAATACCTGCAATAAAAACGTAGGTTGGAGGACGTGACAGAGAGGTTTTATTGTAGCTATTTAATTTGACTGCATCTGTAATCTTGTGAACGTAACACTAACCGAGCCGACTGGTATGATGACATGCTGATGCATTCCGAAGTTCCCCGATTAGATTACATAATTCGGACCTGCACTTCTGAAAGAGTTCGTAGTGAGATTTCTCAGGCGGACCAGGAAAAACGCCATCGTCTTATAGTAGGATAAGACATGACCATTTGCTCCCACGCCCACCCCTCCCCCATTCAACCAGTGCAGTGTAATGAACCAGGCCCATTCGATTCATAACTTCGTAAGCTGATAGATACCACGTGTGTTGAGACAACAGTAATTCTACTGAGCGTCATTCGTATTCGGTTGCTCCAAGTTTCGAAACTCGCCGCAGGCTGGTCACCTGACTGAGGCTCGGGTGTTTGCATGGGCACTTCGGACGGGTGCTCGTTTATGCCACAATCACGTGCTCCAAAATCCCTTCCAATTCATTGTTCACAAAGCCTGCTACCGCTCTGTAATCCTGCACAGGCTCTGCAGTTAAAGGAGCCATTAAATACATTCAGAATCAACGGCAACCTGAATCTTCAGCTCCTCATTTAATTGTGTGTATGTTGCTTAAAGTAAAGTTCACCGAAAGTCGTGGTTAAGTAATTACTAATCCAGCGTCTTATTTGGGAGGTCCGGGGTTTAATTATCGGCCTGGAGACCGCCTGTTCTGACTGTGGTACTCCGTAATTGCCCACATCCCGTGTGAGAATACGACGAGAGGGTATCAGCGGCTTCCTGTCACTTCAGTTCCAATTCATTATTCATCAGTGATCGAACCATTCCCGCCGTATTGACGGATTCGCTAAGTAAACCAAGAATAAATGAATTACCGTATTTCCCACCTCATAAGACGCTACAAGTGATAATACGCGCGCTGTAATTAGCATGGTATTTTGGCGGACTTAATAGTCTGCATATTGTAACAATTTATCATTGTGTTAAGACGCAAGGTGAATTTTGGGGGCTTTTTCAGGGGGGAAAATATACCTTCCGAGGGGGGAAATAGGGTCAGTTATGTCAGTCCTTACCTTTAACTCCCGAGTAACTCAACAACTGCATGGAAGCTAACAGTTAACTCAGTTAAAGAAATTTCACCGAGTTGTATGGGTCCTGCAGTTCCATTACACAGTTTACAGCCGCCCGCCACCAAGCCCAGTTCCGAGCTAAATTAAATAATTTGCACCCTCCCACGGTATTTCTTAATTATTTTCACACTCCTATTCACGCGTGTCTTCCAGCAGCTTAATTTTCCGACCAAGAGTCTGTATGCATTCATAGTGTCGTGCTTGCTACATGCCCTGACTTGCCCATCTCGATATGATCGTGGCTAGGAATAGACTACCACTCATGAAGCAACAACCTTTCGAAGAAAAGCGAAAGTAGGCACTCTTATTTGTATTAAAATATATTACGTTTCTAATATGATTCCAACTTGATGCTTGGTACGTGACCTTCAGACGTGTTGTTTTCTAGTAATCGCTTCTTCAGAATCATCAAATTTCCTACGGATTACTGAGCATATCTCTCAAAGGATCTTTCGTAGTGAGCAGTGTGAATTGGTACCAAGCCGAATGGACGGATCGCTGTTATTGATTTATCTAGTACCATGGTCGAACAGTAATTCTGTCTCCGTACGACAGGGTGGTTCATGATTTGTTTCCATTTTGAGTCTTAGTTTGATTTAAACTCTGTATTTTATGTTCACCTGTGCACGATTTAACAGTCCACGTATATTAACTGGGTCCGTTCGTTAGCATGGCAGTACCAGCAGCCCGACCGACACAAACAAAACGTTTTTCTAGTACAGCAGTGCTTTGTTCCATATCTCCCGCTTCTAGCACCACTGTCTTCGCACCATGCATACAGTCCGGCTCCTCTAACACGCCCTACGAAAAATGACGGGGAACGTTACTATTTGAGTAAGTAGTTTTTGATATGTTTATTGTAATCGTATACCCTGGTGTGTGTTCATGGGAACACGTGAAAAGTTGTTTTGAAGTTCAAAGTTAAATATAGTCTGAAGTTATAGCTGTACAGGCAATGAAAAGTCGTTCTCGTTCGTAGGCGTATGGAGGGAGTGTATGTGAAACTCCACTCATTCTTAATCTCGACTCAAGATGGACGTGAGTGAGAAAATTGGAACTCCGGTCGTTGTACCACCGGAAACGAGACTATGATATCCATTAGATAAGCGGCCGGGTGGACTGCAGAACCGGTCTAGACGTATCGGTGAAGGGAAGATCCGTACTTATACCGGAAGCGATGATATAGATCGCAGTTTATATACGTCGAATGTATAAATGTTTTTATTTAACAAGACCTACCGTAGAAGCCGGAATATAAGGCGAGTTTTTTTTTTTTTTTTTGAAAATAGCCGCCAAGAAAATTTAGTTTCAGCATTTCCAAGTAAAATGCCAAGGACGGTTATTATTCTAGTCATACTGATAAAGCATGCTAATAGTGTTATGTGTTCCTCGGTATTTCGGTGAAAGCCTTAGTTGCAGTATAAAGCACGTCTTTGCCTAATTTTCGGTGTGAGTTCGCCTTCTTCATCAGTTCGAAGTTTTTCTCTCATGCCTCAGTGAGAAAGAGAAGTCTCCTTCGCTTACAGGCTGCATTGTATTCTTGCTTATACGCTCTTTATATTTTCTGTTCATTAGGGGGTTATACGGCGGCGCAGTTGATTGGGGCACTGCGCTACAAGCCGGAAGGTCACGTGGTCGGTTCCCAATGGGATCATTAGGATTTTTTGTTGGCTGAATCCTTCCGGCCGCACTTTGGCCGTGGGTTCGACTTAGCCTCTAACGGAAATTATACCAGGGGTTCTTCTGAGGGGGGGATTAAAGGGTGCCGGTACGTAGGGCTGACAACCATACCACCTTCATGTACCGATTGTCTAGAAATTCTGGGCGCCTGAACCTATAAGCCTGTAATGCGGTAGCTTTACCGTTTACTGTTCACCAGGTCCGTAGCCAGACCATGATGTTCATGTTCTGGCTACGGACCTGGTGCAGCGGCGTCCAGTGCGGTTTCATATACGTACGTACGTTTATATACGTATATAATGGTTTATTATACGCATATTGTGTTTATATATTATGTATGAATAAGCTTAAGAAGGCGCCTTTTTCAGGACCACAAAATCGACACTTTAATCTTACAGTGCTCTCTATCAACACTGCACAAAACATCTTGCATACAGACATATTTGAACACGTCTCGTTTCCAACCACGACGATTTAACAAGGCAACACCTGGATGCGGTAGTTTCTCCCACGTTTTTTAGCGAGTTGATTAGCATGTTTACCTTTGGTATTTTGCAAATTCCTAGTGTGTGCATCCAGAATTGTGGTTGGTGTATTGCACCCACTTACACCCCCGGACTCGGAGATGCTACTCACGCATGTATCAGACACTAAACCTAGAGATAATTGTTTCATTCATTTTTAAAAAAACAAAATCTTGGACTGACTGGGAGAAATTAAGGGTTGAACAAAGCAAGTCCTCGAAACTGCAGTTTGTTTTGAAAGTCCAAAGGAATATTCGCAGAAAATGTGAAGCAGTCGTTGCCACATTCTGTTATTTAGTACAAGCAAAATAGTGCCAGTTCTTCACTCGAGATATGATTGCTTGTGTGTTCAGTGTCACGGTATTACAACTAGAAGTGTAAAGAATCAGTAACACTCACGATAAAAAGTTACTCTGATTTACTTTATTTATGCATTATGCTGCAATATCAGAAGTGATTCATTTATTGTTATTGCAGGCTTACACAACAATGTTTAGTACAATATTGTGTATAAGACATTAATACTCGTTCATTAAGCTTGTAACTGAAGAAAATTGGGAATGAAGATTTTAGTTGTATCCAGGAATTCTGCTACAGTAGGTTTTTTTGTGCATTCCTTCCAACAGCATTGACACAGTTGATATACAGTGTATATAAGAGTACGTACAGAGTATGTCATAACTGTGGGTGTTCTGTATCAGGTTCGCGTTAGGAAACTAGGGACAAAAACCGGGTTTTTTTCGCGAACACGACGAGCGTGTCGGTGGCTCTGGTTAACGTCATCCATGTCCGAAACTGATATACAAACGTTTTGACTCGATATGTTCCCGCTATGCCCTCGTCGGACGAAAAGCGACATCCATTGCATTTGTATATACACTACAAGTACCCGCATCGGACATGGCCAAGAATCGGCCATCCAAATAAAGTGTTCGACGTGGCTTCGTCTTTAAGCCCTCCGGGTGCAGATCTTGATGGGTTGTAGCTGCATACTTCCCTGTCCACTGTTCATAACCAGTCACGCGGTGGTATCTGATGCCAGATACATTTCAGTGCCTTACACAGTAACTCATGAACACAACCATAGAGAAAGAAAAAAAAAGAGAGTGTAGAATCAGATGTGAGGAAAAGGTTTCTTTTGTTTCTGCACCACATCAAAATTTGTTTTTGTTTGTAAGGTTAATTTCTGAAAGAGGAGTGAGGAGGAAGTGAACTTAATGAGATCACTGTGCGTTTCGCCAACTTTTGAACGGCGCGACCGGTTTTCCTGAAAAATTCTATGAATATTACGCAATTTTGAGGGCAACCCAACGCTGTACCTTGAATTCTTCACAATCAACAACAGCATGTGTGACTGTAGAACTTAACGAAGTCGGCGCATGACAGTTCCACTTTCGGGCTCTGAAGTTATGTATTGGAAAAGACGTTGGGTTTTGGTGAAGATATTATTTACAGTGGAATGTTAAAAAAAAGGGAGCTGTATGAAAATTTTTATTTAGGCTTCGGTTTGATGACAGTAACAGCTGATCTTAAACCTACATATTGCAAAGAATCACAAATATGTTAACGATGCGAGATATTTCAAGGTTATGTTTGACATATATGAAATATACAGAATCTCTTACTTAAATGGTGTACTTTTGACGACATAAAATAGAATATCAATAAAAAGATAAATGTAAATTTCACCCTAGAAGAGGCCACGAAGGCGAGGGGGGGGGGATTAGATGTGCAGCCTTATTCCTTCTGTAGCCATGGCGCTAGATGGGGGTGGCTGCTCAACGCCACGCCCTGGCCGGTTTACTCCTGGAAAGGAGACGTATTGTACAGGAGGCTGGGTGGGCCCCGGGGCCGTTCTGAACGGGTACGGAAAGACTCGCCCCCGCGGGGATTCGATCCCCTGACCATCCAGCCCGTAGCTAGTCGCTGTACTGACTGAGCCGTCCCGGCCCACATAATAATACTAATAATATAAGTAGAAAAATATATGCAGTATGAAGGTAGGTTTTGAGGTCCACTCAGAAATTCTTGTTTTAGTGGTATAAGGAGTGATATCAGTGAAGGTAAATATTATTTAATAAGAGCTAATGGAGCATGTAAAGAATTGTCTGCTTATTTAGGTCTCTTTCATACGGCTGGAATGTTTTTTTAAGGTGTGGTAGTTTGAGCTGTCTGTGTGACTGCAGTTTAGTCACAGACCCTCCTGTCCGCTGGGGGAGGTTAATGACAGTGATGGGGTACATGGGTTTGGTGAAAGCGTGCACACTCATTATTGCGGCGAAGTAGTAACTTAGGACCACGCTTCCGATAGAGCCGTGTCCACTTTTGTCGATGTACGGTTAGTCAGTCATAAAGATTACATGACGTTTCGGGGTGGAACTTCACCACACGGTGAAATGCCGTCGCTAAATCGTAAGTGGGAAACAAATTCCAGGTAGTGACATTTCAGGTTTGTTTGGCGATGTGTTTGTGTTTATAACACACCAGTGGCGAACTTTTAATGAATGCGGTAATGAAACTTCGGATCGCTTGAAATACGAGAATTTCTTGACTAGCTGAGGACTTCGACCATTTCAAGGACTGTTCTACGGAGGGCTATTTAGTTGACATTTTGAGTGGACACACTGGGAAGTTAAGGGTCGGAGGATCGATCTATTTGTGTATACACATAGCGAGTCAATTAACCCCTTTAAGGACGAAACGTGTCTGTGTTATATAGACTCAGTGCCTACCGCGCAGTAAACACTCTACCTGGGTTATAAAAACCAATCTGTTAGTGTTGTATAAGGCAAAAGTCGCTGTTTGTTCTGCTATCCATACAAAACACTTAAATGCAATGTAATCTGCATGCAGGATTCTTTGAACTTTAGACCTGGTGGTACGTAAAGTTACCGATATGCTTTAAATGTTAGTTGTATAAACACTTCTTCAAAGAGCAAGGAAAGTAAAAAAACGAGACGCAGTGTTCTCGTGTGTAGAAACAAGATTTTTGAGAAGTGAAACAAAAAATTATTACATAAGTAATACGTGATGTAATATAGTTGATAACGTAATGAAATTCTGAAGTTTTTATTCAGTCACCATATTTTAACGTAACAAAAGCACATATTCGAGCGGTAAAACAATTCGCCAATAATATTTGTTATGCTGTTCTGTAAGCCAGTAGGCAGCGTATCAGCGGCAACATGGGGCTTGCGGGTCATTAATTGAGTAAGCCAGCTGTGCGTAGTTCTTACAGAATGATGGTCTGGATAAACTATTGTCCACGTGAAATTAAAAAAAAAATATTTGTTACTTGTTCAGGTAGCGAGGGATGTGGGGAGAAAGACCTTCGTTTCTACCTGCACAACCTAGTATCTTTTATTATCCGGTAAAAGACGTTTTCAGTTGCGGAAATGGGGGGGGGGGGGGAGGATGTATTGTGTGAAAATCTAATAAAGGAAAGCTAATAAATAATATTGTAAAAAATGTTTCTCTGGCGAAGACGTAGAGAAAATTTTGGTATCGTAATCTGTTGTTAC
>Ga0123353_10010696_pt1 | contig 12832 bp, 8 predicted proteins | sample TergutLab28metaG_3_FD_92763 | JGI IMG/M metagenome (GOLD analysis project Ga0123353, IMG submission 92763) | Labiotermes labralis P3 segment gut microbial communities from Petit-Saut dam, French Guiana - Lab288 P3 | ecosystem: Host-associated > Arthropoda: Insects > Digestive system > Gut ...
AATTCTCAATTCTGCATTCTGCATTATAACCCTGCCGGTTATATCATGCGGCGGCGTGGGGGAATAGGCAAGATCGGGCGAATCTTTCAGAATCAGGCAATGCCGGTAGCTGGTTCCGGTATAAAACCTGCGCGAATCCGTGCCCAGCCGCGAAGCCAGATATTGGATCAGTATGTCGGCCTCAGCCGTGGAAATATCGTCGGCGCAGTAATCCACCAGCCGTTTTTGCTCATACGGCTCGTCCTCGCTCAGCGTGACCAAATTACAGCGCAGCGCCAAATCCTCCGGCTCCAGCTCCACACCGATACTGGCGGCCTCCAGCGGCGAGCGTCCGGAATAACACAACGCCGGGTTATAACCCATCACCGACAGGTTGGCCACGTCGCTGCCCGGCTTTAATCCCCGGGCAACCGTGCGGCACAGGCCGGTTTTGCCAAACCGCGCCAGACGGTTCATGTGGGGCTTGTCCGCCGCAGACATGGGGGAGAGGCCGCCGAAGCAGTCATAGGTATAGTCCGACATGCCATCGCAAAGAATAATGATGTGTTTCATGATATGCTCCTGGTTTTTTAATTTAAAAATAATTTTTGATGTGTTTCAAAATCCGGTTTTGTGCAGGGACACCATATATGGTGTCCGCATATGGGTGTCCTCGGACACGATATATCGTGTCCCTACAAATTTGTTGTGCATTGGGTGCCGCACCCTACAATTCCGCGCTCAGGCTAAGCTCCGCAAGCAAACGCCCAAGCCGCGCTTTTTCCCAGTCCGCTACCGGCAGAGAAACATTAAAAAAGTAATGGGTCAGCACGTCCGCGTCCTTTACCAATTCGCTGTAAGCGTCGTCAACAGCGCCTTTTGAGCTGTGGTTTTTTACGGCATTGCAGATGATTTCCGATTCCTCAGCGGTAACGATGTTCAGCTCGTTGAGGATTTCCGCCGCTTTTATGGCACCGAGAGCCGCGTGGTCGATGTGGTCGTCGGTTATCAGCGTGTGGATATCGTGCAAAAGCCCGATGATTGTTGCGATTTCGGGGTTCAGGTTTCTTTTTAGTGCAAGCATGGCGGAAAATTTCGAGACCGCGTGCATGTGCCGCTCAACAAACCAAAACTTCCCCCGTTCTTTATTTATAATGATATTGTCAATATAGCTTCTGAGAGTTTCGATTCTGTTTTCCATGGGAGCCTCCAGTGCGGATAATATAAAATTATGCCATAGATTGGCCAAAAAAACAACACCTAAAAAAATTTTAAGCATAAAACCCAAAAAACCCGGCAAAAATATACACAAGAACCATTACCCGATCAAAACCAAAGGAGGCGCGCCGTGCCATCGCGCATGGCCTGAAACTATGAGTAAACTGCATTTTGAGGAAACCAGACTTCAGAGATTTTTCAAACAAAAGGGCTTTTACATTGCCCTGGGAATATGTCTGATCGCCGTCAGCATCGCCACCTTCGGCACGCTGGACCGGTTGGGCACATTGCAAGCGGAGAACAATTCGTCCATGTCAATGCCCCCATCGCAAATCAGCGATGCGGAAAAAGCCAACACCCCGGTCACCGGCGTTCCGGCCATGCCCACACAACCCGCGACGACCACAACCGCCGCCGCGACCACCGAACGGGTGCAGGAGGAAGCCGTCGCCCCGCCGTTCACCGAACCCGCTAAACGCGCTGCCGCCGCCCCGTTTTTTGTCATGCCCATAGGCGGCGATGTGGTCAAGCCCTTCTCAGAAGGGGAACTGGTCTATTCCGAAACCTTTTCCGACTGGCGGGTGCACAACGGCATTGATATCAGAGCCGAAAAAGGTTCGCCCATCCGATCCTGCGCGTCCGGCACGGTCAAGGAGATTTATGAGGACGTCATGCTGGGCACCATCGTCGTTGTCGACCACGGCAACGGAGTGGAAGGGTACTACTGCGGCCTGAACAAGATTCCCGCCGTCAAAAAGGGCGATGTGCTGGAGCCGGGTATGACCATCGGCAGCATCGCGGATATCCCCGGCGAAGCCAACGACCCGCCGCATTTTCATCTTGAAATGAAAAAGGACGGCAAGTATGCCGACCCGCTGGTTCTGATGAATAAGATAGCACAGTAGCGCGGCAAACTGCAGCATCAGAAAATTTTAAAATTATAATTCCAAAAAGAAAACCATTCGGTTAAAAATCCGGATGGTTTTTCTTTTACATTTGTTGCGCAACCTGAATCCCTCCACCGCTGCGGCGGTTCCCCTCCCTTTAACAAGGGAGGCAAGGGATCAGATTTCCGATAACTTCTCCCCGTCCCCCTTAAATTAAGGGGGATGTCACCGCAGTGACAGGGGGATTCCACCGCAAATGCTCTTTCGAGCGACAGAGGTTGCGCAACCCTACCCGTTTTTAGGCCTTGATATGACTGGGTTTGAGAGGGGTAAATTCCGGATGTCGGCATTTTCGCGAAATTAAATGTGTCCAAACTGTTAACGAAAATTTCGCCATCTCGGTCTTTTTCTCGCAAACCCTTGTGGCACAAGGCTTTCGGGCGTTTTTCAAGGCGCCTGATTTTTTGCCGCATGATTTTTTCATCACAGCGGACTTTTTTCAAAACTCTTTCGAGGGAACTCTGTGTCTATATTAGCACAAAATGATCGGCATTACAAGGGGTTTTGGCAAGAATTTTGCAAAACCATCGCCACAAATTGTTTCAGATCCTGCATGGTTTCCAGTTTGCCCGCCAGATTGCGGTATCCCGCCGCGCCGCGCACGCCGCGCAGGTACCATGCGGTGTGTTTGCGGGCTTCGCGTATGGCGATGTATTCCCCGCGGTAAGCGACCGCCGTTTCCATATGCCTGAGGAGCACGCGCATTTTCTCGGCCAGCGAGGGCGGGGGAAGCGGCTGGCCGTGGCCGAGCCAGGCGTTGATCTGCGAAAATATCCAGGGGTTGCCCATGGCGCCGCGCCCGACCATAACTAGGTCGCAGCCGGTTTGCTCGTACATCCGCGCCGCGTCGTCCGCGCTGAAGATGTCGCCGTTGCCGATGACCGGAATACTCAGCGCGGCCTTGACCGCGCGGATTTGCCCCAGATCCACCGGCGGCGCGTACATTTGCGCTTTGGTGCGGCCGTGGACGGTGATCATCCGGGCGCCTGCGGCTTCGGCGCGTTTGGCCAGTTCCACACAGTTCACCGAGTCGCCGTCCCAGCCGGTGCGCATTTTTACGGATACCGGCACATCCACCGCCCGGACGACGGCGGCGACGATGCTTTCGGCCAGCACCGGATCCTTCATCAAAAACGCGCCGGAACGGTTGCCGATGATCTTTTTGGCGGGGCAGCCCATGTTGATATCAATAAAATCCGGTTTTATTGTTGCCTGAGCGGCGGTGCGCGCGGCCTGCGCCATGATTTGCGGATGGTTGCCGAAAAGCTGAACGCCCATCGGCCGCTGCGCGTCATGCACCGCCATAAGTTCAAGAGACTTTGCGTCGCCCAGACTGACGGCCTTGGCGCTGACCAGCTCCGAAAAGGTTACGGCGGCGCCAAACCCGGCGCAAAGCTCCCGGAAAGCCCGGTCGGCGACCCCGGCCATGGGAGCCAGGGCGGCGTATCCGTTGATTGTGAGATTGCCTATTTTCAAAAAATCACCGTCCGGCATTATTTTGCGGGGGATCACAGCCCTTTGGCCAGTTCCGCCGTTTCCATCTTGAGCAGTTTGGAGACGCCTTCCTCCTGCATGGTCACCCCGTACAGCACATCGGCCTCCTCCATGGTTCCCCGCCGGTGGGTGATGGCGATAAACTGCGTGTTGTCGGCCATCTTGCGCAGATACGCGGCGAACCGGTCGACGTTGACCTCGTCCAGCGCCGCTTCAATCTCGTCCAGCACGCAGAAAGGCGAGGGCGAAACCCGCAGGATGGAAAAATACAGCGCGATGGCCACCAGCGCTTTTTCGCCGCCGGAGAATAAATCAATGTTCTTGACATTTTTGCCGGGGGGCTGAACGTTCAAATCAATGCCCGATTCCAGCACGTTGTCCGGTTCGGAAAGAGACAGACTGCCGTTCCCGCCGCCGAACAGCTCGGCGAAAATGCGTATAAAGTTCTCGTTGATCTGATTGAATTTTTCACTAAACGCCTTGCTCATGTTCTGGGTCAGATCCAAAATCAGCCGGTGCAGCTCCTCCCGGGAGCGCTGAATGTCGTCGATCTGCGCGGTCATCAGGGTATACCGCTCGTGCAGCTCCTGATATTCCTCAATGGCCGCCAGGTTGACGTTGCCCAGCTCGCGGATTTTGGATTTCAGCTCGTTCAGACGGCGACCGGCCTTTTGCGGCTCGTCAATTTTTATACCGGTCTGTTCCGCTTCCCGCCGGGTGATTTCATATTCATCGTACATGCGCTTGACCGTCTCGTCATACTCCCGCATCATGGAGGCCTTACGCTCCTCCATGCGGGCAAGCTGGCCGCTCAGCGTTTCCAGCCGGGAGGCCTTTTCACGTTCCAGCGCGCGCATGGCGTGGACTTTTTGTTCGCTGTCACTTCGGGTTTGGTTCAACCCCTCAGCCTTTTGCAGGCTGTCATGTGCGTCCTCCCGCTCGGCGGCGGCCTTTGCTTTCAGCCCGGCGATCTGCTCATTAAGTCCGGCGTTGTTTTGCTCCACCGCCTCTGCTTCCGCCTCAAGCTTTTGCAGCTGTTCGGCAGCTCCGGCCTTTTGGCTGTCCAAATCCGCCAGCGTAGCCTTTTGGGTTTCGGTATCCTGCGTGATCAGCGCAATATTCAGTTTCAGCTCAGCCAGCTCGGCTGACAGCGCTTCCCGCCCGGAGATCAATTCTTCGCGGCTTCCGGTAAGCTCGGCCAGCTGTTCCTCTGCGGCGGCGATATGTTCCGCCAGCCCGGTTTCCCTGGCCTGCGCTTTTGCGATGGTCTGTTCCAGCTCGGCCATGCGTTTGCCCGCGCCGGAACGCTCGGCCTCCAGCTCTTTATAGGCCGCCCGCGCCGCCGACAGCAGCTCTCCGACCCGCTTAAGCTCACCCAGCAGGCGGATTTTATCCTCGTTGGCGGTGGACAACTCAGCCCGCGCCGCCAACACCTGCGCGTTGATTTGCGCGGCTTCCTCCTCCAGCTGCTTGAGCATCTGCCTGTGTGTTTCCAGTTTTTCTTTGAGCTGCCCTGCCTGCTTTTTCAGCTGTTGAATCTGCGGTTCCCGGGTAAGGATGCCTGCGGTTCGGGTGGTTGATCCCCCGGTAAACGACCCGCCCGCGTTGATTACCTGCCCGTCCAGGGTGACAATCCTGAACCGGTAGGCATATTTTTTGGCGATAACCGCGGCGCAGTCCAGGTCTTCGCACACCGCCGTCTTGCCCAGCAGCGAGCTGACGATCTGCGCGTACTGTGAATCATATTCAATCAGATCGACCGCGTATCCCAAAAACCCGACGCAGCTGTCCAGTCCCCGCTCGGAGATGCTTCTGCCGGTCACCGACGCGATGGGCAAAAATGTTGCGCGGCCAAGATTGTTCCGCTTAAGGTAGTTGATGGCACTTTTCGCGTCGCTCTCGCTGCCCACCACGACGTTTTGCATGGCGGCGCCCAGCGCGGTCTCCATAGCCACCGCGTATTCCTGCGGCACCCTGATCAGCCGGGAAATCGGCCCGTGAATGCCGCTCAGCGCGCCCCGGGCGGATTCTTTCATAACCGACTTGACGCTGTGGGCGAAACCCTCCATGTTTTTTTCCAGCTCGGTCAACATGGCCGCCTTGGAGTTCTTCTCGCTGATCTCCAGCGACAGCCTGTCCGCTTCGCGTTTTTTGCCCTCCAGCTTATGCTGTTTGGAGGACAGTATCAATTCATAACCCTTCAGGGAATTCTGGATTTCCTCCGCCTTTTGATTGATCCCGTCAAGATCGCCGTTCAGGTTGCCCCGCTCGGCCTCCAGCGCGTCGGCCTGCGCTTTTTTATCTTTGACAGACTGCTCCAGCGTCTCGCCCCGGGCGTTGATCTCGGCCAAAGATGATTGCGCCGTCATAAGTTCCACCCGCGCGTCGGCCGACTGCACGGTCAGCCCCTGGATGGTGGTTTTCAACCCCTCTATGCCGCTGCCGAATTCCTCGGTTTTATAGGTAGCCTGCCGGAATTTTTCTTCCAGTTCCGACAGCTCCTGCTGACTGCGCGAAACATCCGTCTGATTCCGGATGATTTTTTCGGCGATGTCCGCCTTTTCCCTCTCGATCATTTCGTCCGAGCTGCCCAGCGTCTCAGCCTCACGGTTAAGCCGGGCCATGGTCTCGCTGTTGTGAAACAGCGTGTTTTCGATGACCGCTATCTGCCCTTCGGTCTTGGCGGCGCTTTCCTCCAGCACAGCCGCCCGGCGGCGCAGCTCATCGATCTCCGCCGTGATCTGCCCGGTTTGGTTGAACATCTCCTCGATCGCGCGCTCAAGTTCCGCCAGTTCCTGTTCGGCTGTGTTATAATCGCTGTAGCCCACCGCGATTTTGTGCTCATGCTGGCGCAGCTCGTCCTTGGAGCGTTCCAGCTTGTGCAGCCACAGCCCGATTTCCAGCTCCCGTTTCTCGTTGGCGTATTCCAAAAACCTCTGCGCCTTTTCGCTCTGCTCGGCCAGCGGCTCGATGCGGCCTTCGATTTCGCTCAAAATGTCCCGCAGCCGCAACAGATTGTCCTCAGCCTTTGCAAGGCGGCGTTCGGCTTCGATTTTGCGGTAGCGAAACCGGGATATCCCGGCGGCTTCCTCAAAAATCTCCCGGCGGTCTTCGCACCGGGACGAAACGATGTCGGCGATTTTGCCCTGCCCGATGATGGAGTATCCGTCCCGCCCAAGCCCGGTGTCCATAAACAGCTCGTGGACGTCCTTGAGCCTGACCGTGGCGCGGTTGATCAGGTATTCGCTCTCGCCGGAACGGTAATATTTCCGGGTCACCAGAATCTCGTCGTTGTCAAAAACCAGTCGGCGGTCGGAATTGTCCACCGCCAGCGTCACCGCCGCGAAGCCCTGCGCCTTGCGGGTGGCGGTTCCCGAAAAAATAACGTCCTCCATTTTGCCGCCGCGCAGGGATTTGGTGGACTGCTCGCCCAGCACCCAGCGCACCGCGTCGGAGATGTTGCTTTTACCCGAACCGTTGGGGCCGACGACCGCCGTCACGCCGCGCGAAAAATCCAGCGTGATTTTGTCGGGAAAGGACTTGAAGCCCTGTAATTCGATTGATTTTAAAATCATAATGATTTTCTTCCTTTGTAATCGGTTGCGATGTAGGGGCGCACTGTGTGCGCCTGCGGCGATTGGCGAATCAGGCTTGCGGGCACCCGTGGCAATTCAGGGTTGCGGGCGCACGCAGTGCGCCCCTACATGGAACGTCGGCAGCGAAACGTCCTCCCGCACCTTGCAGTTGTAACCCATCTGCGCCAGCCAGCAAAGATTCTCTCTGCGTTGTCCTGTCATTTTGGATACCGCCCCGGCGGGTATACTCAGAGTATAATCCCCCGGCGGTTTTTCCGTCAAAGCACTTGCCGCCGCGTCGAAATAAATTTTACTTTCGCACAATTCGCGAAAGGCGGGGTGATACGGCCCGGCGACCAACTCCCGCTCAACATCCCGCGACGCATGAAGCCCCAGTTTAATCACCTTTATTTTACAATAATTGAAGCGCAAAAGCAAGCGGGAACATAGGTTTATTGCGTCATCTAACGTTTGCGGGGTGTAATCCCCTTTTTGGTACATATCAAAAAGCGGCGCACCCTTCAGAACCAGCGCGGGATAAATCCGCACTGTATCCGGCTTCAGCTCCGCCAGAGCGCGGGCTGTAGCCATATCGCTGCGCTCATCCGCGCCGGGCAGCCCGGTCATCATCTGCAAACCCAGCTCGAACCCGCGCTCGCGGATCATCCCGGCAGCCATAACCGTATCCTCTGCGGTGTGCCCCCGTCCACTCGCCGCCAGCACCGCGCCGTCCATGCTCTGGGCGCCCAACTCGATGGCGGTCACGCCGTATTGCTTCAATAACGACAAAACATCCTGATCAATACAATCAGGACGGGTGGATACGCGGATTCCCCGCACGCTGCCTGACGCGACAAACCCATGCGCCGCCTCAAGCAAGCTATGCATATATTCCCGGTCGATAGCGGTGAAGCTCCCGCCGAAAAACGCGATCTGCGGCATTGTAGGGGCAGACGTCCTGTCTGCCCTGGACACGGCCACCGCCTTGGACACGATCTCCGTAACATCCTGCGGCGTTGGCTGGCTGACCTGCCCGGTAATCGCCCGCTGGTCGCAAAACACGCAGCGGCACGGGCAGCCTTTGTGCGGGATGAATATGGCGATATTACCGCCTGCGGCTGACCGAAAATTCTTATTTCTGCATTCTGCATTCTGCATTATATTACTGTCCCATCAGCTCCAGGGCTTCGCGGGCGGCGCGTTGTTCGGCTTCTTTTTTGGACTGACCCTCGCCGCGCCCGATGGCGTTGCTGTTCAGGTGTATCTCCACGCAAAAGCGCTTGTCGTGATCCGGCCCGCTCTCGCCGGTAAGCACATATTCCAGCCGTTCCTCGGGGTTTTTCTGGATGATCTCCTGAAGGGTGGTTTTGTAATCCACAAAATTGTTGTGCGCCGAATTCGCAAGCGCGGGCAGCACGTGGGACAGCACGAATTCCCTTGCCGAATCCAGCCCGGAATCCATATAAACCGCCGCGATCAGCGCTTCAAACGCATCGGCCAGAATGGACGCGCGCCGGGCGCCGCCGCTTTGCTTTTCGCCCTTGCCCAGAAGTAACGCCTCACCCAGCTTGATGTTCCGCGCGAAAACGCACAGGGTTTTTTCGCAGACCAGGGTCGAGCGCAGCTTGGTCAGCTCGCCCTCGGGCATTTTCTCATAGTTCTTGTAAAGATAATCCGACACCACGATGCTCAGCACCGAATCCCCCAAAAACTCCAGCCGTTCGTTGCTTTGACCCGGCTCCCGGCTTTCGTTGGCGTAGGACGAGTGGGTCAGCGCCGTGCGCAGCAAATTTTTATTTTTGAAATGATAGCCAATCATTTTTTCTATGTTTTCCATAAATCCTCCGGATTTTAATTGAAAATTATTTTTTATTTCTTATTTTTTTGATCTATGCTCTCGCCGATTTGCTTAATGACCCCCGTATTGGTAAAGTCAGCCGCCTGGCGGACGGCGTTTTTGATGGCTTTGGCGTCTGAGCTTCCGTGCGCCTTGATGACCGGCTTGCAGACGCCCAGCAGCGGCGCGCCGCCGTATTCGGCGTAATCCATTTTGGCCTTCAGCTCTTTCATGCCGGGTTTTACCAGAATCGCGCCGGCCTTGGTCAGCGCGTTTTTGGTCAGCACCGCTTTGATGTTTTTCATGATCATCCCCACCGTGCCCTCGATGGATTTGAGCAGTACGTTGCCCGAAAAGCCATCGGCCGCCAGCACGTCGCAAACCCCTTCCAGAGCGTCCCTAGCCTCCACATTGCCGACAAAGTTGAGCTTAGAGTTTGACTCGCTCAGCAGCCTGTGTGTATCCAGCCGTAGCTGGTCGCCCTTGGTATCCTCCGCGCCCACGTTGAGCAAGCCCACCCGGGGCGAGCCGATTTTAAGCACTTTATTCATGTATATACCGCCCATGGCGGCGAATTGAACCAGCATCTCCGGGCGGCATTCCACGTTGGCTCCGGTATCAATCAGCATAACCGGCCCGGCTTGACCCGGCAGCACCGCGCCCAACGCCGGACGCTTGACGCCTTTGATACGCTTGACGATAAACGTGGCGCCCACCAGCATGGCGCCGGTGCTCCCCGCCGAAACGAAAGCGTCGCCGTCGTCCATGACCAGCCGCCGGAACCCCTCCGCCAGCGACGTATCCGCCCTGGCTTTTAGAATTTTGGTCGGCTCTTCATGTATATCAAAAACCTCCGGCGCGTGGGCAATATCCATATTGTCCATCGGAATCCCGTGCTCCCGCGCGGTGTCAAGGATTTTCTGCTTGTTGCCGCACAACAGTATGTTGACGTTGTACTCCCGCACGGCGGCGCTTGCTCCCTGCAAAACCGCCAGCGGCGCATTGTCCCCGCCAAACGCGTCTACGATTATTCTCATTATTTTCATCCCTTCTTTGACGGACGGCCAAAGGCCGCCCCTACAATTTCTGCATTATTAAAAGTGCGCGATTTGCCAACGCCTCGTACCGCTCACTTTTTGATCTGATATGCGGCTCTATTGATGGAAGTATCCCGAAATTCGCGCCCATGGGCTGGAATTTCGCCACACTCCGGTCGCTTATGTAACCGAGCAGCGCACCGGTCATGGTTTCCCCGGGCAATACAAAAGGAGGTTGCCCCTTTTGGCGGTTGGCGGCGTTGATTCCGGCCATAATCCCGCAGGCGGCCGATTCCATATAGCCCTCCACCCCGGTAATTTGCCCGGCGAAGAATATGCGCCTGTCCGCCCTGAGGGAGCAGTCGGCGTCCAGCAGCTTGGGCGAATCGATAAACGTGTTGCGGTGCATGACGCCGTAGCGCACAAACTCCGCGTCCCGCAAGCCCGGGATCATCGAGAAAACCCGTTTCTGCTCCGGGAATTTCAGGTTGGTCTGGAACCCCACCAGATTGAACAGCGTCCGGCTTCGGTTTTCTGCCCTCAGCTGCACCGCCGCCCAGGGACGGTGCCCGGTTAGCGGATCGCGCAAGCCAACCGGCTTCAACGGCCCGAAACGCAGCGTGTCCGCCCCGCGCCCGGCCATGGCTTCAACCGGCATACAGCCTTCGTAGACGGTTAATTTCCCCGCCCCCCTTGTTAAAGGGGGGATGTCCCGCAGGACAGGTGGGATTCCATCGCCGGGATGGTCGAACTCATGCAGCGGCGCGGCCTGCGCACTGACCAGTTCACGGTAAAACGCCTCGTATTCATCTTTATTCATCGGGCAATTGATGTAGTCCGCGTCGCCCTTGCCGTAACGGGAAGCGGCGAAGGCTATTGACATATCCACGCTGTCCGCCGTAACGATCGGCGAAGCGGCGTCGTAAAAGCTCAGGTACCCGCCGCACAGACGGCTGATATCCTGCGAAAGCCCGCCCCCGGTCAGCGGCCCCGTTGCGATAATGACCGTGCCCTCCCCGGGGATTCGTTCCGCTATACGGTTTTGTATCTCAATAAGCGGGTGGGATTTGATTTTTTCAGTAACCCGCCGGGCAAATTCCTCCCGGTCGACCGCCAGCGCACCGCCCGCCGGGACTTCGCATTCATACGCGACCTCCACGCACAGCGAACCCAGCAGCTGCATTTCGCGTTTGAGCAGCCCCGCCGCCGAAGCCTGTTTTTTGGCTTTCAGCGAATTGGAGCACACCAGCTCGGCAAACAGCGGGCTTTTGTGCGCCGGGGACATATTGTCCGGCTTCATCTCGACCAGCGTGACCGACACTCCCCGCCGCGCCGCCGCCCAGGCCGCTTCGCAACCCGCAAGCCCGGCGCCGATAACGGTAACGGCTGCGGCTGCGGCTGCGGGCGAACACAGTTCGCCCCTACTCATCGGATTTTGCGGTTTTGCCGCCTGATTTTTTCGCCGGAGTTTTTGCCGCCGTTTTTTTTGCGGCGGATTTGGTTGCGGCTTTTTTGGTTGTTGATTTTGTTGTTTTGGTTGTTTTTGCCGTTTTGGATTCCGCCGGGTTTTTTGTCTCTTTGTCGGTTTTTGCGTCGGTTTTTTTCTTATATCCCCTTTGATCCTCCGGCACAAACGAACCGCAGACGGGATTTTCGCATATTGCTACCTTGGCGTAGCGCGGGCGGAACAGCGTCTTTTCGCACTCGGGGCAGGTGGTTTTCTGCGGCGTGTCCCAGGTGATAAACTTGCAGTCGGTGCCTTTTTCACAGGCGTAAAATTTGTATCCCTTTTGGGATTTGCGCTCCAGAATCCTGCCGCCGCACAGGGGGCACTCGCCGGGTGCTTCGGTCACTATCGGCTTGGTGTTCTTGCATTCGGGATACCCCGGACAGGCCAGGAACTTGCCGAACCGGCCGGACTTGATGACCATATTGCGGCCGCAATTCTCGCATTTTTCGTCGGTTTCCTGCTCGGGGATTTTGATGCGGGTGCCGTCCATTTTCTGCTCGGCGTCGGTCAGTGTGCGCTCAAAACCGCTATAGAACCCCTGCAGGGTATCGCTCCAATCCAGCTCTCCGGACTCCACGCTGTCCAGTGATTTTTCCATATTAGCAGTAAAATCAACATCGACAATATCCTTGAAAAAGTCCCGCATCAACCCGGTGGTGACCTCGCCCAGCGCGGTAGGCTTGAGGAGCTTTTTCTCCCGCTCGATGTATTCCCGGGACAGGATGGTCGAAATCGTGGGGGCATATGTGGACGGGCGGCCTATGCCGTTCTCCTCAAGCGCCTTGATGAGCGACGCCTCGGTGAATCTCGGCGGCGGCTGGGTGAAATGCTGGTTGCCGTTCAGCTCTTTTAAGGTCAGCGCTTCGCCCTCTTCAAGCCTCGGCAAGGCCGTGCCGGATTCCTCATCGTTGTCCTGGCTTTCGGTATACAGCACGGTGAACCCGTCAAACTTGACGACATACCCGCTGGATTTGAAAATATATTCCCCCGCTGCGATATCCACGCTTGTGGTATCGTACAGCGCGGTGGCCATTTGCGAAGCGGTGAACCTCTCCCAGATCAGCTTGTAAAGCTTGAACTGGTCATCGGTCAGGCTGTCCCTGAGAGCCGCCGGAGGAAGGCCGGGAATGGTCGGGCGGATTGCCTCATGAGCGTCCTGCGCATTGGCGCGGCCTTTGTAATGCCGGGGTTTTCCGGGCAGATACCTGTCGCCGTAGGTGCCTTTTATATACTGG
>Ga0123353_10010697_pt1 | contig 12831 bp, 3 predicted proteins | sample TergutLab28metaG_3_FD_92763 | JGI IMG/M metagenome (GOLD analysis project Ga0123353, IMG submission 92763) | Labiotermes labralis P3 segment gut microbial communities from Petit-Saut dam, French Guiana - Lab288 P3 | ecosystem: Host-associated > Arthropoda: Insects > Digestive system > Gut ...
ATATCCGTCATTCCAGCCGTCTCCATATTCATCGTCCATTACAACTGTTATATCGCACGTTTCAGATGGAAATTGGTCACGGGTATAAGCTGCCAAATACCAGCCATACTGAGGGTTAGTTGTAAACAAATCATACGCTGTTGTCCAATTGTTATTATAAAGCATCAGGTCGGTTTTAGTATAAATATAACCTGCTGTGCCATTTTGAATTGTAATAACAGGAAAACCTGCAACCATTGCATAAATTACTCCAAACCAAATTTCCTGAGTTCCATTAATCAGAATGGGGTTAAATTCAACAAAATTGTCATAATTAAAAGTATAATCAGATACTTCCACATCAGCTACCATAGTACCTCCTGTAAATGTTGTACCATTATAAGAACCGCCAACATATACCTGGATACGTGGATTTGCCGAAAATTCAGTAGCAGGATTTGTTGATGGCGGGAAGAATGAAAAAGGTACAAACCTAACTTTTGTCAGATATTGACCGGTATAACTTGTCAGGTCACTCGTTGCGAACCTTTGAAAATAGCCTAATGTATAGCCATTTGAAGATGTTCGTAATGTTGGTTTATCAGGAATCCATGTCATCCATGCTGCATTTCTTGTACAGTCATTGTTGAGGGAAATTTCGTCGGTTAAAGTTATTGAATTTTCATTGGATAAAGTGAGTAAATTTTCATTATTTAGTTCAAATTTTTGGAAATTTTCCATATCTGAAATGTGTAACATCTCTGTTTCTTCAATAATTACATTATGTTTTATTTCTTTATTTTTTTCCGTTATATTGGTATTATAAATTTTTAAGGGATTTTCATAAATTGAGTGAGTTCTTGCAGGCGCTTGCCATGTTAATAGCGCTTCACAGTTGGAAGAATAATCGACTGTTAAATTTGTTGCAGGGTTACATTCTCCGGTTCCGGAGCTTATTCCAGTACCGCTTAAAGTTACTGTTTTAGATTCGGCGCCTGGACTGCTTATTGTGATGTTAGCGCTGTATGCCCTCAACTGGGTAGGTGAAAAAGTTACGTTGAGGGTTCCACCTGTTGCAGTATTCCATGGATTTTGAGTAACATTAAATGCTGATTGATCTGCTCCGCCTTTTGTCCATGTAATATTACCGATTAAATTGGTTCCGGATACTGTAACTGTTTTAGTTGTAGAGGTTGTTCCTGTTTGAACATTTTCAAAATCTAAAGATATAGGGTTGACATTCAAAGTGGCTCCCGATCCCGTAACCTGTAAAGGGAGTTCAAAAACGTTAGTTCCTCTGGCAACAACCCATTCAGTTGTTCCGGTTGCTTTTGTAATTGCTTTAATTGTGTAATTACCCGGAGAAACAGTTAATGGAACCTGACAATTAATTGTAAAAGGGGTAATATAAAAATACCCTGCAAGTAAAGTTGCTGATACAGAATAGTTACCAATTACTTCGATTAAATCGCCGGATGAATTAAACAATCCGATTGAATATGTCCCACCCGGAAAATCTGTCCATCCTGCATTAAAAAATTGGGCGCTTGCCGTAAAATTTTGTAAATGTTGAACAACGCTTACTGATGCTGATAAATTTGTGTTATAATATAAATAAATTTGATATGGCTGGTTACCGCCTACATTTGGTTTCCATCCTGAATAAATTACATTACCAAACGGGAAAAAATTGTTTGGCATTGGATTTACAGCGTAATATCCGTTATAATATCCACTCCAACCCCAATTGAAATGAAATTGATTCTGATTATTATAACCATCACAAACAAAAGCATGACCATATTCAGAATCATTTCCCGCATAATACATTGGTCTGCTTGCATCTAATTCCTGTTTCAACATACTTATCCATTGAGCATCGGTAAAATAAGCTCTTTGTTCGTAACGAATAGTTTTATCATAGCCAAAATGATTAGTAATCGCTTTTCCGACGTTAACACTTGATGCTCCGCTTGCATTCGGCGAATAATCCATTTGTACGCTTACTCCGCAATGGTACATCAGTTGAGCTACGTTAAACTGTTGTGTTGAATTTGTTGGGGTAGCGCCTCCCATCGATCCAAAATTATAATTAACGGCAAAATTTACGGAAGGAACATTTATTCCTAAAGTGGTAGTATTGTATTGAAGACTTGAACCTGTCCCTTGTGCCGGATGATTATGATATTTCATTATTTGTGCCATAGATGTTGCTACACAGCCTGTTAAACATCTTTGACTATTCCACAACGGACATTGATTGTAATATGGATTGTCTTGGTCCCATGTAGTTGAAATAAGTGCATTTACTGCTCTTGTTCCTTTAAAATAACTTGCATTTTTATTCAGATAAGCATTCCATTCTTCTAAAATTTGGTCATCATATGAAATTTTGTTTTCTATTCCTTCGAATATTGCATTGAAAATATCATCCATCCACGCTTCAAAGTTTGGAGGAAGATTTTCACACTCGTATTTGCCTGTTACAGAATAACCTAAAACGGGACGTGCAATGTCATCCCCTGAAATAATAACAAAACCCTGCTCATTTTCTACATTAAAAACATAATAAATAACAGGTGATTCAGATGATTTAGAGTTTGTGGCTGTGTATGCCAAAATTACTTTATCACCTTTGATTTGCGTATCAAATTGCTGTTCAATAAGATATTGAGCAACTGAAACGGCTTTTTCTACTTCTACATGCTTCGCACTAACATAAATGCAAAACATCGAAAGGAACAAACTTAAAAGTGTTTGTTTTAAAAAATTTGTAACTATTGTATTCATTTTTAATTTATTTAATATTAATTTAACTGTTTAAACAAATTGCAAAGATAGGATTATTTTTTAATTTATTTTAAATTATTCAAATATTTCAAAAGTATTTTTCCCAACAAACAGTATCACCGCTTTTTTTACATCTTTTTTGTCTTTTATCATGTATGAACTGCTATATTTTTGTAATTGATTTTCAGCGTCTTTGCGATGTATGTCGGATAGTTTTTCGGTTTCTTTAAAATATTTGAGTTCGAAGAGCCATTCGTATTTTACTTCTGGAAATAATGGGCTGCGGTTCAGGAAAATATCTATATATCCGTTATTAGTTTCAATTTCACTTGCCGGAATATATACATTACTCTGGAACAGACACGAAAGAAGCATTATTTTGATATATTTTTCGTCGAAATGAATCAAATCTCTGTTAGACAGTCGGTTGAAAATATTGTTAGAGATGTAATCTATAAATGGTTTTGCCTGTCCATCTATTGCTAAAGCTGAAATGGCATTGTTAAGTTCAGCGGAATTGATTGTGAAACCGGAGTTTATCTGTGCCGATTTAGTAATATATTCCCATAATACTGTTTTAATGGAATAGTTTGGTATTCTAAGTTTTACATTTCCCAATACAGGTTTATCTATAGTCAGCAATCCCATATAGAAAAGAAGCGAGATAAAATTTTCTTCGTCATAAAGATGATCAATAGAGAATTTTGACTTAATAACAGCGACAATACCATCGTCTTTTATTATTTTTGTCAGTATTTCACGGTTTGTTTCATTCTGAGTGAGACGTTGTAAGCGTCCATAATCTGTTTTCAGGTTGTCATCAATGATTTTTTCCGGTACTTTCCTGTTTTTGATTATTTGATTAAAAAAATAAAGCATCATAGAAGGGTTGTAAATCCTGTCTGTAGCATTGTTATGGAAAAGATACCCGTCATAATACCATTCTATGTCAATGTTTATATAATCTTTGTTAATGCCTGTTTCTTTTATTAACTGTTCAACTTCCTGCAGAGTAAAACCCATCATATTATTGTACTGCTCTTCGAGTGTCAGATTATCGGCAATGTTAAAACCGCTTGTTAGATCATCCATCATCACAGGAGAAATTCCTGTAATAAAAATACGATCAATAACCGACTTAGTGCCAATTTTCAACGTTTCGTAAAAGTCTCTGACTATTCCGTTTGCTCTAACCATTTTTTTGTAAACATCGTCCACCCCCATAGCAATCAAGTCATTAGCAAAATGGTCGTATTCGTCAATGATTACAAACATATTGACACCTGCTGTCCATGCTGCGCCGTATGCAACTTCCAATGCTCTTATACCACTTTGATTATTTTTAATATCTTCAATCAGTAAATCAGTATTTTCGAAAACAGACCTGTAATTAATTATAAACTGCTGAACAGTCAATTGAACTTTTTCAGCAAAAGATTTCTTAAAATCATTAGAATTGCTGGTATCAATTCCTGAAAAATCAAATTCTATTACTGCATAACTGTTTTTATGGGGAGTTGGGTTCTTTCCGACATATAAATTGCCAAACAACTCGTTAAATCTGTTAATTCTCAATAAGTCATAATAATTCATCAACATAGATAAGAACAAACTCTTTCCGAATTTTCGGGGTCGGATGAAAAATTGATACTTATTATTCTCATTTTCCAACATTTCGATGAATTTTGTTTTATCTATATACGCATAATTTCTTGTAATTAAATTCTCGAAATTGGAATTACCGTAAGGTAAGCGTTTTACATCTTTTCTATCATAATTTACTTTTTCATTCATTATCTAAATATTGTAAATCGTTGCACACTTACATCCCCATCCCCTACCAACCGAATCATATAAACCCCTGTTGGCAAGGATGATACATCAATTACGATCTCATTTGGACTTTCATCTATTGGGCGTATGCGATACGCCCCTACGATGTTACGACCAAAAACATCAAATATTTCGACCTCACTCAGTAACCCATCCCGTAATTCGTAATTTTTAATTCGTAATTCTTGATTTGCCGGGTTTGGGTAGATTGTGAATTGACTCATTTCGGATTTGTTGATACCTACATTACCAAAATTTGCTACTAATGTTACATTATTAGTGATTGTAAAAGAATGGGTTGTAGCGCTTGATATTTCATTTCCGTCTATTGTCCAATTCCTAAACTCCCAATTATCATTCGGAGAGGCAGTTACGGTAACAACCTGGCATGGATAGTAATCTTCTGCTCCGGTTACAGTTCCGGCGTCTTCAGGATTTATTTCAATTGTTAAAGTAAATAAACAGTCACATTCCGTAAATACTGCTGTCAAAGTAACGTTTTCGGTAACAGTAAATGTATATTCTAAATCTTCGCTAAAAAGTTCACTACCTTTAAACCATCCTGCAAAATCTATGCAAGGATTAGGAATTGCAGTTATTGTAGCGCTTTCGCCATGATTAAATGTTCCGCCACCAGTAACTGTTCCTAAATCAGGATTGTTAGGAGCAACATTTATAGTATAATGTTGCTGATCATCAATGGTTTGAATAACTGTAACTATAAGCGACTGATTATTACCTGTAATTGTAACTTCAGCGCTTCTTATTGAACCTGTGTTATTTTCGTTTAAAGTTGTGAATGTAACTGTTCCGTCGTTCAGTCCTTTTAAGTTATTAGCAGATAACCAGTCAGTTGCATCAGTTGGGATTGTTACGCGCCATAGAACATTTGAAAGTACGTTTATTGAATTAAATGCCCCTGATGCCTTAGAAAGAAATAGTTCTTCAACGTTTACTGATATCGTTCTATTTTCCGGGTCTCCGTAAAAGAATGAATATGAATCAGTAACATTATCGTAAAGTATATTATTTATATTCTGTTCAGTTTCTGCCACTCCGTTTGATTGACATGGTTTTGGGTCTGTTGTGCTGTTAAATGCAGTTCTGCCGTTTGTCGTATTAAATGGGGCTTGGTTTATTGTTCCATTAGTGTAAAAACCATTATTTTGATTACTTCCCGGACGATACAAAAACACTCCATCGTATATTGTTGTTCCATTATAACTTGCATTTCCATTGAAACTGTTATTAATTCTATAAATCATCAATCCTTCATTTGGCAAAGTAGCATCATAATTCATTCCGGTTCTTTTTCGATATTCAATTACACTGAATTGAGTTGTCGTTCCGGTTATTGGAATTCGATGCAAGACAGGCTTATCTGGGTCTGAACCATCATTTGTATAAAACGGAAAAACTTCATAAGTTTGATCAATGTCGGCTGGTGGAAAGTTTTGATGTGTATAATTATTGTTATACAGCCATCTTCCGTATCTTAATTTCATATAAGCAGACATTGATTGAGGTTTATTTGCAGTAGTTTCCATAATATCCCATCGTCCTACCGGTGTTCTGTTATCGTAACTGTAATGATACAAATCAGGCGCTCCTAAGCAGTGAAATCCTTCATGACAAAATGTGCCTACATTAAAATAATTATTTCCTCCTCCATCCAATTCAATGTTATAGTCGAAAACGCGTTTGCCGTTAATTGTCGCATTATAAGAATATAACGACCATTTATGGGGCCAAAAAATTGTAGTGTTATAATCAGTAGGTCCGTATAAAATAAATGTAACAAAATCACACATTCCGTCATTGTTAATATCAAGATTCAAACTATCAGGCACCGGCCAATTTGCATTAACCCAATTAACAGCGTCTCTTAACAGCCCATGTTCCGTGTTGGCATTGTCATTTTGTTTGTACCAAGCCCTTGGATTTGGCGCCTGATAAAACCTCATAACATTTCCATCAGCAGGAGGATAAAAATGAGAAAGAACATCCAATTTATTGTATGACATAACATTAAAGTATTCCCGCACATTATTATTGACATTGGTATTAAACATTCCATTAATATTATTATAATTGGTTGTCATTCCCGGAGTATCTGAAAAACCTATGCAAATTACAATGTTATTCATCTGTTGTGTTGTTTTGGCATTTGCCAAATCTTCCATAATAGATCTTTTTGCTGCGCCGGAAGGGTCGCAACCTGTTGGTTCATAATAAGCTCGGCGTATCTCTATATATTTTTCGTAAGATATGCCAAGTCCTTTTTCCATCGGTAATTGTATTTGCTGATTAGATGAAACTATAAATTCACTAGAAATAAGTTCATCATTTACAGCATCATACAGCGCATAGCAATACCAACCGTCCTCTCTTTGAACAATTGTATAACCTTCGCTGTCATGAAGTTTACGGAAAAATTCATCTCCCGTTATAAAAACATTTAATACCTCGCCATTTGGCTGCATTAATTCGTACGGTATATCCTTTACATATACTCCGTAAGATATTGAGTATAAACTCAAAAATAATAAAATTGAAAATAATTTACGCATATCATAATTGTTTTAATAATTAAATTCTAAAAGATGAATTTTGAAGCAGTAATATTTCTTGCTATTGCAATTAACGTCATGAAGGGGTTATTATTGTTTTTTTTTCAGAAATATACGATAAACTAACCACTAACCACTAACCTACTTTTCCTCTTCCCATAAACAAAATAAATAACAATACCTATTAACATCCATAGAATCAGACGAAGCCATGTAGCCCATGGAAGGGATACCATTTGTATCACACAGAAAAACGCTCCTAATGATGGGATTAACCAGACTACAGGTACTTTGAACGGGCGTTTTAATTCAGGGTGCGTTTTACGTAAAACCATCACCGAAATACACACAATTGTAAATGCCATTAGCGTTCCGATAGAGACTAATTCACTCAGTACGCTTAATGGAAAAATTCCGGCAATAAGGCCTGTGGCAATTCCTGAAAAAATAATGGCATTTTGTGGAACGCCCCTTTTTTTATGAACTTTGGAAAAAAGTGAAGGTAATAATCCATCCCTTGAAATAGCATAATAAATACGTGATTGTCCCATCATCATAACTAAAATTACTGAACTTATTCCTGCAATAGCGCCTAATTTGATAAGCGGACTCATCCATGCCAAACCTGCCCCTGCCTGATCAATGGCTAATGCAATAGGCGCATCAACATTTAATTTATCATATTTCACAATACCTGTTAATACGGCAGTTACCGCAACATACAGCAATGCGCAGATGGCTAATGAAATCAAAATACCTTTGGGCATATCCCGCTGCGGATTTCGTGTTTCCTGCGCTGCTGTAGAAAGGGCGTCAAACCCAAGATAGGCAAAGAATACTACTGCAGCGCCACGCATAATACCACTAAACCCGAAATGTCCATATTCTCCTGTATTTTCAGGTATATAAGGTACCCAGTTTGAGGTATCAATATATGATAAGCCGAAACCGATAAACATCAGAATAACAGTAACTTTAATTACCACTATCACATTATTAACCCATGCTGACTGACGAATTCCACACAATAGTAAAGCGGTGATTATAGCAACAATACACACTGCGGGAAAATTTACAAGACTACCGGTCAGAAGCCATTCTCCGTTAATATGTTCAACTGCTGAACGCGATAATTGAAGTGGCAAATCAAAACCCCATCCATGCAACAAACTCTGCATATAACCCGACCAACCGACTGCCACAGTAGAACATGCGAATAGATATTCCAAAATCAAATCCCAACCGATAAACCACGCAAGAAACTCACCCATAGTAGCATAACTGTATGAATACACACTACCCGAAACAGGAATCATTGCGGCAAATTCTGCATAGCAAAAACCCGCAAAAACACATCCAAGCGCTGAAATTACAAAAGAAATTGTAAGCGCAGGACCCGCATATTGAGCGGCAGCCTGTCCGGTAATAACAAAAATACCGGTCCCAACAATGGCGCCTATCCCCAATGCAACCAGACTCGAAGCCGTCAACGACCGTCGCAAACCGCCATTATTTGTTGCCGTTTCCTGCAACATGGCTGTAATATCTTTTTTCCGGAATAAAGTTTGAAAATATTCTTTAAACATAGTATTTTATATTTTATAAATTTTGTGCAAAAGTAGATTAAATATTTAATTATTTCTCAAAAAATTCTTTTTAAATCATTTTTTTTTTTAGTTCGCGCCCTAAAAATATTTAATTATTTATTGATTTTATAAAAAAAAGATTTATAACCACCACAAATTAAAATTATGGTTAAGAAACAAATTATTTTTTTAGGAGTGACAATTTTCATGTTAAGTAGCATGGGAATCGCCCAAAATCCTCTTAGACAAAGTATGGAGGATGTTAGAGAAATTCAACGTCTGAAAAAAGAGGCAGAATTGAAAAAAGAGAGATTAGGAAGAATGGCAACACAAAGTCAGATAACCGGTTCCGAAAAAGGCTCTTATAAGATTGTACAACCAAACAGTGCAGCGCCCCCGGGTATGGTAAACGTTACATTGACAGCAGGCGATCTTTGGGATGACGGTTCAGGGTACCAGTTGTTGCTGGATGAAACTGCAACTCAATACGGAATTACAATTCCGGCAGAAGATGGCATATTTTGGCCCGATTGTAATGCCCCGCAAGGTTATTATGACGTATTCAGTCACAAAATCCCAACAAATGCAGTACCTTCATGTTACACTTCTAATATTGTTGTAAATAACAGTATTACGATTCAAATTCCCGCAGGAATTTATGATTATTGTCTTGTAAACCCTGAGCCGGATAAAATACTTTGGATTCCAAGCGGACCAAATGGAAGAGGGGATAATTACGCATTTCAAGAGGGTTTTAAGTATCATTTTCAACCTTTTATAAATTGGGAAACAGGAAATGATTATGTTACAATTACAATAGAAAATGATTATAGACCTGAAGTTCCTTCGGCAGTTAATGGTTTTATGGTTACTCCAGCCGCTTATGGTGCATTAAATTCAGTTCTAAAATGGACAAATCCCGTAACAACTTTCGGAGGAGAAACTCTGATGGGATTAACAGCAGTTAAAATTTATGAAAATGAAGTACTTATTCGTACTTTTACAAATCCTCCTGTGGGTGTTCCCTGTACTTTTACAGCAGAAGTTACTTCTTCAGGAAATTATACTTATGAAATTATTCCTGAAAACTCTGAAGGAGAAGGACCCGGAGTCAGTGTTCAAACGTTTATAGGAATAGATGTACCCGGCGCTCCAACAAATGTAGTACTTACAAGTATCGGTACTTCCGGAGTTCTTACATGGACAGCGCCTACTACAGGCTTAAATGGCGGATGGTTTGATGTTTCTTCATTAACTTATACCATAACAAGGTTACCTGACAATATAGTTGTGGCTACTGATGTATTAACAACATCCTATACAGATAATACAATTGGAGAACTCAATTTTTACAGATATAGAATAACTTCTGTAAACAGTGCAGGAACTGGCGGATCAACAAATTCAAACCAATTAATGATTGGAGAAGGGCTTCAAGTACCTTATACTATGGGTTTTGAAAATGATGAAAATTGGCAACTATGGTCGTACTCAAGCACAGTCGGCTCATGGCAACGGGATTATCACAAGTATTGGTTTGATGATTATGCAAATACAGGAAATGCATTCCTTATTTCTGAATGTCCTTATTCAGCCAGTGCAACAAATGCTTATGCTTTTACGCCACCAATCAAATTTGAAGAAGGTAAAAATTATAAATTAAGATTTTGGGCAAGAGCATCATGGCCCTGGGACCCTGAAAAATTAGCGGTGTACATAGCAACAGGACAATCTATTCAATCAATTATTGGAGAACCACTTTGGATAAATCATTATCTTGATAATGAAAGTTATTTAGAATTTGAAACACAAATGATAGGTTATCCCGAAGGAAATTATTCGATTGCTTTTCATTGTTTTAGCAATTCTATGAGTTATAATTTGATAGTTGATGATGTCTCAATTTTAGAATTACCTGATATAGATGCTTCAACCGCTGAACTTTATGGCGCGATTACTCCTATGGTTGGAATACAATTCAATTATAAAGCGCTAATCAGAAATGAGGGAAACAGCATAATTTCAGGTTATACAGTAAAATTAATTGACGAAGATAATAACGTTTTATCAACTAACAGCACAGGAACACCTATTCCGATAGGGAAAAACTTATTTGTTGAACTTCCGTGGATACCGGAAACAGATGGAGACCTTTTATTACGCGCTATTGTAGAACTTGACGGAGACTTGGATTCATCAAACGATATAAGTCCTGTTCTAAACGTTACAATTCAGCCTGATGCAGAAATATTTTCAGCAAAAATCGGAAATGGAAAAGTACTTGACTGGCAAATACCATTCTGTTTTGCTTGGGATTTAAGCCATAATCAAACTATTTATTATGACCATGAATTATTAGGTCAAACCGGATCAATTATTGAATTGCAATTTTTTAACAGTTTCGAAGCAGATATAAGCAGTCAACATGTTAGAATTTGGCTTGCTAATACAACCAAAACTGAACTTGATACATGGATACCCAATTCTGAATTTACATTGGTATATGACGGAAATGCAAGTTTCCCAAGCGGTCAAAATGAAATTTCTTTCCCGTTAAGTGTTCCTTTCGTTTATGAAGGAAACAATTTGGCAGTTTTAACAGATAAAAATGTCATGTATTTCGATACGGTTGATGAATTCTTTTTGACGAGTACTCCTCGATTTCCTTCAAGAACCCGTAATTGGTCAAGTGTTTTTGGACCATGGAATCCAAATCTGTTATGTTACAGTTATTGTAAATTTCCCAATATTGTATTCAAAATGACCGTACAGGGCGGTTCTGTTTCGGGAGTTGTTACCGATCTTGGAATGAACCCGCTTGAAGGCGCTAAGGTAGAAATCATAGGATCAAATACTATTCGTTTTACTAATGAAGACGGAGAATACAGTATTGACTTTGTGGTTCCAGGACAACGCAGATTTAAGGCGAGTAAACACGGTTTTTTTGATGAAACAAGCGATTTTGTAACTGTTATAATTGATGAAAATTCTGTTGTTGACTTTGAATTAACTCCTATTCCTACATATACTGTAAGCGGTATTGTAAATGGAAGCGACGCTCCAAACGGACTTGAGAACGTTTCAATTACTCTTGTAGGCTATGATGACTACATAGCATCGTCCGATGTTAACGGGTTCTATTCAATTCCAGGAGTTTATGACGGATTTACATATAAACTTACAGCAACCAAATCAGGATATTATCCATATAATACAAATGTTACAGTTAATGGAGCTAATGTCGATGTTGGTTTTCTATTGAATGAAATTCTTAATCCTCCCGGTCCAATATCTGCGGAAGTAATTAGCGACAATTACGTTAAAGTGGATTGGCTGCCGCCGGGTAGTGGAGGTGTTACAACCTATATTTTAGACGATGGCAGAGATGAATTAGGTTATAGTGTTTTCCCAAATCAAACTGCATCATTTGGTAATCAATTTATTGTCAATGAAGAAGGTTTGATTATAAGTGTTGATATTTATTCACAATATGGTTATGAAAATACTAATAGATTGGTTACAGTTGATATTTACAATAGCGACAGGCAATTGGTCGGCTCAAGTCAGCCGTTTGTGCTTGGAGGTGACAGTTGGGTAAATGTAGAGTTGGATTTCGTGCCTTACTTTGAAGAATTTTATGTTATGGTACATTGGCCAAATACTCCGGGTTATACTCATTATTTAGGATATGACCAGAACGGTCCAAATGCGTATGAAAGTTTAGACTGGCATTTACAAAACAATCAATGGAATATCTTTTGTCATGAAGCTAATTGTATGCCGGGTGTTTTCATGATAAGAGCTAATGCATTATCACGCGGAAAATCTGTATCTTACGGTTATGAAAAAGACAGAGCGCTTGTTGATTATGAACTTTTCAGATTAAAAAAGGGAATGCCTGAAAATGAATGGATAACACTTCTTAACAGTACAACAGAACTTTCATATATTGACAACGACTGGGATACATTAGATTGGGGTGAATATCAATACGCCGTAAAAGCCAGATATACAAATAACGCTATGTCATACGCAAGATTTTCAAATGTTGTTGCAAAGAATATGTACGTTGA
>Ga0123353_10010698_pt1 | contig 12831 bp, 10 predicted proteins | sample TergutLab28metaG_3_FD_92763 | JGI IMG/M metagenome (GOLD analysis project Ga0123353, IMG submission 92763) | Labiotermes labralis P3 segment gut microbial communities from Petit-Saut dam, French Guiana - Lab288 P3 | ecosystem: Host-associated > Arthropoda: Insects > Digestive system > Gut ...
GCGGAACAAAAAAGGAAAGAGGAGGGGGGGGGGGGGGAAGGGGGGGGGAGGGGGGGAGAGGGGGGCGGTTGGGAAAGACAGGGGCACGGTTCTTCTGTCACGCTCCGTGTGACAGAAGAACCGTCCCCCTGTCTTACCGAACCGTCCCCTGTCTTACCGTCCCCCTGTCTTACCGTCCCCCTGTTTTATTTTTCTTTAGATGATTATGCTGCCAAGGTTGATCGATTCCTCGATCGTGATCTCCTTGAGGTTTACGCCGCCGACCGAGACGGTGTATGTCCCCGGGTCGAGCCCGTCAAAACGAAAATCACCGAAGTAGTTCGTGACCTGATCGGGTGCGCCTGAGCCTTTCAGGGTGACCGTGACGCCTTCGGCGCACTCGCCTTTCCTGAGCAGTCCGCCGGTGATAAAACACTTCGTGTAGCGATACAGGTTCTTGTACCATACGAGGCCGTCAGGGCTTATGTCGGCCTGATAGCGCTCAAGGCATTCGTCGGCTATACGCTTTTTGAAGTCTTCGGGCTCTTCGCTGTAGAACTTCATGGCGCCCGTCGGGCAGCTATGCGCGCAGCGCGGCATGCATAGCGGGCAAGACGCCTTTCCGTCGAGGATGTGAGCGCACATGATGCATTTTTGCGCAACGTCCTTCTCTTCGTTGTACCAGATAGAACCGTAGGGGCAAGCGTCCAAAAGCTCTTTCCTGCCCTTTGCCTTCTCTGCATCGAGCATCACTACACCGTCCTCGCGCACGGAAACGAGGTCGGGGAAAGCTTTTTCGCATGCCGCGTCCTTGCAGTGCTGGCAGGGTTTCGGCAGGAAGTTTACATCGATCCTCGGATACTGCCCTCTCTCTTTGCGCTCGATATTCATCCATCGCGGGCCGTGCCTCGGCTGCTCATCTGTATAAGGCAGCCAGCTGTTCATGACGAATTCGTCTTTGCAGGCGATGAAACAATCGTTGCAATCGTGGCAAAGAGCGACGTCAATAACCAAATAACTCTGTTTTGCCATTAGTTATTCCCTCCTTCCCATTTTTCGACTTCGATGCGGAAATGCTCCGTGGCCATACCGGAAGTATGCCGTCCGATAAACTGAGAGGAACTCAAGAGGTTGATGCAGCCGCCTATGTCGGTCGATTCGCCGGGCTCGCCAAGCGGCACGTATTCGGAGCAGGATTCATACGAGTGCACCGTACCGGCGGGCACGCGTTCCGTGATCTGTGCGGCCATGATGACAGACCCCCTGTCGTTGAAAGCTTTCACGAGGTCGCCTTCTTTGATGCCTCTTTTTACGGCGTCCTTAGCGTTAAGGCGGATGATCCAATACTCCCAGTCGCCGACCTTTACGCGGTGATCCTTGATGTCGTTCATGAAGGCGTCTTTGCCGTCTCCCATCGTATGGAAGCTGAACCTCGGATGCGGCGACACTACCGAGAGCGGGAATTTTTCCGTGTTCTCATAGTGCCAGCCCGTCCACGGCTTGATGTACTGCGTGAGCGGAGGACGCGTTTCGTCTTCGGGAAGCCCCTGCTCGACGAGCGATTTATTGAAGCGCTCGAGGCTCTGAGCGTAGAGTTCGAGCTTGCCGCTCTGCGTCTGCAGCCCCTTATGCTGTACCTGGTCGCCCGGACGGAACTGTCCCGGCATCGGCGCGTCGTGCTCGCGGTCTTCCGCAAACCAGCGAAACGCGTAGCATCTCTTACGGTCCGGCGCGTCCGGAACGACGACATAGCCCTTCTCGAGGAATTCTTCCCATTCGATGATCTTCGGCAGATCCGTCGCGAAGAAAAGCTGCTTGACCCAGTCCATCTCGTCCTTGCCTTCCGTGAACGGGCCTTCGATGCCGAGCTTCTTCGAGAGTTCGTGGAAGATCTCGTAATCGCTCTTGCTCTCTCCCAAGGGCTCGATACACTTCATCTGGTAGCTGATGAGCCTGTGGTTTGACTGCGTGAATGAGCCGGGTATGTAACCCGCGCAGTTTGCGAACTCGGATATGTCGGGCCTCTCGAAGTTCGTGCACGCGGGGAGTATGATATCCGCGAACTGCGTCTCGCCCTCAAACCAGATCGCCTGTGAGACGACCATCGGCATGAGTTTGGAACGATAAGACTTCACATAACGGTTTGTCTCGCCCATCGTGCCGATGAAAGCGCCGCCGTACCTGTAGTACATCTGGATACGCGGGAAGCCGTCCATGGGATAGCGGTATTTGTGGAATTGCTGCTCTATCGAGGCTCCTACGAAACCTTTGCCGCGCCATTCGACCACGCCGTCGCCGAGGAAACATTCCGGTATCTTGAAGCGCGGGATATGCTGGCCTTCGGGAACGTTGAGGTTTGACGCGGAGGGCCGGCTCGTAATGCCGTCGAACATCCTGTTGCACAATGCGAGGCCGGCAGCCGAATTGTCGGTGTCGCCGGATATGCCGCCTTCGGCGTATCCCGGAAAGTAGAAATCGTAATCGGTCGGCGCGCCCTGTGACGTCGAGTACATATTGCATCCGGGCTTACCGAGCCCTTGCAGGGCCGCGAGCGCTATCATCATACGCGCCCATTCCATGCCTGTCGGGCCGCGGCAGGCGCCGCCCCAGCCGCCGAGTCCGCCGGCCGCGAGCTGGACTTTGTTTTTTGCCCACTCTCGGGCGAGAGCGCGGATGTCGTGCGCCGGTATGCCTGTTTCGGCTTCGGCCCATTCACTCGTCTTCGCTATGCCGTCTTCGCCCTTGCCGAGCAGGTAGTCTCTGAATTGTTCAAAGCCGAATACCCTGTCTCTGACATATTCTTTGTCGTAGAGGTCTTCCGTGACCCATACGTGAGCGATACCCGCGGCAAGTGCCGCGTCCGTGCCGATTTTCGGCGAGAACCACTTATCGGCGTAGAGAACGGCCGAGTGGTTGTAATACGGGTCGATGAATATCATCTTGAGCCCGGCTTCCTTCATCATGCGCCGGCGTGCCGTGCCCTCGTACGCCGAATAGATGCCGGAATTCACTTCGGGATCGGAAGACCAGAAGACGACCATCGTGGAATTTTTCATCGTATCCTCGAAGAGGTCCCATTGCTCAGGATTGCCGAGGCCGCCTGAGAAACCCCACGAGTGCATACCTCCCCAATGCCAGCCTTCCCAGCTGTCGGGGTTGTGATCGGCATATGAGATGCCGGCAAAGTTGAAAAAGCGGTGCAGAGAACTGTGCCTGTAGCCGACGTTACCCCAAAGATGGTGCGAACTCGGCGTTCCAACGATAGCGCCGGGGCCGTGCTCCCTTTTGATCCGCATCATTTCGTTCGCGACGGTATCTAAGGCCTCGTCCCAGCTGATTCGTTCGTATCCCGGATAAAGGGGATCTCCGGCTTCTATCGGCTCGCCGCGCTTTTCGACGTTACGCTCGCCGTTCACGTCGAATCCTATCCTCTTAAGAGGATATAGTACGCGCCTGTCAGTGTGGACCATCGCCTTATAGCCTGCCGTGAAGGCGGTATATGTGGTTTTTCTTGGCGGTGAATATTTTTTTCCATGCGCTTCGACTACCCATGACGCCGGATCGTCGTCCGTCAGATCCATCGGGTAGACTCTCACGACCTTGTTTTCATCGACGTCAACGTCGACAAATACAGGGCCGCCTGTCGTAGAATTAGTTTTTCTAATAATCTTGCCCAACTTCGTCTCCTCTCTTCTTTCGTTACATAAAATTCCCGATTATATAACAAGCCAAACCGCCGATAGCCATGCAGATAGGCAGCGTGATGATCCAGGCTGTAACGATGTCTTTTGCTTTGCCCCATCTTACGGCGGAGAGCCTTTTTGCCGAACCGACGCCCATGACGGCGCTCGTAATGGTATGGGTTGTGCTTACAGGCGCGCCGAACCAGGTCATAAGTTCAATTACCCCGGCCGCCGCCGTCTCTGATGCAAATCCGCCCGGAGGCGTGAGTTTTGTAACGCCTCTGCCTACCGTTTTGATGATCCTTCTGCCGCCGGCCGCCGTGCCTGCCGCCATCGTACACGCGCATATGATCTTGACCCACAGAGGTATGCCTTCATCCGCCGGTAAAAGATTTGCGCTGATGAGCGTCAATGTAATAATTCCCATCGTCTTCTGCGCGTCGTTGTTGCCGTGCGAAAACGCCATGAAAGCGGCGGAAATAATTTGCAGTCTTAGGAATACGCTGTTGACACGACCGTAGGCAACGTTCCTGCATAAGTGGTTGATAAGCTTGAGGAGGCCAAACGCTGCAATAAAACCCAGAGCCGGTGATAAAGCGATCGGGATGACTACCTTTTGTACGACGCCGCTCCAAAGAATCGCGTTCACATGCATCGTATATACCATAGACGCGCCGAGGAGGCCGCCTATAAGAGAATGCGAACATGAGACCGGGATTCCGAAATACCATGTGAACACGGTCCAAAAAATAGCCCCTATGAGCGCTGCGAGTATGACATATTCTTCGATCGGGACTCCTACGAGACCGGACGTGATCGTCTTTGCTACACGTTCGCTGGCGAGCGCGCCGATAAAATTCATCGTGGACGCTAGCATTATGGCCCGTCCCATCGGCAGCGCTCTCGTAAAGATCGTCGTCGCTATCGCGTTTGCCGTATCCTGAAAGCCATTGACAAACTCAAAGATAAGGGCTATAAGGATGACGAAAATAATAAATGTTGTCATCCTCTGCCCCGTATATTCATTATTTTAATAAACTGCAACGGATTCTTCGGTTTTCGCGCTATATCGCCGCGTCAGCCGCGAGCACTGCGTTCAGCAGAACGTTTGCGCCGTTCTCAAGCTGTTCGGGACTGCTGTACTCGACTACCGTATGCGAGAGCCCGTCCTTGCTCGGGATGAATATCATCACGGCCGGCAGCATCTCTGAGACATATTGCGCGTCGTGACCGGCGCCCGAATACATGCCCTTGTTGCTTAGTTCCAGATCTTCGGCTGCCTTCCTGATATAACCGATCATCTGATCGTTGAACCGGATAGTATTGCGACCCCAATGCTCTTCGTAGCTGAGCTTGCATCCATAGACGTCCTTCGGAAGGTTTTCGATAATGTCGACGACCTGCGCGAGCACGTCCATATCCTGATGCCTTGAGTCGAGCGTGAATTTCACATAATTCGGCACGATGGTGTGTACGTTGGGCCTGCAAAGGATCTGGCCTGTCGTGAATACGAGCTTGCTGTCGAGCGCGCCGAGTTTGTCCCAGAGATCCATGATCGTTTTCGCCGCGGCCCTAAGGGCGTCTTTTCTGTAGCTCTGCGGAGTCGTGCCCGCGTGAGCGGACTGTCCTTCAAGAATGATGTCGTAGTTGACCATGCCGACGACGCCTTCTACGACGCCGATCTCAAGCCCTTCCTCTTCGAGGACGGGCCCCTGCTCGATATGCGGCTCGAAGTAGCATACGTAGTCGTCAGCGTTAAGCCGGTTTTTTTCGGATCCGACAAAGCCGCTGGCCGCGAGGGCATCGCCGAACGTCACGGTCCCGTCGCGCTCGACGACTTTGAACATCTTCTCCTTCGAAAATTTTCCGAGTACGATGCCGGAACACATCATCGCGGGCTCAAAGCGCGCGCCTTCTTCATTTGTCCAAACCATCACGGTCAAAGGATGGCGGTGCGGTATATTATCCGTCACGATCGTCTCTACGGCTTCAAGGCTCGAAAGAACGCCGTATATGCCGTCGTAATTGCCGCCGGAGCGGACGGAGTCCACGTGCGACCCCATAACTATACGCTTCAGCCCGGGCTCGCTGCCCGGCAGGGTTGCGTACATATTGGCTATATCATCAGTCTCAACAGTCATGCCGAGCGCTTCCGCGCGTCTTTTGAACTCGGCTCTGGCGTCGAGCGCGGCCGGCGAAAGCGACAAGCGCGTTATACCGCCGTTTCCAAGATCGCCATGCTTGCTGAATGATGTGATTTTTTCTACCATTCTGTCCCTACTTACCTTATACATGTTCTCCTCCTTTTCAACAACGAATAAAATAGTATCCGCGGCCCCTGCCTACATATCGGCCAGCCTGCGTGCGACATGCACTCCGCTGGCTGCTGCCTGCGACAGGCTGTGAGTCACGCCCGTGGCGTCCCCTATCGCATACAGCCCGGGTATCGCGGTTTCAAGATTGCTGTCGACATTGACCTCAGAATTATAAAACTTTACTTCAACGCCGTAAAGCAGTGTATCTTCATTGCTTGTGCCCGGCGCAATCTTATCAAGCGCGTAAATCATCTCGATGATATCGTCGAGCTGGCGTTTCGGAATGACGAGGGAAAGGTCGCCGGGCGTCGCTGAAAGCGTAGGGATCGTAAAGCATTTGTCCATACGCCTGCTGTTGCTGCGTCGTCCTTTGACGAGGTCCCCGAAACGTTGAAGCAATACGCCGCCGCCGAGCATATTCGAAAGCCTGGCGATGGATTCGCCGTACTCATTGCTTCCTTTGAACGGCTCGGTCAGCTTGTTCGTCACAAGCAGCGCGAAATTCGTATTGCCCGTCTTAAGAGCGGGATCCGCGTAACTGTGGCCGTTTACCGTAATGATGCCGTTCGTGTTTTCCGCCACCACGAGGCCGTGCGGATTCATACAAAAAGTCCGTACCATATCGTTGTACTTATCTGTTTTGTATACAATCTTGCTTTCGTATACTTCGCTTGTGATGTGCTCCCAGATCTCGGCCGGCAGTTCGACGCGCACACCTATGTCAACGCGGTTGCTCCTCTGTTGTACGCAAAACTTCTCCATGACTTCCGAGAGCCACTTTGACCCTGACCGGCCGGCCGCGAGTATGAGATCTTTGCACGTATAGACGCCGTCTTTCGTGTTGACCGTAAATCCGTCATTCGTCTTTTCGACGTCCAGCGCCTCGACGCCGAATTTTATCTCGATGCGGTTTTTTGTATTGATATAATCGAATAATTTCGCGAGGATTTTTAAATTGCGGTCGGTGCCGAGATGCCTGACCTTCGCGTCAAGCAAGTGCAGGTTGTTTTGAAGCGCGATCCTTTTCAGTTCGCTGTTCGCTGTGCTGTAGAGCTTCGCGTCAGCGCCGCCCATCGAGACAAGAACCTCGTCGACATACTCCATCAGCGCCAAAGCTTTTTCGCGCCCGAGGAGCAGGTGCAGATCTCCGCCGAACTCCGTCGTGATATTGTATTTTCCGTCAGAAAGCGCGCCGGCGCCGCCAAAGCCGTTCATGATGCTGCACGGTTCGCAGTGCACACAATTTTTTTCTTTTCCTTCGGATATGGGGCATTGCCGTTCCTTAAGATCCCGCCCCTTTTCGAGTACTAAAACGCTCTTTTCGCTCCCGAGTTTTGCAAGCTCGTATGACACAAACATGCCGCCGGCGCCTGCGCCGACTACTATCACATCGAAATTATTGTTCAACTGGCCTCCGCTACTCTTCGTCTTCGACGTCCATCAAGGCGTCAAACTCTTTTACGACCTTCTCGAACTCGGCTTCGTCATCAATGTCGAGCAGTTCGAACTCATCGTCGCCAACCTCGGCGTAGCCATATAAATAAACATCGTCGGAATCGTCGTCGGGAATCAGAGCTATATACTCCTTCCCGTCGACCTCAAAAATCCCCATTACCTCGGTTTCGATCTCTGTGCCGTCGTCGTATTCGAGCGTTACGACCATGGGTTCTTCCTCGTAAGCATCGTCTTTCGACTTGTTAGCAGCCATCTTCTGCCTCCTGCGGCGGCGCCGCTTACCACTAAATAACTACAACGATTATTGTAACACAAATTCACTTTGTTAGGCGTCCAAATCGAGCAAACGATAGCCGATTCCTATCTCCGTGAGTATGTATTTCGGATCCGCCGGATTGTCTTCGATCTTGCGCCTGATATTCGCCATATTGACGCGCAGTATCTGGTTGTCGCCGGTCATCTCCGGCCCCCATATCTCCCTGAGCATATGGTCGTACGTAAGCACCTTGCCCGCGTTTTGTCCGAGCAAAGCCACGATCCTGAACTCGATTTGCGTAAGGTGGGCGTTTTCACCTGCCACGAGCACTTGATGCTTGTCGAAGTCTATCGTAAGGCCGCTGATGTCAAGCCTTCCCGTGAATATGCCTTTCTTTCCGCCGGTCGACCTATAGTGCCTTATGGCGGTGCGTACACGCGCGAGAAACTCCGAAGAACCGAAAGGCTTTGTGATATAGTCGTCGGCGCCGAGGTCGAGGGCCTGCACCTTGTCGCTTTCCTGCATCCTTGCCGAGATCACTATGATCGGCAGTTCGCTCCGCGAGCGCACTGTTTTTATCACTTCCGTCCCGTCCATATCCGGCAGGCCGAGATCCAAAAGCACGAGATCCGGCGTATAGTAATCTATGAGAGAACAGGCTTCCGCGCCCGTCTGCGTAGTTTTCGTAGCGTAGCCGTTTGCGCTAAGAACGGTCGATAAAAAATGGCATATATTTATTTCGTCGTCGACTATGAGTATCCTGTCTTTTTTTATCGCCATCGTCTCACCTCTGTTCGAGCGGCAGGCTGAATCCTGTGCACACGCCGCCTTCTTCGCCAGCCCGTATAAACATCCTTCCCCCGTGCGACTTCACTATCGCCGCGCAAACCGAAAGCCCTATCCCGAGGTCGCGCCTGCTGTCCAAGGTGCTTTCTTTGTCCGGCATGAAGTAAAAACCTTCGATAAGTTTTTGCATGACGGCGGTATCGACCGCGTCCCCGTCGTTTTCAATATAGAACACAGCGCCTTCGTCCTCGATTTTAACGGAAAAATCTATTCGCGTCATGCCCTCCCCGTGCAGCACGGCGTTTTCCAGAAGATTCATTAAAACCTGCTGGATAAGAGTCACGTCCATCGGTACAAAAACGAGGTCGTCGGGGATCGTGACGATGATTTGATTTTCGGGATACCGTTTTTTAAACTTGCCTGTGATCTCACCTACCAGTTCTTCGAGCGGCTCCCTCGTCGTTTGTATCTTCGTCTCGCCGCGTATACGCGTAACCGACAGGACGTTTTCCACCATACGTATGAGCCAGGACGCGTCGTCTCTGATCTCGGACAGAAGCAACCTCTTCTGGTCGTCGGTCAGCTGCGCGTCGCTTTCCAAAAGAGCTGAAGTCGATCCGACGATCGAAGTAAGCGGCGTCCTTAAGTCGTGAGAGATGGCGCGCATAAAATCCGCGTAGAGTTTTTCACGCTCCGCGTCCGCGCGTATTTTTTGCTGTTGTTTTATCTGAGTTGTCAGTGTGCTCGTGATAACCGATACGACAAAGAGGCTGATAAAAGTAAACGGATAGCCGGTTATCGTAAAATTGAATATCCATACGGGATATGTGAAGGCGAAATTGATAATAAAAACCGCGAACGCCGAAGCGACGATGCCGTAAACCAGGCCGTCCGTCAGCCTTGATACGACGACGACAGCCAAAACGAAAACGAGGTATAGCGGCAGCTCGTTGCTCGAAAACAGCCTTATGATGCCGCAAACGAACGTCGCTCCCGCCACGATACCGATCGTAATCAGTATGTCCCTCAGTCTTATCGGAAGTACTTTTTTCATTCTTATACTATACAATATTTACTTTTCACGTGAAACCATGCGCCGGCCGCGCACGCCTCTGTGGTACTCGACAGTGAAGCGATGGACTTCTTCCTGTATGGCGCCTATCAAATGGTAAAGCTCCGGCCATTGCTTGAGTTCTATTTCCGTATCTCCCGACACGAGCCCGCGCGTACGGTGGCGCTCGTCTTTTACCATTCCCAGGACCGGTATGGGCGGATCGAGGCCGAGGGCCTCTGTGACCTGTTCGGCCGCGGCGGCCTGCCCTTTTCCGCCGTCTACGAGTATCACGTCCGGGAGCTGTTCAAAACCTTTATCCCCGGCGAGCCCGCGTTTCAGCCTTCTGTACAGCACTTCCTGCAAAGAGGCAAGGTCGTCCGCGCTCTTTCCCGAGTCGTCCGTCGTCCTTATTTTAAAACGCCGGTAGTCCGACGTGCTTTTTTCCGCGCCGCGAAACACGACCAGGGCTCCTACGCTGTCCTCCCCGCCCGTATGCGAGATATCGTAAGCTTCGATCCTTAACGGCATATCTCCCGCAGGGGCCGTAAGCCCGGCGGCCTGACGCAGCGCTTCCCCGGCTGCGGCCGTCCGGTCTTTTCGCGATTCAAGCAGGTCTTCGGCCAGAGCCTGTGTCTCGCGGATGTCTTTTTGGGCAAGATTCAGCAGAGCCTTCTTGTCGCCGCGTTCAGGTACGGCGAGCCGGACCCTGTGCTCCGCCGCTTCGGAAAGATAGTTTTCGATCGCCGCGGCGTCGTCTATTTTTTCTTCGAGCAATATCTCTTTCGGTATCATAGTCTGGTTCGCGTAATACTGTTTCAGGAAAGCAGCCATTACCTCGCCTTTAGCCGCGGACTCTTCAGCGTCGAGGTAGTGGATCTCGCGCCCGGTCAGCCTGCCGTCGCGTACGAAGAAGACCGTAACGCGGGCGTGCCTTCCCTCTTCGGCGTCCGCTTCCGTGGCAAGGCATATGTCTATACTTCCTGAAGATAAAAGGTCAACTTTCTGCCTCTCGGTCACGGCTGCCGCGGCTGTGATGAGGTCGCGGCACTTTGCCGCCGTTTCAAAATCCATCGCGTCGGCCGCCGCGTTCATGCGCGCTTTCAGCGCCGCGGAAAGACGCTTGTCCCGCCCTTTAAGAAACTCCGCAACGTCTTCGATCCGTTCCGCGTATTCCTCCTTCGAAGGAGCGTCCTCCGTACAGCATCTGTCGCAGGCCCCGATAAACCCGTTCAGGCAAGGGCGCCAATCTTTAGGGAAATCTTTCCTCGGACACCTCTTCAGCCGGTAGGAATCGTTTAAAAGTTCGATGATTCGGTTAAGAGCGCCAACGTCGGCGTAAGGCCCGAAAAACTTGCTGCCGTCATTCGAAAGGACGCGCGTCTTTACGATACGCGGGTAAGGTTCGGCATAAGTGATCTTGAGATAAGGATAGGTCTTATCGTCTATGAGCATCACGTTATAACGCGGCCGGTATTTCTTTATCAGGGTGTTTTCGAGTATAAGGGCTTCCGCTTCCGTATCTGTGACGATATACTCAAATTCCGCTATGTTTTTTGAAAGCGCAAAGGTCTTCGCATCGAGGCTTTCGGGCGGCGCGAAATACTGGCGTACCCTGCTTTTCAGCGAGGACGCTTTACCGACGTAAATCACGTCGCCGAATTTATCCTTGTGCATATAAACGCCGGGCTTGCCCGGCAAACGTTTCAGGTTTTCGCGTATGTCAAAACTCATTTGATCCTGCGGACGCGGCGTATTTCACGCGTCATGCGCCCGTACCTCACGTCCCGCACATAAGGATTGTGTTTGTACCTGTGCCGGATAAGAACGATCAGAAGAATACAGGCAAGCGCGGCGATCGCGGCCGCGCCGATTTTTATATAGAAAGAAAGGCTTTCGGGATCAAGCATGAAAGAAGCCGTCGGCAAGTTCCCTGCCGGAATGAAAAGACTCGCCTGCCTCCGCTGCGCGTTCGGTAAACGCATTCCTCTTGTCAGGCGTGCCGGCCGCCGCGCTGTCGAAAAGCACATAGGGCACGGGCTCGTCGGTATGTGTACGGATAACCACCGGGGTGCGGTGGTCGGGTACGATGAGTATACGGAATTCCTCGCCTGTACGTGCGCGGTTTTCTTCGAGCCACGCAAGGATGGGCGCGACGATATCCGCGTCGATGCGTTCGAGCGATTCTATCTTGCCCTCCCGGCTTCCCTGATGCGCGCATTCGTCGGGCGCCTCGACGTGAATATACGCAAGATCCTTTCCGCGCAGAAAAGCGTCTATGGCTGCTTCGCCTTTACCTTTGAAATTCGTCCTGATCGTCCCTGTCGCGCCCTCGACTTTCACGGATTCGAGCCCCGCGCAAATGCCGATGCCCTTAATGAGGTCGACAGCCGAGATGACCGTGCCGGACACGCCGTACTTTTCGGTGATCGGAGACAGGGCGGGCCTTACGCCTTCACCCCAAATCCAAATCGAATTTGCGGGCCTGAGTCCCTGCGCGATACGCTTTTTATTGACGTCGTGGCCTCTTAACAAACTGTAGCTTTTGGCCATCATCGTAAGGATGTATTCTTCGTTTTCCTTATCGGGCAGGTAAAGCCTTATCTGCCTGTCCAGGATGTCGTGCGGCGGAATGAGCGCATAGTCTTTATATTCGGCAAAAACGTTTCCTATGCCGTTTTCCGTCTTCGCTCCGTCGCGGACGACGAGCGTATTGCGGTAACTCACCCCGGCGTAGAACCTGATCCGGCCCTCGTTTTCCGGATCGCCAGAACCGATGGCTTCGTCGAGGTATTCGATCAGTATATGAGCTTCTTCGTCGCTGATGTCGCCGGAGGCGTGATCGATGATCGTGAGAGATTTATAGTCCGCGTCCTCCTGTCCGTCCGGCACAGCCAGCGTTACGAGATTTGTCCTGAAGGCTACGTCGCGCTCCCCGAGGTTTATGCCCATGCTCACGGCTTCGAGCGGCGACCGGCCCGTAAGATCTTCCTTGGGGTCGTAACCGAGCACGGCCAGATTCGCCGCGTCGCTGCCCGGAGCGATACCGCGCGGTATCGTGCGCACGAGGCCGACGCGCCCTCTTTCGGCGAGGCCGTTTATAGTAGGCATAAAAGCTTCTTCAAGCGGGGTCTTTTCGTTTTCTACGGATACGTCTGCCGCTCCGTCCGGGACAAGGATCAGGTATTTCACAAATTCGCGCCTTCAAATTTCTTCATAAAGTCTATCAGTTTGTCCACACCTTCTTCGGGCATGGCGTTGTAGATGCTCGCGCGCATACCGCCGATAGAACGATGGCCGTTCAGC
>Ga0123353_10010700_pt1 | contig 12830 bp, 8 predicted proteins | sample TergutLab28metaG_3_FD_92763 | JGI IMG/M metagenome (GOLD analysis project Ga0123353, IMG submission 92763) | Labiotermes labralis P3 segment gut microbial communities from Petit-Saut dam, French Guiana - Lab288 P3 | ecosystem: Host-associated > Arthropoda: Insects > Digestive system > Gut ...
ATTTTTCTAAAGTTTTTTTTAGTTATTTTTCTAAAGTTTTTTTTAGTTATTTTTCTAAAGTTTTTTTTAGTTATTTTTCTAAAGTTTTTTTTAGTTATTTTTCTAAAGTTTTTTTTAGTTATTTTTCTAAGCTCTTTTTAATTATTTTTCCAACATAAACTTTTGCTTCATCTAACTTTTCTTTTTCTAATAAAATATTAATATTTTTATCTTTAAGAATTTTATATAAATATTCTTTTCTATCTTTTTGGTTTTCTATTTTTTCTTTTAATATATTTCTTGCATAATCTTGAAGCTTTATTTGAAGAATATCTTCATTTGTTATAGACTTTTGAATTTTTTTCCTAAGTTCTCTTGCCATTAAAGGACTTTTTCCATTTGTAAAAAGAGAAATTTGTATATCTTCAATATAAAAACTTGTTGGAACAATAAGATTTCCTTTTTCAGGATAATCTGCTCGATTTAATAATTTTTCACCACTAATAGATGAAACATATTCATTTAATTCCTTATCTCCACTAGCTATTACAACAATATCTGACCAATCAACTAAGTTTTTAAAAGTTTTTTTTGATTTGTCTTTTTCTAGTATTGCTCCTTTTTTAGCTAATTCCTCTGAAATATTGTTCCCAAACAATATAACTTTTGAACCCCCATCAAGGAATTTATTAGCTCGTCGATGGGCAACTTCTCCTGTTCCAAGTATGAATATTTTTTTATTTTTAGTATTTAAGAAAAGTGAAGTCCATCCCATAAAAAGGCCTCTTTATTTAATTTTTACATTATTAGCTAATAATTCTTTAAGTTTATTATTTTTTGATTTATTTTAATTATTTTTATAAGCTAACTATTCTTCTAAGTTAATTATTTTTTTAAGTTAATTATTCTTCTAAGCTAATTATTTTTGAATTATTATTTCAATTATAGTTTAATTATTATTTCAATTGTTAAATTATTATTTAAAATATATAATATAGATATTATATTTTTGTTATTATATATTAATATTCATGCATATCTTCTTGAAATTAATAATATTATATATTTTATTATTAGTAATATAATTTTAATTGGTTTTTATTAAATAAATTATTGAAAATTAGAATAAAGAAATTATTGTTTTAAATAATAAAAATAATAATAAATATAAAATTATACAAAAAAATAATAGAAAATATAATATAAAACAAGAAATAATAATAAATATAATTATAAAATAGAAAAATAATAAAAAGTATAAGATAATATAAAAAATATAATATAAATAATGCTTTGAAAATTAATTAGAATTTTCTAAAGCTTTCATTCTAAGTAATTTCATAGCCATTCTTAAATCATTGTCACAGTCATGAAGAACTTTAGTTGCTTCTTCTTTGCTAATAGAAAATGCATCTGCAAGTGCATTAATATTTTCTTTTCCATTATCAATATTATTTCCTACTAAAGCTTCAGATAAATTTCTTTTAAGAGTTAAATATTCATCAATACTCATATCTATAGATTTTAAAACAATGTCTCTTAGTGGGCAGGGTTTAGATGTTTTACAACACCAAACTAATGATCCAAAACAAGTCCTAGCTCCTTCACCAAGACGAGTTTCTCTAGCAAATTTATCTTTTATGTCCATGTAATCTTGAGGGCTAATATTTGCATCGTCTAAAGCATGCAATATTGGACAAGGTTTTACTGGTGGGCAACAAAATGCCAATGCTCTACAATCTCCTCCCCTACAAACGTGTGATGGTGCATCGTCCCATGTCATTAATGATTCTCCGATAATATGTACTTTATTAGTTAATTTTTAATTTATTTTAATTGTAATTTGGATAGTAATATAATTAATGATGTTGTAAATTAATAAACAGTTTAATTATATTTAATTTAGTCAGTAAACAGTTTAATTATATTTAATTTAGTCAGTAAACAGTTTAATTATATTTAATTCAGTAAATAACTAGTTAATTACATTTAATTTATTCAACAACTAATTAATCACATTCAATTTAACCAATAACAAATTAATTATATTTAATTTAAATTAATAAATTATTTGATTATATTTAATTTATCAAATTAATATATTGATTAGGCATTATATTTAAACTATTGCTTTTACTGATATTTTATTAGATTGAAAACACATTTAGTTTAACATTTTTTCTTTTTCATCAGGAGTTAATTCTTTTACTATTTCTTTAGGTTCTCCTATTTTAAGGAGTTTTCCTCCTCTCATCAATGCAGTTCTATCACACACATCAATAACAAAGTCCATATCGTGAGAAATAATAAGGAAAGTTTGTTCTAATTCTTCTCTTGCTTTTAATATAGAATCAGTCACTTGAACTCTAGTAATTGGATCCATTGTTCCTGTTGGTTCATCTAATATGATGATATTTGGTTCTTGAATAAGTACTTGGGCAATAGCTACTCTATGTCTTTCTCCACCACTTAATTCATCTGGATCTTTATTTAAAATAATGGTTGCATATTCATTATCAAAGCCAACAGCATTTAATGTATGTATAGCTTTCATTTTAGCAAATTCTGCAGGAAGATCTAAACTTATAGAATCAGTTAAGTTTCCAAGAACTGTTCTGTAAGGATATAAAGAATATTCTTGATGAAGAAGTCCTATATAAGGGATTACACGACCTCGACCAAGAGGACCTGATTCTTTCATATCTATCCAATCATCACCAAGTTTAGTTTCTACTTCTCCACCACTTGGGTCTGTTAATCCAATTAACATTCTAGATAACGTGGTTTTTCCTGACCCACTAAGACCTACAATTCCAAATATTTCACTTTTATTTATTTCTAAATTAATTCCATCAACAGCTTTGATAACTCCTCTTTCAATGGAATAAAAGTGTTTTTTAAGGTCTTGTGTTTTAATTACAGGACCACCATACTCCACATCATTTACTTTTTTCGGTAAAGGTACAGTATCTAAGAATTTTTGTACAACTATGTCTGCAGAACCTTTTTCAATAATTTCTCCTTTTTCTAACCAAATTACTTGATCTGCAAGTTTATTCATAACTTCTGGCCAGTGAGAAGTAATCACCATTGTGACTCCTTCATTTTTAACTCCATCAATCAATGTTTGATGAAGATATTCTGCAGTTTGAGGGTCTAATGTCCCAGTTGGTTCATCTGCTAAAAATAACATTGGTTCTTTAGCCATTTGTCTTGCAAGAACTACTCTTTGTTTTTCCCCACCACTTAAATCTCGGGATATATGAGTAATCCTGTGGCTCATTTGAACCATTTCTAAAAGATCTAAAGCTTTGTAAAGGTTTTCTTCATACTCTCCACCTTTCATAGCTCTTAAAACATTTTCTATAACAGTTTCTCGTTCATAAAGTGCGAAATTTCTTTGTAACATTATAGATATTCTTTTTCTAATTTCTGCAAAATATTTTCTATCAGTATTCCAAAAGTCTATATGCTCTGCTTCAAATGTGCCTCCACAACTACATTTTTCACCAACTTTAGATGGAGGTTCAACACGTAAACATTCCTTACAGATAGCTATATTAAATATCATTTCTCCACTATCTGGTTCATATTCCTTGGTTCCACGAAGCATATTAATCAAAACAGATTTTCCAGACCCACTTCTACCAAGAATCCCTAGAACATTTCCTTCTTCAATCTTAATATTCACATTTTTAAGTACAGCTACTTCATTGAATGTTTTATTAATATTTTTAAGCTCTATAAAAGACATATCTTCACCTTTATGAATTAAACTAGTATTAGATTAATTAGTACTAAATTAATTAGTATATTGTGTTAAATTAGTGGTATTTTGCTTTAAAGTCTTAAAATTTGACTTTAAAATTATCTTTATACATTTATTTTAATATATGATTTCATTGTTAATAATTATTATTATATTTTAATTTATTTATTAATATTAATTAAATAGTTTATAATTATAATATTAAATATTTTTCTAATATAATTTTATTTTTCTAATATAATTTTATTTTTAATTCTAATATATTTTTAAATTTAATTATTTTTTTAGGATTTATTGATGTTGATTATAATTACAAAAGTATTATTATAGGGTATAAAATTATATTTTGTTATGGGGTATAAAATTATATTTTGTTATGGGGTATAAAATTATATTTATGTTATATGGTAAAATTATACCATTATTTAATTTAGAATTATAATTTCTTATAAGTATAATTTCATTGAAAAATCTTTTTTGAAAGATGTTCATATTTTTAAAAGATCAAAATTTAGTTTTCCATTGATAGCTGCTCTTCCTATAGATATTCCAGAAGCTCCAGCATTCAACATATTTTTCCCAGTCTGAATGTTTGTAATAGAATTATTTCCAATAATAAATATATTTGTTTCACTAGCAATTTTTTCTATTATTTTTAAATCAGCATAACCTTTTCCAGGTTTCATAGCATCTATATGAAGATAATCTGCACCAGATTCTTCTATTAATTTAGCTATATTCAATGTATTAATATTCGGAACATTTGCTCTAATTTTTACAGACAATTTTTGGCTATTTTTTATTTTTTTAGCTAGTTCTTTTATAAATAAATTCAAGTGTTCTGGATTACTAAGCATTTCTTGACCACAGCCAATAGCTAAAAGTTCTTCTTGTCTACAATGGCAATTAAGTTCAATGATATCTAGATTTTTTATTTTAATAATATCAATAATTGGATCTGGACTAGTAGCTCTTAAGTTAACAGATACTTTAACTTGAGGGTATTGATTTTTGATTATATTAATTTCTTTTTCAATTTCTTCTTTTAAATTTTCTTTTTTAATATGAAATTCAGTTCTCCCTCGTTGAAGTATTTTTAATCCAGCAGCTATGGTTTCATCATCAGTATTGTATCCTCCAATACTGACTGTATCAAACCCATAAGGGATAAGTTTCAATGCAAAGCTCCCATCTGTTATTCCCGCCATAGGTGCAAGGACTTTAATATAATCAATCTCCTTTATAACTTTAAAATATAAAAAAATTTTTTAAAATAAATAAAAACATAAAAATAGTTGTGTTTAAAGTGAATTAAGTAATATATTTCACTGTAATGAGTATATTTCACTGTAATGAATATATTTCACTGTAATGAATATATTTTTTTATAATGAATAATATTTTTAATTTAATGAATATATTTTTTTATAATGAATAATATTTTTAATTTAATGAATATATTTTATCAATTGAAATATATTTTGTCGAAATGATTATTTGATTAATAATATGAATAATAATTAATTTTTTTAAATTTTTTAATCAATTATTTATTTATTTTATCTAAAACAAAAACTAATTCTTGGTTATTTCCTTCTCTTATTTCTTCTAAACCTAAATCAGCCATATAAGCAGCATCCTCAGCATTATCACTTCTTCCAACACCTGCTTTAAGAGCAATACTTATTTCATCATCAATTTCTTCTAATATTTTCATCAATTCTTCTATTTTTAATTCATTACAAGGAGACATGAAATTATCTCCTCCAATAAAGAAAAGAAGTGCTCCCTTTTCAATTAATTTAGTCATTAAATAGTGTTGGGCTTTATTTACAAGGAAATTTGTGTCAAATGCTGGAATAATATCGGTTAATGAGTCAGTAATACCATTAATATCAATATGTGCCATTTGAACAAAGCTATCTTCTTCTTTTACAAGAGAATCTATAGCTAATATCTCTTGTCTTTCTTCAGATTGAGCTCCTCCTTTTTTCTGCAATACTTCAGTAGCTATTTTTTGAGCTTCATAAGGTGTTTTAGCAGTTCCAACACCCATACTAATTGTAATAGGGTATCTATTTCTTATAGAACGCTGAATTCTCATATGGTCCTCTGCATTAAGTCCATTAGTTACAGCAAGCATATTATCGAATCTTGTATAAAATACAAGCCCTTTTTTCATAGCAATTTGCCTTTGAACATCTGCATATAATTCTGCTTGTAATATCTGAAGATCTGATTCATTACGAGGATTTGGAGTTACTGTCCAGGGACCATAATTGTCAATCTGAATTAAGGTCATTTGTATCATACTATTTTTCACCTAAAGATTAAACTAAATATAATATTATTATAGCTCTTAATATTTATATATAATATATTTTCACATTGATATAGTTTTTAACTTTTAATATATTTTGTGACTGAATTATTAAAAAATTTATTTTTTTAATTGTATAAATTAAATTTGTATATAAATTAAATTATCCTTTTTAAATTATACTCAAAAGTAAATTATCATTTTTAGTTTATACCTAAAATTAAAGCTATTTTCCTAAAATAACTTTTGCTAAATTTTCTTCATCTTCAATACTCTTCATATTCGTGTTAGTAATAGCTACTTCACTTATTATTTTTTCTATGTTTTCTTTGAACTTTTTATCAAGCTCATCTATTACAAATTTATTTAAAAACTTCTTATAAATGGAAGCCACACCAAGTGGAGAAACTTCATAACCCATCGCTGCCATGAATTTTCCTGCAGGTCCACTAACAGGAGCATTTCCAATAATTGGGGATACTGCCACAACATAAGTTTTTTGCAATGCTTTTTCAACTCCATCAAGGGTGATAATTGGAAGAATAGAAGTAATTGGATTTGATGGTCCAATAATTACCATGTCTGATTTTTCTAATATGTCAATTATATTTGGAGCAGGATTTATTTTTGTGTAATCCACACTTATTACATCAGGTTTTGTTTGATGCTTTATAAGAAAATCATGGAATTCAAGTTCTCCAATATTAGTTTGAACTACTATTTTTGAATGTTCATCACTCATAGCTAAAACTTTAGATTTTATACCCATTTTTTTTCTTTGAATATCAACAGCTTCACTTAGAGTATGCTTTTTCATTAATATAGTTTTTTGAATTTTAAAAGCTCTGTCTAAATCTCCAATTCTAAGAAGTTCTGGACAATTAAGATCTGCTAACTTTTCATGTGTGATAAATGTATCATTTTTTATTCCATACCAAGTTTCATCATTTATGATATCAGAGAGTGTATAAAGCACAGTATCAATATCTGCAGCCACATAAACACCAGAAAAATAATCATTTTCTACAGTATTAACAATAATATTTAAATCTTCTGGCTCATGAATATTTTTAATTCCTTGAATTAATTTTGGAGTCCCAGTCCCGCCGGATAGAATAGTAATCAAATTAATAACCTTCTGTTTTTTGATTAGTTTTATAATTATTTTTAATAAATTTTAATAAGAAATAGGTATTATTTTTAATCAATATTTTATATTAGTTTAAATATAATATTTTAAGGCTTGTTTTTTTATTAATGTTTTATATTTTAATATATTTTATACAAATTTTAGATTGTTTTTAATTAATATTTTATATTATTTTATATAAATCTTATAATTATTTTTAATTAATATTTAATAATATCTCACTATTTACATATATTGACCTTGAAGTATTTACTTTGCTTATATTGTATTTTACTTATTCTTTTGGATTTATATAATTTTATACTTAACTTTCAACAAGCATCTTTTTGAAAAAGTTGAATTCCTCTTTTTTTATTCCTTTTATTAAAAATAAAATGGTAAAATAAATAGCTATTCCAATGAAAACTACAATTAATACATTTAGTATTCCACTAGGATTTATAATAGCTACAATAAGTCCCATAATAACTGAAGATATAATTATCTTAGCTATGGATTTATATTCAAATGGAAGTTCAAAATACTTTTTACTATAATAAACTGTTATTAAAAAAGCAATAAAGTAACAGACAGTTGTAACAAGAGCAGCTCCAATAATTCCAATAAATGGCACAGTTAATATAGTAAAGACAAGATTTAGTATACCTACAAATATCCATATTTTTCCAAGTATTTTTGTTTTCTTCTCTAAAATAATTATATTATTGGTTATTCCATACATCCCCATGAAAATAGCTCCTAAACAAACAAAAGGAGTAATTAAATAACCATTCATAGCTATTTCACTAGTTGTGATTATCATAAGTACTGACTTTGATAGAATAGATAATCCAACTGCAGCAGGGATTGTAATAATTAAAAAGTATTTCATTGAATATTTAAGAAAAGTGTTTACTTTTTTTAAATTCCCTTCCTCGAAATATTTTGGAAGAACTGCTGGAAGTAATAATGCAAAAGGAGATAAAAACATAAGTAATATACTTCCAAGTGCATAACCTGGAGAATAAAATCCTACTGCAGCAGAAGAAAGAAATATCCCAATTACATACTTATCACTTGAATCAACTACCCATGAAGAAATATTACTTGGTATTGTAGGAATAGCAAACTCTAACTCTTCTTTTAAATTTTTAAACTTAGGAATACTTAAGCCTAAATGACCTTTGATTATTAGTACCATCATTATAAAAACAGCAAAATATCCAACAAAAAGTCCCAAAACAACCATTTCAATATTATATCCGGTTAATGCAAGATAAGAACTTAATGCAACTCCAATATAGCTTTGTAAAACTAAAAAAAGAGAATATCTTTTTATCTGCTGAAATGTCCTAAAGAAGTTAATTAACATTAAGTTCATAGAAGCAAAGAATGAAATCATAGCTACAATATAAAGAACATTAATATTTCCTCCAAATATGGAGTTAGCTATTGGATTTTTGAAAATAATCAATATTAAAGAAATAGCTAAACTTGTGCCAATTACCACTGATAACATTGAGTAAAATGAATCTTTAATTCTATTTTTATCATTTTCAGAGGATAAAAATCGAACCATAGTGTATGGAAGCCCTAAATTAGCTAAATTAGGTAATAATGCTATGGTGACATTTACTTGTGCCCATATTCCATAGTCAGCTACTGAAAAATTTTTTGTTATTATTGGAATAAAGATTAAAGCACTAAGGGATATTAATATATTTGTTATCCCAACAAGACCTATTCTTTGGACAAAATTTTTATATTCGTTCATTAATTCACCAGAATTTAGAATTCTATTTTGTGTTGTTATTTTATTTTGATAGTTAAAATTAATTTTGTATTTAAATCAAGTTTAATAGTTAGAATCAAGTTTGATATATTAAACTCAAACTCAACATTTAAAATCAGAGATTATGGTTATATTAAATAGTAGTTTTTAATATTATAAATAATTATTACATTATTATAAAATGAAGTATATTATTATATAATTAGATATATATTATCTAAAATAAGGCATATTTGTATATAGTTAGGTATATTCTTATATAATTAGATATATATTATCTAAAATAAGGCATATTTGTATATAGTTAGGCATATTATTATATAATTAGGTATATATTATCTAAAATAAGGTATATTTGTATATAGTTAGGTATATTATTATATAATTAGGTATATATTATTTAAAATAAGGTATATTTGTATATAATTAGGTATATTCTTATATAATTAGATATATGTTTATAAAATAATATATAATCAAATGAAAAATCAAAAAAAAAGAAAAAAGAAAAAAACTCTTAATAAAAAAAATAAATAAGAGTTGAAAAATGTTTAATTTTAGTTTTTTATTCTTATGTAACCTAAAAACCCAATACAACTTAATAAAGCAATAATAACTAGAATAACTGGAAGTCCTGTTTTTTTCATATTTGCTTTAGTGTTAATAGATGGCACTGTATCTTTAGTAGCGTCTACCTCTGTAGTGTTAATAGATGGTTCTGTATTATTGGTATCTGTATAATTAGAACCAATAGATCTTTTTGTACTATTATCTATGTCATTGTCATCAATAGATCTTTTTGTATTATTATCTATATCATTATCATCAATAGATGGGTCTGTATTATTATCTATATCATTATTTAATTTTACAGCATTGAAATTTGTAACATTAACAAAACCATAGTATGTATCATTACCAATCCAACTAACTGAAACATCAAAGTTTCCAGCTTTAATCAGAGGGTAAGTTAAAGTCCATAGACCTCCACTATTAGTAGTCACAGTAAAAAACTGATTATCCACAATAACATTCAAAACAGTGTTAACTAAAAGATTATCAAATTCATCTTTTGCAACACCAGTAATATTAATATCTTCTCCAACTTTAACATTATCTAAAACAACAATAGTTGAATTAGTGGCTGATTTTTCAACATTAAAATTTGTACTGTTAATAAACCCAAAGAAACTTTCATTTCCATTCCACTGAACTGAAACATCAATGTTTCCAGATTGAGTTAGAGTGTAAGGTAAGACCCAATCCCCATTATTATCAGTAGTTACAGTATAGTTTTTACCATTCATAATGACATTAAGAATAGTGTTTGCTATTGGGTTTCCAGTTTTATCAGTTGCAATACCAGTTATATTAATTTTTTGACCAACTTTAGCATTATCTGGGGTATTTATTGTTGAGTTAGTGTCTATTAAGATTCTTAACTGACCATCTAATAAAGTAATTTGATAATTTGTATGACCAGTATAATTACCAGAAACAGGTAATAAACCTTCAAAATCAGGTACTTTGTAGTTTATAATAGCATTTCCTTCAACAGAAGTTGAGAACCCAATATTAATTCCATTAACTATGAAACTTATATTTTGTCCTGTAACAGTGTTACCCATATCATCTGTTAAAGTAGCAAACAAAGTAATGTTTTGACCATTTACAACTTTTATAGTATTATTGTTTAAGTAAGTTAAGTTTAAAATACCCATATTACCAGTATTATAAATCATATTACCTAAAGTAGCTTTGTTATTAGTCATAGTATTACTAGAAACAGACATATTACCTTGATTGAAAATACTTCCACCATTATTTTTTGCAATATTGCCTGTAAAAGTAGATTTACTTACAGTAGAGTTAGTACCAGTATTATAAATTGCACCACCATTATTTCCAATATTATCAGTGAAAGTTGAGCTAGCTATAGAACAGTTGGCACCACCTTGATTATAAATTGCACCACCATTATTTCCACTATTATTAGTAAAATTGGAGTCAATTACAGTAAAATTAGCACCAGTGTTTCTGATTGCACCACCATTATTTCCAATATTATCTTTGAAAGTAGAATTAGCTACAGTAAAGTAATTGCCACTATTAGAAATTGCACCACCATAATTAGTGCTAGTATTGTGTGCATTGTTGTTAATGAAATTAGTGTTGTTTACAATAAAGTTATAACCAGAATTTTGAATTGCAGCACCGCTATTTGCAGTGTTATTCATGAAAGTGGAGTTAGTTACAGTACAATTAATACCACTAGTAGAAGTACCTTGATTGTATATTCCAGCACCAAAATTTCCAGTATTATTTATAAAAGTAGAATTCTTTGTAGTGAAATTATTAGCAGTATTCATGATTGCACCACCATATCCACCAGTATTATTAGTAGAACCAGTTGGAACTACTTGATTACCTGTGAAAGTAGAGTTAGCTACAAAAAAGTTAGGACCACTATTAGAAATTGCACCACCATGTCCGCCAGTAAGACTACTAGTGCCAGGAATACCAGTTGCAATGTTATTAGTGAAAGTAGAGTTAGCTACAATAAAATTAATACCTCCAGTATTATGGATAGCACCACCATAAATAATTGCATTATTATCTTTGAAGATGGAATTAGCTACAGTAAAATTATTACCATAATCATTGTATATTGTACCACCATCATATGCAGAGTTATTTATGAAACTAGAATTATTATTTATTGTAAAATGATTACCAGTATTAGAAATTGCACCACCATAACCATTATACCAATTAGTATTCTCTGCTTTATTATTTATGAAACTAGAATTAGCTACAGTAACATAGTTACCACTATTGTAGATTGCACCACCTTTTCCATCTGCCGAATTTGTAGGAGTTATTGTATTATTTACAAATGAGCAACTTATAAATGTCATCATAGTACTACCAGCATTATTCAAGATTGCTCCACCATTACCAGTAGCTTTTCCATTAATGAATTTAATGTTGTTAAATATGACATTTATGCCGCCTCCCATTGTAAATATTCTTGACATTCCTTTTGCATCAATAATCACACTACCTGTGGAGCCATTTCCTTGTAATGTAATATTTTTATTTATTGTAAAGTTAGTGTCATTGCCTGTTTTATCATAGATTCCTGGTTGTAAAAAGACGGTATCACCAGAATTTACACTATTATTGTTTATAGCATTACGAATACCTCCTTCATCTCCAGTAGTGATAGTTTTATTAGCTGCGCTAACTGTTGATAAACTACAAACTATTACTAAAATACTTACCACAATTAAGAAGTAAATTAAGGGTTTTTTGTATTTTTCTTCATATATCATATTTTCACCTCCTTAAAATGAAAAAAAACTTTAAAAAGTTTATTTTCTAAAAATTAAAAAAAAGAGAAAAGTAAAAAAACTATATTAAAAACGAAGCTATTGTTTTTCACAAACAATATTAATAATAAGCTTCTTTTTGTTTTTTACAAATTTGGCATAGTATAATAAATATTATTCAAAATTAAAATAAATTCATCATTAATTGCGTTTAAGAATAATAATTATGGATAAATTTTATTAAAATTTTTTAAAAATTTAATTATACTACACACAATTCTCATAAAAAATTACTTTTTTTTGAAAATTGTAAATTTTCTGATCATGTTAATGGAATCATTGTTTTATTGTAAATTTTTGGAATTAGTTGTAAATTTTGAATTTTATTGGAATTTGTTGTAAATTCATGAAATTATTGGAATTTTATGAATTTTATTTGAATTTGTTGGAATTTGTTGTAAATTCATGAAATTATTGGAATTTTATGAATTTTATTTGAATTTGTTGGA